>Ga0255052_10001231_pt1 | contig 19587 bp, 17 predicted proteins | sample JV7_2_21_MG_FD_188632 | JGI IMG/M metagenome (GOLD analysis project Ga0255052, IMG submission 188632) | Seawater microbial communities from Jervis Inlet, British Columbia, Canada - JV7_2_21 | ecosystem: Environmental > Aquatic > Marine > Inlet | place: Canada: British Columbia | collected... | reverse complement strand
GTTTTTTTGTTTAACCAGCTGAATTATATACTAATAAAGGAGGTTTTGCTACTCTTTTTTTGTAAAATCCGGGTTAGGTGTATCAGCTTACGCATCACACGCTCTGACAACCTCGCCATCGGATAAATGCCCGAGGCATGAATAACACGGGACGAGATCGGGAATGAGTAGTTTCGCTTCTCAGCAAATTGATTTATTTCCCGCAGTAGTGGATTGTGGCTTCCAAGCAATGTTGCAAAATACTTAACCCTCTTACTTTTGTAGGCATTAAGATCGAATGAAGTTGAATAATGCTCGAGATATCCGGCAATTTCCAACGTGGCAAGGGTTCTTAGACATTTCCAGCATATCGAGCAGTTTGTATAGCGACTGTTGTTATGAGCATTCACGCAAACGTCGAGCGTTCTATACGAGTCAGGAACTTCTGCCACGCGTAGGATCTTCTCAACTCGAGAGTACTCGCTCCCAACAGAAAAGGCATCAAGAGTGTCAGTAGAAAGAAGTGGCAAAGTAATGGGATCGCTGTAAGCCATATCATATGTGGGTCCCACGAAGGCATCTGAGTAATTATAAGCGGAGGCGTACATATAACGACCTATTCCTCCCTGCAGAAGGAGAGCGACTGATGCATTACGTTGCGTATGTGTCTGCGCGAAACCAAGTCCCTTACCGTAGAATGAGCCCAGATTAGAATTGATCATTAAAAACGGAAGCCCAAGGAGTTCTGCCGCAGGCAAAAGACGTTTGTATCGCTCTTGAAACAATCGCTCAACGCCGCGTCCGTGTGAGCCAACATTGTTGAAGAGAAGGTGTGTAACTTTGAATCGCTCCAAAACGTTGGAGTAATAATGGTCCGCCAATACACAAAATGAATCGATGCCACCAGAAAATCCTGTTGCCACACCTGGCGCCAGGTTGGCTTGATTACGACATACGTCCTCCGGGTAAATTTTAACCTGACGAAGCGACGGAATAACATGTTGCAGCAATCTTTGAAAGGACCCCGAAAGGTTATACAAGAGCCTCTCAGAGATCATGCCGTTGATATGAATGTCCTCACCGATTGCCATTGCAGGAATGAGAAGGGCTACTAAGTATGCGTCACAAGAGCTCGACAAGAGATCACCGAATGACTCATGCAGGCTATACCAAATGGTTTTATTGCCCTTAATAGATTCCACATCAACCCGATGAATTATCTGTTTGTTTTCTTGGGCGATTTGAGGTTTGCTGATTTTCATGGTTATGATTCACTTAACAAGCGATTACACGATCTATATATCATGACCTTTTTACTTCAATCCGACAAAGTGCGTGAAATCGAATCGCACCGCACATAATTATAGTATTCGAGCTATGGCAAAATTCCAAATCTGTAAACGATATATAATCTGCTGAATCAAAAAGTCAAAGGGTTTTCAGGGGTGTGGTCTAGTGGGACTGCATCTTTCTGGCGTGGCGTCCTCGCCGTTTTGCATTACGAGTATCAAGACGGTTTTTTGCAGCTTGAACCTCTTCCGGTGTGACTTCAATAAGGCTGATCTCCTCAGCTTTGAGTTGATCGGGAAGAAACCTCTGTGCGATAAGTAAAGGGAGATTGTTTGATCTATGGCCACGGGGATTGTCAGATGCAGTGACCAGGATTCAATTTTTCATGTTTCAAATTTAAGAGACTATGAGAGTACCTCAGTTTTTAAAAAACCTGTGATATCCTCTAAATTCAGTTCAAAATTTGATGGATTTATAGCCTGAAATTTCTTGCCATTATCCCAATTTGACGTCAACGTCAAGTTATCGAATTTTATGGAATTATTTCAAATATCAAATCATCCCAAGAATTCGTTGGAGTATCGATGTCAGGGGTGATCTGAAGCCTTGTTTATCCTGTGTAGCTGATAACAAACGCGGGTTATAATAATGGATAAACCTTGAATCTGAATTTCGGATCTCTCATATGAAAGTTGCGAATCAGGATGTTTGAATCAAAGACAATTTTCATATCAATATACCCCGGTTAAAGTTAAGATGTAGGCCCCATTAAGAGGTAAAATGATAAACAAATCAAGAAGATTAAAAGGTTAAATAAAGGAAAATGTGACGTTTAAGAATGGAGTGTGAAGAAACATGGGATGTTGGTGCTTTTAAAAAAACTACTATATATTGATTTTTTTTCTTGACATACAACAATATGTTGATGTATAATAAAAATGTCTGAATTTTTTGGACCGAAGGGTGGCAGAACTGACAAGGAGCGCACGGTCGTTAAATACAAATCACTGCCACCTATGTTTAAGAAGGGTCGGAGATACTCCATCGTGGATCTGGCCAAACATTCACCCTAACTTTGCAGTCCCGGCTTACCTCCGGTCGGGGCTGCGCTCTTTTGTAGTCGAAATGAAGTGAAAGTTAGGGATAATCAGGAATGAGTTGAGCATTATTGTTCAAAATGTGTTAAAAATCCAGTGTTATCAACAACTTAGCCTTTTGAAACTTCATCATCGATCATGATATCTTTTTTAGTAAATTCCACCCCTTTGCTGGTCAGATTCTCTGCCAGTGCCGTATAGGGGTCTCAGAAGGGTTGAGAATAAAGCGCGATTTTCCGGTCGCTCATGAGCATCCTTGTATTTTCGTTAATGGGAAGCCTCCGCCATCCAGCACCACTGTGAAGCGCGCCCCACAAGAGGGTTCTTCAGAGCGCGACGGCGCACTGCTATTGCGGCTGATTGGTCTTTTGTTCCCGTGCTTTTTGTAGCAATTCCTGTCGCTTGGCTTCCGCCGCTTCGGAAGTGAAGGGCTGCTCATCGGTCATGAATTTTTCCATCCATGCCTTGCTTTCGGACCACACATAGGGCAGATCGACAATGATCCCCGGCTTATCGGCCTCCTCCAATAGTTTCAGCCCTACGCGCAGCACGTCGCGCTGATTATCCGCGTCATGAGGCCGTCCCGTCGGGTTGCCCAGGGGATAGTTGAGGAAAATCTGCCGCGGGTTGCCGGCGCTGGCAGCAATGTCCCGAGCATTTGTGTAGGTTACCGTGGAGATGCCTCCCGCTTCCAGAACCCGAGCAACCAGACTCACGGTCTGGTGACAAACCGGTCAGACAGGCGTCAGCAAAGCCACATCGACATTATCCTCCCGACATCGCCGCAGGATTTCCGGCCCGTCCACTTCCGTCGTCTTGCGATGGCTGTAGTTTGGCGGGGTGCGGTAGTAGTTCTTGCTCAGGCTACCGAACGTGCCCTTCTTGAGAAACTCCTGCATCCGCGTGGTTGGGAAAAAGACTTGGATGTCCTTCATATCCGTCTGGTAGCGGTCATGATCCTCACTGGTGGACAGGATGCGATCGGCGGGCCAGTCACTTGGCGCAGTGAACACCTCCAGTTCATTTGTGCCGATCAGCCGTGGCTTTTCCAGCGAATTGCCTGCCTCGTCCAACAACACGAAGGAAGCGGTGGTCACGAGCGTCACCCGAGATTCAGCTAGCGGTTTCTTTAGCGGTGTGAAGGGAATATCTTCACTGTAAGCGTAGTTGTATGTCTTCTCGTAGCCCAGGTTGCGGTAGTATTCGTGGGTTTTTTCGATATAGCGAATATGGTCCATCACACGCCTTCACTGTTATTTGATTGATAAGAATGCCTTTTTGTCGGCTGAGAGTACGCAAACGAATAGAGGAAAGCTCATTGTTCCTCAATGGAAAATAAAAGTGACTATCGTTTCATTACATTACCAATAAAACTCATTTATAGCAATACAATATTCTTTTGACATTGTGCACTTAATTAAGGATTGAGCACAAGAGGAATGATAGATACATTCTTGTCGTTGGTTTTGGGTTTTAAACGCTATATTTGTTCATCCAAAACGGGTACGATTAGCTCGATAGATTGAAGCTCCTGCCGACGGATCTTAACATGCACCGCGGCATTGGCAGGCCTCAAAAAGAGTGCGAATGGAAGCGTGACGGTCTGGGTTAGTCAAAAAAAGTGGTCCGTGAGGTGGTTTCACGATATACGCTATATACGTTGATTAATTGTAAAATCAACATATTAGGCATATATCTAGACAATTTCCCCTGTCTTTTTTTTCAAGGTAAAACAATCTGTTATGTTGAAAGTGCAAAAAGTCAACATGTCTGCCTTTTATGGAAACATATCAGAGGCCGAGATTTTAAATGATATTATCTGCCGTAAGCCCTCGATTGGCAAATTATGTTTTCTGAACTGCGTCACCTAATGCTTCGGCTTTCAAAGCAGCATTGTTAATTGCTTCATTCAGTGCGGCTCTAAACGCATATTGCTCTAATGTGAAAATGCTTTCTACGGAAATTCCCCCCGGGGTACTTGCTTCGGACAACAAGTCATGGGGTGAGGCCTGTCGCTGGTTCCAAATTTCCATAGCTCCCACGATGGTTTGGTAGACAACTTTCGTTGATGTCTCTCGGTCGATGCCCGCCCTGACGCCGGCATCGATCAGCGATTGAAAAAACAGGTAGGTCACCGCAGGACTGCTCAAGGCCATCACTGCATTAATGTTTTCTTCTCTGAGAACAACATATTCCCCCAGTGAGGCAAAAAGCTCGAAGATATCGCTTTTTTGTTTATCCTTTACGTATGGATTAAAGGCCAACGCAGCAATACCCATACCGATCTGACTGGGTGGATTAGGCAGTGCTCTGACAACAGGTATGTTATCCCCCAGGCTTTCATAAGCATTTATCGGTATGCCTGCGGCCAGGGAAACAATGAGCTTGTTTTTCGGAAGTCGTTTCCGGCTCAATTCGTCAATGACATCTCCCACCACCTGGGGAGGGACATTAATAAAAATAAAATCCCCCTTGTCAACGGCCTCAAAATTGTCTTGCGCCATGATAATTTCATATTTATCATAAAGCCGCTGCAATTTATTTTTTTCCGGATCACTGGCAATCAACCGATGGGTGTGTAATTTCTCAGCTTTGACCAGGTTATCCAAAATGATATTTGTTATATGACCTGCGCCGATGAAGGCAAGTCTTCTTTCATCTAAAGCCATTACAGCCTCCTAATATAGAAATGGATCTTTATATTTTTTGTATGGATGTGAAATATTAGAGCGAGCCGTGACTGGTCCTACTTTTTTTTCGATATTACGTCATGTTCAAGCAATTTTCGGAACCTGCCCTCCAATTTGGGACTGGGATAAAACCCCAGTTCTTTGAGGTTGGTGGTGACATCTACGGGTAAGGCCGCATCTTCCACTTTTTGATTTAGGATTCCGCCCATTACAACCGGAACATCTACCTTTTGCCTGTCTAACTCAGTCTTCAGACGTTTGGCATATTCCAGCGCCATTCCATTGTGAGTGCTGATCAAAATTGCTTCTACGCTACCGGAGCTGGCTGCCCGGGCAATTTGGTCCGGATTAATTTCAGCTCCCAAGTTAATTATTTTCGTTCCGGCCCGGGAAAGAAGCTCATGGATGATCGTGATGGCGTGGGCATGCACATCGGTGGAAGCAATTAGAAGTTTGCGTCCTTTTAATATGCTTCTTGATTTGGGGTTGTCAAAGATATGTCCGTATTCATTAATAATGCCTTGTGAAAATGAGTATACATCTGTTGGAACAACGGGCTGACGCCCTCTGGGCGAATCTTCATCAGCTTTATCGGCGCCAAACATTTCTTCGAAATCGGCTGGCCCAAGCATCTTCAGCACATATAGCATTTGGACTGGATCACAAATATCAACTTTTGCTTCTTTTAATCCGTCCAGAGCTTTATCAAACACTGATTTTCCGGCGGAATACAGCTTCGCTGAAAAATCGTATGCTGAAGTGAAATCGATGTGAGGCCATAACCGTCGGGCTGTTTCCTCTATTCGCCGTCCATAGCATTGAGCCTCGGCAATTTCGTCGGCAGATGGTATCCGAAACGCTTCGGTGACCGGCAGCGGAAGCACGGCATTCCCGGTGGGGCATTCCAGCTGGGACATGATATCCCACAATAGATATTCGGCAACCAGGCCCCGGTTTTGGATAAAATCGCTGCCAAAGGAAATGGTATCGCCATATATCATGGAGCCGATACAATCGTGCTCGTGGATTTCATGCAGCGTGAAAATCCATCCTGCACGTTTTACAGGATCGGAGGTCAACCCACCGATACAATGGGAAAGTTTCGCATTTAGAAGATCTTCCACGATATAACGTTCCAAAAAAGCCCATCCGGCCACCGTAGCACAATCATAGAAAAGTGCTCCGAAACCGTCTTCCAGGTAAGAATGCACCAGCGTGCCGTTATTTTGCATCGCCCCCATGATGGATATGGCTTTGACCGTTTCAACAGCGGTGGTCACTTTATCGGTCCACATCGGAACTTCGTGAGCAAAAAATTGCGAAAGATTTCCGATGGTCGTCACCCCGGCCTTCAGCGCTTGGATCGTGTTTTCAACTGATGCAGGAAATCCGATCATGAAATCACCCATATGCGGCTGTATAGGAACCACCCGTCCAACCTGTAACCATTGCTTATGGGTTTTCAGCATAGGACCGGTTTCAGCCGGTATCTGGTCTCGTTGGTTTTTGGGCAACCCCATGCGCCGGTCCAGGCAGATACCGGCCCTGTCGACTACAAAACCCGATTCTTCAGCGGTTCCATAAAGGAGGGCCAGGGCTTCAGCTGTATCCCGCCACGTGTTCATTCCAATGTGGGCGTGATACATGATTTGTTTGTTTTTAATACACTGTCGTTTATACTCCAGTTCAGAGTCTACTCCCAGTTTGTCCATGAACGCGGTGCGGCCGATTTCAATATCTTTGGCGATATCGCAACCTTCCGTGATAATCGAAGGGCCGAACGGTAATTCAACTTCAAGAATTGTTTGAATTTTCTGAGAAAATTGCGAAAAATTCATCAACTAAACCCTAAGATTTCAACTCTAAAAAAGGAGCACAATGGCTTTGCTTTCGCTTGGCGCCGCAAGGATAGTATCGCATGCGTCGGACACTATTGCCCTTGACGGTAAAACCCCTCAAATTTCTTGATATATTCAGGATCCAATTCAAGATCCCGCGCACCGGTGAGCATGGTTTCCACATAGCTGCGCGAAGGCGGGAAGGGACCTTTAGGATCGATCACCCGAAATAAATCAGCCGGATGGAATTTGCCGTCTTCGCCCAACACCAGAAAAGTCTCCCTTTTATACAAATCTTTGTAAACACCTTCCAAGTTATCGAGCGTTATGAGCTCCTGCTCGGTTACTTCGTAAAGTGCGCCGTGAACGAGTTCACCAGGGGCCTCCATAATGCCGCTAAAGCCCCCCTGGCGTTCTTCCGACCAGAACGGGAACTGTACTTCAAAGTTGGGCAAGTACCCCTTCATGACAAACTTCGCGTTCGGAATCAGTTCTTTTTTGACAAAATCAATGCTTAGATTAGATCCATAGCCGAAATGATACATGTATTATTCCTCCTGTGGTATGGGGTTTCTTATTGCATATGATACGGCATCCTCACCGCTTCCGATTATGTGGGATTTTGTTCGCCGATATTTACTCTTCCATCGGAATATACATCCCCGCAGTCTCTCCGCCATCGATTGTAATTGTTGTGCCGGTAATATATTTGGCCTCGGAAGACGCTAAAAATGCAAACAGGGCGGCAATTTCTTCAGGATCCGCATGACGCCCCATGGGGATCCGGGCGTTGACCGCGTCCAACATTTCGGCGGTGTACTCTGCTTTTTGCATGGGTGTCAATACATAACCGGGACAGATCGAATTGATTCTGAGCCAGGGCGCACATTCCAGGGCGATGGTTTTGGTCAGGTTAATCACGGCGGATTTTGACGCATTATAATCCGAATAATACGGGTAACCCGCAAACCCGCTGGTTGATGCGGTGAATAAAATTACCCCGGATTGCTGCGGTTTCATGCGCTCAATGGCCGCTTTGGCGCATAGAAACATTCCGTCTAAATTGATGCGCAGCACTTTCGACCACTGGTCATAGTCGATTTTCATAAACGGTTGGCGAACACTGATGCCCGCATTCGATATCAAAATGTCGATGCCGCCCATGATTTCGTCTACTGCCTTAAATGCAGCTTCTATTTCGTCCGGGTTGCTCACGTCTGCACATATCCCGCCGGTTAGCGGTGACAATTCAGACTGGGCGTTATCCAGGGCCTCCTGATTGCTGTCCAGGATAACCACCTTGCCGCTTTCATTGACAAAACGCCTGGCTGTCGCATATCCGATTCCGCTTGCGCCGCCGGTGACGACCACGCGTTTATCTTTAAGGTCATCGTACATGGTTTTTTTCTCCTTTTACAACCTGAATTTCGCACATGGTTTTATCAAATCTGCTTCAGGGCGTCGATAACCCTATCCAACTCATCTTTGGTATTATACGGAGCGATACCGATTCGTTCCCACTGCATTCTGGCACCAAAGGCCACTTCCTCGCTGGTGCAATTAAAGAAATCCGCAAATGCTTTACGGGCTGATTGAAGTGTCGCATCTGTCCGCCGACTGGCAAGAAAGGTGCCGCCCACATTTGCGTTTCTGTTGATCAAATAATCTTCCACGGCATCAGTGATACAGGCAGGCACCTGATAACCACCCGGCCCGTCCAGAAAAGCGGCCGGAATTCCATTTACGCTTGTTTCTAAAGCGGGGAATTGTTTTCTTACATATTCGATAAATTCGATCACAAATTATTCCTCCTTATGTGAAAATGCCAAAAAAGATCTAAAGTGCCTAAAGTTCAGGAATCGCTACGCTCTGTCTTTGAAAGAGTACTTTCATATCAGATCATACGGCAATCATGTTAAAAGACTCTATAATCATACATGTCAGTTTGAAACAGCGGCCAAATTAAGTCAAATGATAACATCAACACGTGACGCCGGACAAACGAGCCGTGTGAATGGAATTCGCTTGTCTAACCGATGTAAAGAAAGATCGCACTGAAAACCCCCCAGTTGCCGCTGGCATCTCGCCCGCGCACAAAAATGAGTAACCGTTCACAGTTGTCGGTTCACAGTTCACAGTTTTTGCAATGACCCATGCAACGATTGAAGCATTTTGGATATTGCTTTCAACTCTTGAATAAATTCTTTCGCATCTAAATCCAGCCAGTCCCATTTCGCCGTAGGCAAAGGAGATGGTGGTGCCATCGGTGGGATACAGACCATAGGATTGTATGGGGGTGTGGCCATTGAAAAATGCCAGTTTACGCCCCAAGGTTTGGAGTTGGGTTGCGTTTGGCGCCGGATCAGACGTAAAACCCCAGGGCCACAGAATCAACCGGCCGGAGCTGTGAATGTCCAAATATAGGCCACTTGCGTTAAGGGGTGCGGCATCGTTGATCTTCTCGCCGCGTTGATCTTTAAAATGGATATATATGTAATTTTGAACGCTCTGGGTCTCCGGCTCGGAAGCGGGACTTGGCCCATGAAAGGTATAGGCGCATTGAAATCCGCTGGATCCACCGCAGCAGCTCCAGTAGAATCGAAAATTGCGGTTGAGGTCGGCTCCACGGGCATTACTGTCGGGGCCGCAGTAATTTTGGTTCGTGTTTTTACGCCACAAAAGACCGGTCTCGGCCTTCTTGCGACCGTCCGGGTTGGTTTGCAGCATCAGGTGGATTTCATGATAGTTCAGAAGCCAGGTTGCATCCGCGTCAATACCATAGCTGTTCACCAGATATTCGGCCAAGCGGGTCGTCAGCTCAGCTGTAGCGTTTTCACGACCATGGATCGCGCTCGTAATGTTTTTGCCGAAGTTTGGAATGCCTTATGCATAAAACCACCAATTAAACTCCAGGCACTGTCTAAATCTTCACGGAGGTTTTATTAATCAAGGGTCAATTCGTTTCAGCATATTTAAAGGTCGTATCATTTTTTCTGCCCCTGCTTCAGTAAGTGCACCACATCACCCAGTACCTCTATTGCCAGCTGACTGATGTCAGCCTCACTAAGGTTCCTTACAGGAATGGCAGTTTATATTCTCAGAAGGGCGGTTTATAGGCGATATCACAACAATTGAAACCACCTCAACACGAAAGATTTATAGAGTCTTCACCACGTTCATCTGACCCGATCGCATAGGGGATATCACAGGTTTTGGGAGGCTGGAAATTTTGATGGATTGTCTATCCAGTAAGTGGAGTCTACCATTGGGTGCAATGCTAGCGCGACAGTCCTCCGAAGACCGGCTCTGGGTCGGCTTCGTACCGGGCGGCTAGATCGAAGACGACCCACGCGCCGCAGCGGTCGCAGTCGACGTCGTTGCCGTAGCAGCAAAAAGGTGTGACCAGTTCTTTGCCCTCGAGGTAGAAGGGAAAGAGGTTTTTCGCCGATGGACAGTTGTCGGTGACTTGCGTGGGGTTGTTTTCGGAGAGCATCATCTCGAGTGCGCGGGTGCGGTTGCGCACGAAGCCGTCGGATTCGTCCTTCACGCGCATGATGTGGCGAACCGCCTCGTCGCGTTCTTCGGCGTCGGCCCAGGCGTCGGGGCCGTAGTCATTTGCGCCGGGCACGTGAAACGAGAAGCTCAGGTGACTGAAGCGCGTGTTCCGAACGATGTCGACGAATTCTCCGAGCGCATACACGTTGCGTTTGGTGACGACGCATTGGGTCTGGACAACGTGAGGGAAATCCTCCGGAAGCTTCGAGATGTTGTCCAGGACCTTCGAGAAAACGCCCTTGCCCCGAATCGCATCGTTGAGCTCCTCGGGACCGTCCAGCGAAACCACATACAGCAGATTGTCCGTCACGTCCGAATAATCCACCAGCGGAATCGTGCCGTTCGTCGTAATCGTGTTGCGTTGAAACAGCGTCAGCCCGCGCCGCAAAAACTTCCGCCGCACCATGGGCTCCCCGCCCATCCAGAGCATGTAACGCATCCCATGCTTGTCCCGCAGCGTCTTCAGTTGGTCGTAAAGCTCGTCGTCCGTCGGTTCGTCTACCGGCACGTTCGGATTCGCATCCCGAAACACAAAGCAATGCTTGCACTGCAAATTACACCGGTTCGTGATATTGACCATAGCCCCCGGCATCGAAACCGTTTCCGGAATCTCCGATGCCGGCCGGTTGGCCACCCATGCATGCTCCATGGTGTTCTCCTCTACAATTTCGCTGAATCGCTTGTCCCGCCCACACTTAAGAAGGGTCGGAGATGCGTTATCATAGATCCGACCAATTATTAACCCCAGCATTGCAGCCTCGCCCTTTCTTCCAGGCGGGGCTGCTCTTATTCCAAAGACGCTAGGGCCTCCAATTCCTGTTCACATTTTTTCTGCCAAATGGGGATGCCCCAGCTTTGGAACTGGCTGCGCAGTTCGGTGAGCATCTCGCGGGTACGCCCGGCTTCGCCTTTACAGGCAAGCATTCGGGCAAGGTGGTAACGCGTCTCAGTTGCCGGTACGACTGCGCCGACCTCTTCGTCATCTCGTATCGACTTTTGGAAGCACCCTTCCGTCTGCGTATAGTCGGGGGAAGCCTCCGCCATGAGCAGCAGCCCCTGCAGCAAGTCAAAGCGAGGTCCCCACCAGTGCGGGGCCAGTTCGACCAGCAGTCGTCCTTCCTCGTAGTGCTGCTTTGCTGACTCCTGATCGCCAGACTCCAACTCGGCCAGCACCAGATCGTAATAGAGATTGACTACGTGTCCGGTGCGGATCGCTTTTCCTTCGATGGCCTTCAGGGCTTTTTGGCTTGAGGACAGCGCCAGTCCAAAATCCTCCATCCCCAGCAGGACATTGGCTTTGGCGACGCTGAAAACGAGAATCATAAAAGGAGAATCCGATTCTTCAGCCAACTCCACTAATTTATCTATCCTGGCCGCCGCTCTGAAATGGTCCTCACCGATCAAGGAGACAAAAAGACCCTGCCATGAACAATAGGCCATCTTGGTGGTGAGATTACTGACCTGTTCTTGTTCCAGCGCATATCCCTTCTCGAAAACTTCCTTGGCTTCCGCAATCCGGCCAATGACCCCCAGGTTGTAACCCAATTGGGCGCATGCTGTAGTGTAAGCATTCCACCCGGCAACATATTCGGTTTTCCTGTCCAGTCTTTCATGGGCCCTTACGGCTCTTGAAATATGTGGCTCGGATTTCCGCCACAGGCCCTGCCCGATATAACATACTCCCAAAAGCGCCTCGGCAACTGCTAGTGCCCGTTCTTCGCCGGTCCCCTCAAGATACTGATTGGCTTGCAAGGCGTAGTATTCGGTCTTTTTGAAATTACCCTGATAAAGATAACCGATGCTCAATTGGAGATATGTCATGCCAAGTCGCGCCCGGTCACCCAAGACCTTCGCCGTAGTTTCGGCCTGCAAACCCACCTCCACCGCTTTTGCGAACTGCCCCAATCCGATATTGCTCTGGCAAATCTCCAACCAAATGTCCACCAGCCTTTCCTGCTGGATCTTGTTTTCCGGGAATTTCAGGAGCCACTCGGCGGTTTGTTCATAAAGTGTGGCAGCTTGCTGGAACTGCATCAACTTTTGTGCCTTTTCGGCGGCCAGCCGGCCGAAGTGCACTGCCTTTTCCCAGTCCTCGGCCAGGCCGTAGTGATGGGCCAGCAGTTCGTACCGCTCCTCGAAACGGTCGGCGTACAGCTCCTCGATGGCATTCCCGATTTCCTCATGGAGATTCTTCTTTTTCCTGGTCAATATTGAATCATAGGTGACCTCCCGGGTCAGGGCATGTTTGAAAATATAGGTCGATTCGGGGTATATTCCTCTTTCATATAGGAGCTCTGAATCCTTTAAAACGGATAGATGAGAGAGTAATGCCTGTTCAGGCAGGCCCGTAACCCGCTTTATCAATTCATAGGTGAATTCCCTCTCGATCACAGACCCGGTCTGAAGCACCTCTTTCGCACCCTCAGTCACCGAGTCTACCCTGGCCATGATGACATCTTGAATCGTTGAAGGAATGGTCACCTCATGTATATCTTTTGCCAAATGATATTTGTTGTCCCTTTTCTCTATGATCTTCTGATCTCTAAGGGATCTTATAAACTCCTCGATGAAAAAGGGAAACCCTTCTGTCTTTTCCAGGATCAAATCTTCAAGATTGATATCGATGTCCTTTGTACCCAAAAGATGATTCACCATAACAAGGCTCTCTCTGTTAGAGAGCCGATTCAAAGTTAGTTGACTGTGAAAGGACTTTGCGCCCCAGGTATGTACAAACTCTGGCCGATAGGTGAATATCATTAAGACCCTTGCCCCCGGGATGCTCTCTAAAACATATTTCAATACTTCCTCTGAAATCTTATCCGCCCAGTGGAGGTCTTCATAGGCCAGAATCAGAGACCGGATCTCAGAGCCTTTAAGGGTGATTCGCTTGATTGCCTCCATTATTCGATCTTTTCTCCCCTCAGGGCTCATGAGTATCTTGTCGATACCACTGTCCTTGACCGATAAAAGCTCCAAAAGATAGGGCAGTGTCGAACTTTCATCGGTACCTATAGTTTTCAGGCCTCGTTTGAGCTTTTCCCTGATCTCAGAATCTCCATCGCCCTCCATAATATCGAAGTTGGACTTCACTATGTCGATTACCGGATGATACACCACCCCCCTGCTATAAGAGAGACATTTCCCCTCCAGAAAGGTCACATCCTCGTTGGCAATCGCCTTGCGGAACTCATATAAGAGTCTGGATTTCCCTACACCGGCTTCGGCCATGATTGAAAATGCCTGGCCTCGGCCTTCCTTGGAGCGTTCAAAACCATCCAGCAGAAGCTCAAGCTCACGTTCTCTTCCAACAAATGGAGTTAAACCCCGCTCGGCGCTTACATCAAACCGTGTTCTTCGGGTGCTGGGGGCAATGACACGAAATACATTGACAGGTTTTTCTTTGCCTTTGACCGCTCTTTCTCCTAAAGCCTCAAACCTGAAAAATCCTTCAGTTAGCTTGAAGGTATCATCAGATACATAGGTTGTTCCGGGCTCTGCCAACCCTTCCATCCTGGACGCCAGATTCACCGTATTCCCAACCGCCTTGAACTCCACTCTAAGGTCATTGCCCAAGGTGCCAACGACCACAGGGCCGGTATGAATGCCGATTCTCATTTTGAGAGGCGGGAAATTTTCTTTCTCTTGTTTTGTTCTATCGTTGAACCGAGCTATCTCACGATGAATAGAATAAGCAGACCGGATAGCTCTCAGCGGCGCATCTTCCAAAGCGATGGGAGCGCCAAAAAGGGCCATAATTCCATCACCGGTCATTTCATTGACCGTGCCCTCGAAATCGTGAACTTTATGAATCAGGATTTCATAGACTTGGTCCATAATTGAGTAGACTTCTTCTGGGTCAAAACGCTCGGAAAGAGCGGTAAAGCCCTCCAGGTCGCAGAACATGACTGTAACCTGTTTACGCTCGCCTTCGATTCTGTCTCTTTGGGATAAGATCTTTTCGGTCAGACCTTTAGGGAGATATCGCTGAATTTTGTCTATTTTCTCGTCAAAAGAGAGATCTTTGGGGGCAGGCTCAGAATGAGCGCCCATATTATGCCCGCACTGGCCACAGAACTTATCACCTGGGGGAATTTCAGCGGCACACTGAGGACAGAACAATAACAATTTTGCCCCACACTCACGACAAAATTTATTTACCTCAGAATTATCAGTTTGGCATTTTGGGCATTTCATTTTATATGCCCTCCATTGTTTCTCAGGAAGAAACAGTTGTGGAAAAATGAAAAGGAACTTTGGATGGTTAAACTGGAAATATCGTAATCAGGATCCAATGTCAATTAGATGGATAGACAAGATCTTGTGGTTTGTTTCTAGATGATGTTTTTGCGGTACCTTAAAGGTTTTTGTCAGAAAACCAAATTGGAATGCCCCTCCTGATCAGAAGCAAAAGTTTCATCAAACATATATCTCGATCGCGAAAAAATATAAGATTTCTAATGCGTATGACTGTGCACTTTGTAGCGGCAGGATTTCGTCATGCTACATCGAGCACATGCTTCTGCTCGTGTCCATGTCGGCATTTCTGATCCAAAACCGACAATCATAGACAGAGTCTTTTGGGGAGTCATCATGCCAGACGAGGTCAGCTGAACCCCTATTTCTTCAATAGGGGCTAATTGTGCCATACGCCACTGCTCGGAGATTGAAAAACCTTGCATACCGGGACTGATTGGACTGCTGGCGGCATGATTGCGAGATGCCGCCAGGTTTTGTATAAGGTGATACGCCTCTATGGCAAGAATATCGATAGCCGCACTGCCAAAACTATCTAGCAAAAGCGCCTGCATAAGATTTTTATTGGCCTTAGTTTCAGCCTTTTTTTTCTCCAGATCCGGACCAATGGTACAGAATACTACCGCCAGATCGCTTGCCTGTGCGAGCGTTGAAGAGAGCAAAGAACCCTGAATCGTCAAAGAATTATCCATGCATAACCGGTCAGAATGTTTTTCGGTTATGGCGTGCAATTCATAGGCAATCGCGGGCGCCAGAAGATCATCAGCCTCATCGTCGGACAGCAGTTCAGCGATGAGGCTTTCCATCTTGGGTCTGAGCTCAGCGTCTTTAGCGATTCCCACATGGCGAAGAACTTCATTTACATCCAATTTTAGAGGAACATCACAAATAACAGGCATCGATTTATTATTTTATTCTCCGCCCCATTCTTTCAACCGTTGAAAAGAGCCTTTGACATTCTCGGGACCTGCAATCTCAAGCGTAGTAGCACCGTCGAAACCGACATCCTGCAACGCTTTGACAATGGGTGGAAGGTCAATGACACCATCACCAAGTGTAATGACCGACATTCCGCATCCATACACGCTTCCCCGCTTTTCCTCCCATTCTGCTTCCATATCTTTCCAATGGACGTGTTTGATTCTCTTGCCAAAGGTTTTGATATATTCTATCGGTTCCGCACCGCCGAGCCAGCTATTCCCTGTGTCCAGACAGATACCAACACTGTCCTCATGTCCCAGTGCATCCAGCAGTTTTCCCATATTTTCCACCGAATCCGTCACAATGCCGTGGGTTTCCAGCAACAATTCGACACCCAGTTCTTCCGCCCACAGGATCGGGGTATAGAGCTTTTCCCGAATAGAGAAGATGCGTTCCTCGGGTGTGAGATTATGACCAAAATCCGATTTCGGATCGCCCTCAGTGGTAATAACGTGTTTAATTCCCAGAAGAGGAGCCAGGCGGACGGCTTTGATAATTTCATTTGTCCCGTATATATCGGGACTTGCCGGATCCAATAGGTTTGCATGTGCACAGAACGCGGTCAATGAAATCCCGGCATCTTCCGCCATCTTTTTGATCTTTGCCGGATGACTGTCAAGACTGACCGATGCAGCAAATCCGAACTCAACGCCCAATGCGGCGCCATCATGGTTATCCGTAATGTCAGCGTGCTTGATTCCCATTTCCTGAATGGCCTCAAATTGTCGTTGCATCGGCGTAAACGGTTCTACAAGTGCGAAACATCCAATAATCATGAGAATTCTCCTTTTTTAGACGTAATTCTATCTATTGCCCGTCCACGACTTTAAAATGAACAATAGAGGTGTCCAATTCAGAAATGAACAATTTTTGTCCTGATCAATGCCGCACAAGGGTTTGCGGTGAGGCGTACGTGCTGTACGCCGCAACCGAAAAAACCGCGGAGAACGCCGAACATGACAAAAAGGGCCATTTATGGATGGACACTATCGATACACACCATACTCTTTGGTAAAATCAATCATGGCCTTGAGGTTCTCCGGTTTGGCTTCGTCCAGCATGACGGCTGTATCCATGATATACCCGCCATCTTTACCGGCCACATCGATTGCCCATTTACAGTACGCTTTGACATCGTCGGGCGTACCTGTATACATCATGATGTTGGGCACATTTCCCATGATGCAGGCCGTATCACCGAGCACAGCCTTGGCCTTAGCGAGGTCCGTCTGCGCCACATGATATATCACTTTGCCTTTGGGTACATCTGCAAAGTATTCGAGACGGCTCTCCACATCGGCCTCACAATAAACCAGAGGGGTGATACCCTTATCAATTAGTGCCAGCATGCCCTTTCGCAGCCACGGCCAGTAGAAGGTCTCAAACTGCTTGGGCGACATAAAACTGCCGGTACCCTTGTGTATCCATATCCAACACAGCGGCAACTCAGCCTCAGCGGCGCCCGAACCGTACTCAATGAAGATCTGCGTGGCAACTTCCAGTGCCTCCAACAGCTTATCGGGACAGCGAATAATATCATTCAGAATGCCCCGTGTGCCGCGCAGCGTGTCCCCGATGATGTCAAAAGGCGCCCAATCAAAGGCGGCCCAGGCGATCGGAAACCCCTTTTCTTTTACTTCACCGATATATTGGAAAAGCGATTCCCACCACTCATTGATCTGTTTTCCGGCTTCAACGGCGATCCGAAACGATTCCTGCATTTCCGGAGAGGCAAACGCGCCCAGACCCATCCAGCCGGACCACATCATCCGTCGCATGGTGGGGAAATTGGAAAACGCTTCCAGTCCGGAAAAAGTACGGGGCACCCATTTGGTGAGCATAAAATCCGAAGGATCCCTTATGAAATCATCATATTCGGCTTCATTCATGTACTCGTCTTCCACATACTGATATATGACATGATCGTCCAGGCCCTTGCCAGGCCATTTAAGATATTTGAGTCCCAGGGTTTCCATCGGTTTGGCCGGATAGGCAAGGATGGGGCCAAAATCGAGATCAGGTTGAAATTCGTCAACAAATTTATGACAGGCCTCTCTGGCTTTGGCATAGTCATACATGGCTTCCTTGAGTGTCACACCGCCAAATGTGTAAGGATACAATTGATGTGGACCAAACACGGGTACCCGATCGGGTGTTTTGAGCTGGATCACGTCCTTAACCCGTTTCACTCTCTCCTGATAAAGTTCTTCCGGTAATTTCGTCATTTTCAATTGCCTCCTATCCAGGCTTTCGCCAAATTCACGGCTACGGTCGCATCGTTCCCAAACGCATCAGCACCGACATACGTTGAAACTTTGTCATCCATCTGGGCCCCGCCGATCATAATTTTCACGTCATCTCTGATCCCTGCTTCTTTGATGGCATTTATGGTATTTCGCATCGAATCAAACGCCAATGTTAGAAACCCGCTCAATCCTACTACTTCAGGTTTTACTTCCTTTATTTTGTCAACAAATGTTTCAGCCGGGACATTTATGCCCAGATCATGAACTTCAAAGTTATTGACATCCAGCAAAAATGCCACAATATCTTTTCCGATATCATGAATATCCCCATTAACCGTGCCGATGACAATCTTGCCCAAGGGTTTGGTTTCAGTTGATTTTCCCTGTATTTTCGGTTTGACTATTTCTCCAATCTTTCTCAGGGTTTCACCGGTAAAGACCAATTCGGGAAGAAAATAGGTCTCATCTTCAAAACGCTTGCCTACAATGACCATGGCTTCCTTGCCGGCATCAAGAATCAGCTGGGGGTCCACACCATCTGCCAACATATCATTTACCAACTTCAGCGCTTCTTCTTCGTGCTTATCGGCGATTGCATTAATTAGTTTTTCCTTCATAGGCGCTCTCCTTTTAATTTAACTTTGATGGTTTCGTAAAAAGTCCAATTTTGTTCGCTTCGCAATAGCTTCTTTACTTAACATCATGGGTTCTGACAATATATTTAAATAATTATGCACCACCTCCCTTGTTGGATATATGCAGCGCAATTCTATGGGATGTTTCCTTCATTTCCAATTATTTTTATATAAGAATCCTTTATCTTTTCCAATAATTCAAAATAGTCTGCTTTGGATAGTTCTTCAGAAAGGATTTCAGTTTCAAAGAACCCTTCATATCCGGATTCCTTAATTTCGCTGATGATTTTCTGAACCGGAATGATGCCGTCCCCCATGAGAACGCGATCCAGAAGAATATCTCTTGTGGGAAATCGCCAATCGTTGACGTGAACTCCAAAAATTTTTCCGGCAGCTCTTTTGATACCTTCAGAAAGCTTCGGGTCCCAAAAGATATGGTAAAGATCTAGCGACAGCCCTACATTTTTAGAATCAACATCTTCTATAATGTCCATTGCCTGCTCGATGGTGGAGATTGCCGACCATGCATCCAAATACATCGGGTGTAGTATTTCCAACCCCAACTTCACATCCAGCTCTTCAGCTAAGGGTACCATATCCCTCAGTGAATCCCGTGTCAATTCTTCCGCTGCTTTAATTCCACCATCTTTCATGTGTGGTGGACCGCTTAAAACCAATAAATACCCGGCCTTGATCCGGTGAGCCAACTCGATTGCTTTGGTTGAATCCCCGATACAAAATGGCAATTCTTCCCGCGCTTTTTTGTCCTGGGTGTAAAAGCCTGTGAGCGCGAGGCTGCTGACCTGCAACCCGGAATCATGGAGTATCTTTTCCACATCCTCGATCTCCATGTCTCGAATTTTATCATACCCGACACCGATACCTTTGATGCCGGATTTTTGATAATTTCTCACATCTTCTTCAAAGCTCCACCTGGGCGTTGTATTCTCATATATTGATAGTCTTTGCATTGGAGTCCCTTTCTATTTTTGACCACTTGGTGATATTTGAATCAATGCATT
>Ga0255052_10001230_pt1 | contig 19603 bp, 20 predicted proteins | sample JV7_2_21_MG_FD_188632 | JGI IMG/M metagenome (GOLD analysis project Ga0255052, IMG submission 188632) | Seawater microbial communities from Jervis Inlet, British Columbia, Canada - JV7_2_21 | ecosystem: Environmental > Aquatic > Marine > Inlet | place: Canada: British Columbia | collected... | reverse complement strand
GATGCCCGAATTGCCTTCACAGACATTTCGCCAGGCTTCATCCACCCGGCTGCCTACCGGCGAGACAATGCCCATGCCGGTAATGACGACGCGTCGTTCTTTCAAGATGATTCCGATTTAGAGTGGCAGAACTGCCGATTAATAACGATAGAGAGCGCGGCGCTTTGCGCCGCGCCTCAAGACCTAATCGTCGCCTTGGCGAGCGGTCACAAAGTCGATGGCTTGCTGAACGGTTGTGATTTTTTCGGCTTCCTCGTCGGGAATCTCTGTTTCAAATTCCTCTTCAAGGGCCATCACCAGCTCAACGGTATCGAGCGAGTCCGCGCCCAGATCATCAACAAAGGAAGCATCATTCGTTACTTCGTCTTCCTTCACGCCGAGTTGTTCGGCAACGATGCTCTTAACTTGTTCTTCGATACTGCTCATAGTGGTAGCTTCTCCTGAGAAGGCTCATCAATAATTGTTCACTGTAGGGCCTCTGGTGGCGCTCTAAAACGCCCTAAAAACCCCTTATAAATACTGTAAGTCCTTGATATTTCAAGGTCCCGCCTGACCGTGGCACGGTATTGTATGTGAATCGCTCATGGCAATCTACACACATCGACGACCAATTTAGTCCATCAGCATGCCGCCGTTTACGTGCAGCGTCTCCCCGGTGATATAGGCGCCGGCTTTTGACGCCAGGAAAAGCACCGCGTGGGCGATGTCCGCACCTTCTCCCAGTCGACCCAGCGGTACCTGAGTCAACATGTTTTCGCGCTGATCTTCGGGCAACACGCGAGTCATGTCGGTGTCGATAAAACCCGGTGCAACGACATTCACGGTGATATTCCTGGAACCGATTTCGCGTGCGAGCGACTTGGAAAAACCGATAATACCTGCCTTGGCCGCCGCGTAATTGGACTGGCCAGCATTACCCATGATCCCTATGACAGAGGCGATGTTAATGATCCGACCCTTCTTCGCTTTCATCATGCCACGCAGGCAGGCTTTGCTGACTCGGTAGACGCCGCTCAGATTGGTTGACAGGACGTCTTCCCACTCATCGGTCTTCATGCGCATCAGCAGATTGTCACGTGTGATGCCGGCGTTGTTCACTACGATCGTCGGACTGCCCTCGTTATCCTGGATGTCTTTGATGGCTGCCTGCACGGAATCATCGTCAGCGATGTCAAGCACGATTCCCCGACCCTTATCTCCAAGAGCCGCAGTAATCGCTTCTGCGCCGGCTTCACTTGTGGCTGTACCGACTACTGCAGCGCCTGCTGCGGTCAGCGCGGTGGCAATAGCCGCACCGATACCGCGAGATGCTCCGGTTACCAGGGCGAGTTCACCCTCAAGCGCATTGCTGTTGAACGAACTGGTCAATTTGTTCTCCAAAGTGGGCCACTCGTGGCCGCGCATTATATAGGCGGCGGCGTCCGGACTCTAATCATGATCACAGCGGCCATGATTGCGCCGGCGAGCGCTCCGTATGCGTGCGCGGCGACAATGACCGCCCCGCCGCTCGATTCCTCTGACCCGGGCAGCGGACCGAGCATCTGCTCGTAGGCGAGCTTGCCGATCAGGGCGGCACCCAGGACCCACACATCCACTCTGCCGGATCTGATTCCGCCAACGACGCCGGCCGCCAGCAATCCATGTAGCAGGCCGGATAAGCCGACGTACCATTGCAGATCTGGCTCCAGAAACCAGAAGCCGAGATCGATACCGATAATGACGGACACGGTAATGACCAACCACAGCCTGGGGTCAAAATGGGCCGAGATCAGAAACCAGATCAGCAGGAATCCGGCTGCATTCAGCATCAGGTGCGAGAGGCCGAGGTGCACCAGATGACCGCTGACAAAGCGCCAATACTCGCCGCTCATGATCGCCGCGCGGTCAAAACGGAGCCACTCGCGCCCCGAATCGCCATACACGGCAAGAACGGCAGCGATGCCGATAATGACGCCAGGCAGCAGCCAGGCGGCCAGCAAGCGGTTTTGAGGGTGACTTAAGTCACCTTGGCGTAACCCCATGTTTGATATACTGACGTTTAATCATTTATAGAGTCAATTTCGGCGGGCTGCCGCCGTGGAGTTACTGCTGTGAGTCATTGTGCCCAGGCTTGTTTTGCCCCGAGTCGTCAGCGAGGATTTACGCTGATCGAGATCATGGTTGTCGTGATCATTATCGGTATTCTCGCCGCCATCGTTGCACCCAATGTCATCGGTCGCGTCGACGATGCTCAAATCGTAAAGGCCAAGGCAGAGATTGCGAACATCGAGAATGCCATGAAGTTCTACCGTCTCGATAACTTCGCCTATCCGTCCAGCGAACAGGGAATTGAGGCCCTGGTAAACAAGCCAGCGGACCCCAACATACGGAACTGGAAAGCCGGTGGCTATCTGGAGCGCGTACCTTCCGACCCCTGGGGTAACCCGTATATTTACCTGAGTCCGGGGAATCAGGGCGAAATCGATATCTACACGCTCGGCCGTGATGGGCGACCTGGTGGCGAAGGTATCGATGCTGACATCGGCAATTGGAACCTCGACTAGCGCCGATTCCATTGGCGCATCGATTCGGATCGATGATCTGTCGCAGCCGTGAGCACGGTTTTTCCCTGATAGAAATACTGGTCGTCATCGCGATAGTCGGCATCGTGATGTCGATAGCGCTGTTGTCGCTCGGCCTGATTGATGACGAACGTGAATTGCAAACGGAAGGCCGGCGCATGATCGCACTGCTCCAGGTCGCCCAGGACGACGCCACCATGCAGGGGCGCGAATTTGGTCTGGAAATGATGGCTGGTGCCTATCGATTTGTGGAATACGATCCGCTGACCGGTCTTTGGGGCGAACTGATCGGGGACGATGTCCTTCGCATGAGGCGATTGCCCGAGGGCGTCGAATTTGATTTGTTCATTGAAGGTCAGCGCGTACTGCTCGATCTCGATCCGGCTGAGTTCGAGGAACCCGAAGAATCCGACTATCGTGATTTGTCGGAAAACTACGCGCCGCACATCCTGATCTTCTCCAGCGGGGACATGACATCGTTTGAATTGCACATTCTGCGTGCAGCCGATAATCAGGCGGTCGTGTTACAGGGAAACCTTCTTGGTGATATCAAGTTTGCCGAGAATGAGGGATAGAGGAGCATGATTCGCTTTCGCAGGAATGCGTTTACGCTGGTCGAAGTCATGGTCGCGCTCACGATAATCGCACTGTCACTGACCGCAGTCGCCGCAAATATGGGGCGCATGATTGATACATCAAACGCAATGCGCGAAAGAACATACGCAAGCTGGATAGCGCAAAACAAGATTACGGAATTTCGGCTGGCTAATGTCCTGCCCGAAGTCACGGCAACCAGTGGCGAAGTAGAATACGCCGGAAGTACCTGGTACTGGCGGGCTGTTGTCTCCGAAAGCGGCATCGAAAACCTGTATCGCGTGGACGTTGCGGTTTTCTACCCCGACAACGATACCCGGATTCGAGGCGTCACAGGGTTCATTGGAGAACCGGTCATTCTCGGTCAAAGCAATCGCTCCTGGAATCGAGGTCCCGAATCCTCAGGTGCGACCGAATGACCGGGATCACACGCAAGGGCTTTACGCTCATCGAGGTGCTCGTCGCCCTTGCAGTGTTTGGCGTGATGTCAATGCTCGCGTATGCGGCGCTAGGATCAACTTTGTCGAATGCTGATTACCTGTCGAATCGTATGGACCGATTACAGTCTATTCAACGCGCTGTGCGTTACCTGAGCACGGATCTGTTTCAGGTTGTGCCCCGCCCTGTCAGGAGTGAACTGGGTGATGGTTTCGATCCGGCCCTGCACACGAGCCTTGGTTCGGAGTTCGCACTCGAGCTCACCCATGGCGGCTGGGGAAATCCCGCCGGACTGCCTCGAGGTACCTTGCAGCGCGTTGCCTATCGTCTCGAAGATGATGAACTTGTGCGCTATCACTGGACGGTCCTCGACCGCACGTACGCGAACGAGCCGATCGCGACAGTCCTGCTTGATGATGTCGAGACCCTGTTTTTTCGTTACCAAACGGCGAACGGCGAAATCACCGAGGTCTGGCCGCCACAGGCGCAGACAGGTGCCAGTGATATTCGCTCTCGACCGCGCGCGGTAGAAATTGTGCTTACGCTTGCCGACCAGGGAGAGATACGCCGGCTTCTGGAGCTCGCACCGTGAATCAGCAGCGCGGGGTTGCTCTGATTACCGCCATCCTGATCATGGCGCTGATCACCACGTTGACGTTTAGTCTCGAATGGGACAATTCGCTTGATCTGCGTCGCACCTATGTATCGATGTATCGCGAGGAGGCCATTCAGGCGGCAATTGGCGCCGAGAGCTGGGTGCTCGGTATTTTGCGCCAGGATCTCGACGACAGCCAAACAGATCACCTTGGTGAAATCTGGGCGACTGATATTCCGCCTCTGCCACTGGAGAGTGACGACATACGCGGCGCGGTATTCGGCAAGATCGAGGATCTGCAGGGCCGCTTTAACATCAATAATCTGATCGACCGGGATGGCAATGTCGACCAACCGTCGCTTGAGCAATTCAGACGATTGCTCATTTCTCTGGGCCTTGATGTACGTTTTGCCTGGATCGCAGTCGACTGGCTCGATGCCAACAGTGAGGCAAGTTTCCCGGATGGCGCTGAAGATTCCATCTATACCGGAATAGTGCCGCCGTATCGCGCTGCCAATCAGATTCTGTCCAGCACAAGTGAGTTGGCCGCACTCGAGGGAATGGATAAGGCCACAATGGATACCTTGTTACCGCATATCGTCGCATTACCTCGGCGTACTGAGATCAACGTTAATACGGCGACCGGCCCGGTACTGCAATCTCTGGATGAGAACATAACGACGTCGGACGTTGAGCGGCTGCTTTCTGAACGTCAGGAAACAGGTTTCGCGGACATCGCGAACAGCTTTTCGTCACTCGTCACACCGGACGTTTTGAATCAACTCGAGGAAACCAGTGAGTTTTTTCGATTGAAGGTAATCGTTCAGATTGATACGGTTCGGATCACCTATTACAGCCTGCTGGAGCGCGGTCCGCGGGGCGACGTTACCCCAATACTGCGCAGCATTGGAACGACCTGATTATGGCAGAGTATCTGGTTATACGACTTGATCCGGATCCTGATAGGGCGGCGAACTGGATTGCCGTCGACGGTAATGGCACGCGTACCAGCCCGCCCGTTACCGGCTCGCTTGCGGAGGCCGCAAAGGACATTGCCGATCGAGCCGTCATCGTATTGGTGCCGGCGACTACGGTCTTAACAACAACCGTCAACATCCCGATACGCAGTGGGTCGAGGTTGCAAGCTGCCCTCCCATATGCCCTTGAAGAGCTCGTTGCCGATGATGTGGAGAATCTGCATTTCGCGGCCGGGACGCGCGGTGAGGATGGGCGCCTGCCGGTGGCAGTTGTTGCTCGCGAGCAAATGCAGGGTTGGCTACAGCGCCTCGATGAAGCCGGAATTTCAGCGTCGCGGCTGATTCCGGAGAATCACGGACTTGCGCGCATACCCGGGACTCTAAGCCTGCTCGTCGCCGAAGGACAAGTCATGTTCAACGACGGAGCGGACAACGAGTTTGTCATGCAGGGTGTGAAACCGAGTGACGCATTGGCAGTCGCCGGAGCGCTCGACGAAACCGCTGTCGGGGAAGCCGGAGACGCTGAAGAAAACGGCGGCCCGGGCCACTTGCTGGTTTACTGCGAGCCTGACGATGAAAAACGTTTCCTGCACGACTGGAATGCGCTCAGGCATGAGCTTGCGAGTGTCGATATCAATCTCCTGCCAGACGGCGTATTGCCGCGCCTGGCTGTGACAGTTGCCGCAGGGCGTGGAATAAACCTGTTGCAGGGTCGTTACGGAGCCAAAGCGGAGATCGGGGAAATTTTCCGGCCGTGGCGTTATGCGGCAATCTTGTTGCTTTCGTTGGGTGTCGTTGCATTCGGCGGCAAAGCAGTCGACTACTATCGACTGGATCGGGAAGTAAACGTCCTCAAGGCGCAATTCACGAGCGAATATCGGGAGATTCGTCCCGGCGATACGCGCGAGATTTTAGATCCGGTCAGCACGGTGAATTCTGTTCGCCGCAGTCTTGGTGGCCCGGCCGCAACACAGGTGTTTCTTCCGTCATTGCAGCAACTCGCGTTGGCCGTACAGCAAAACGGATCGGCCGATATTGAGGCGATCAGCTATCGGGCTGGCGTTATTGACGTCCGACTGACCGCGCCGGATGTCGCGACCCTGGATAATTTTCAGAAAATTGTCAGTGGTTCGGGCCGCTTCAACGCGTCGATCCAATCTACCGATCAAGTGGGTGACAAGATCAGCAGCCGCATTCAGATTCGAGAATCAGGCGTATGAAAGACTGGTTCGAAACACTGGACTCGAGAGAACGCGTTTTCGTAATCAGCGGAGCCGTTATCGTAGTCATTGTATTGCTCTATGCATTTGTATGGACGCCACTGGACAAGGGACAAAAGGCGCTTGAATCGAGCGTCATAGCCTGGGAGCGCTCGCTTGCAGATTTGCGACCGCTCAAAGGATTGCAGCAGGCACCCGTTAGTTCCAACCCGGCGGCACAAGCCGGCACACAACAAACACCCGTGCTCATTGTCGATCAGACCTTGCGTGCCCGCGGACTGGATCGTTCACTGAAGCGGAGTCAGCCAACGACGAGTAACGGAATTCGCGTTGAATTCGAGAACGTCGCGTTTGACGATCTCGTGCTCTGGTTGAGCGATCTCAGCGCGCAATACGCGATGCAGGTCTCTTCAGGATCACTGTCAACGGCGAGCAGAGCCGGTCCCGGTCGCATCAATGCAACCCTAACGCTTGAGCGCTCGCTTTGATTCACGTGCGATCGCGTTTGCTGACCGCAGGCCTGGTCACGCTGCTTATCGGGCTCGTCACAGCCTTTCCGGCTCGCGTGGCCTATCGGTGGTTCGTACCGGAGACTATTTCAATTGCCGGAATCAGCGGTTCAATTTGGAGCGGCAGTGCGCGAGAAGCGAGGATCAGCGGACTGTATATGCGTGACCTGGTCTGGCGCATGCGGCCGATGGCTTTATTTGCAGGCAAACTGGGTTACGCGATTGAGGCCAGTCCGAGTTCGGGATTCGTCGATAGCAGCGTCGGTATTGGTGTGAGCGGAATCATCACCCTTACAGAGCTCAGGGCTTCTCTCTCATTGCAGTCCGTGCAACAGTCTGTTGGCATTCCTGGCTTACGCGGTAATGCGAATGTGCAATTCGAGCGGCTCGTAATCGATGGCGGGTTCACTGTCGCTGCGGACGGCGTACTTGAAGTCTCAGATCTTATCGTACCGCTTGTACACCGAGCTTCGATTGGCGGCTATCGTGCCGAATTCTTCACGCAAGAATCGGGAGTTATGGCCAGTGTCGAAGACACCGATGGCGTCGTCGACATCGCCGGAAGTCTGCAAGTGTCGGCTGATCGCAGCTACCAGTTCATTGGGCAAGTGGCGCCAAAGAACAATACGCCGGCAGGTATGCGCCAGCAGATGCAGTTTCTCGGCTCAGCTAACGACCGCGGGCAGTACCCAATAAGACTGGAAGGTCAACTGTAAGCTTAGTGGAGCGCCCCGCGAGGCGCGACTGAGGCACAGTGACATCGTGCCATGATTAGTGTCTGCCTTATTCGCGCTCCAAAGGCACCTCCACGAATTCCTGCAGAAGTGGAAAGTACAGTGCGCAACGGACATTAGCGTCTGAATAATTTCGGTAGATCTCTGCGTATTTCGCAAGCTGCGGCCAATAGCGGTTCGTCTCGGCGCTAAGGAAGCTGACAAGGTCGCCGCCCTCATGCGAGCTCGTTTTGTAGTCAACGATCCAGTGAGTGCCGTCGCTGTCTATGCGCACGCGATCGAGTACAACTGACTCCACACGATCATCAATGACTCCGCTCAACGCCAACTCCGCATGGCCATCGCCCTCGAGCAGCCATTTTCCTTTTTCATCATCGCCCATGCGCCGCAGAGCTTCATCGACGCGCTCGATTATTGGTGGGATCGACTCGGGTCTGACGCCCGCTTCCTTCAGCCACCGCTCACTGGACAGTCTTGTCAGATTTGCCGTATCGACGCCTGGATCCAGTCGCCCTTCTGTCGCCATCTGCACCCATCGGTGGACCAACGTTCCAGCCAGTCGAGCTGCAGCCCCGACCCAGTAGAATTCAACCGCCGCGGTCTCATCAACATCCTTCGCCGTCACTTCAGGGACGGGCAATGCAGGAGCTTCAGGTGTTTTCCACGCTGGATCGAGACGCCGCAATTCCGGCATCAACCAGCCACCGTTTTTCTCATCTGCCGTGCCATGAGCGTCTGGATCAAAGGCGCTCTCAAATTGTTCTGCGATCACCGGCCAAAGCAGGTGCAACAGGCTACGGGGATCTGGCCTTAGCCCGTCGTTCAGCAACTTCGCATTGCCTGTCAACTGCAACGATTTGCGCGCCCGGGTGCATGCAACATACAAGAGTCGACCGAGTTCGTTCTTATCTTTCTCGGTTTCGACTTTGCCGATGTACGCATGTATCGGGTCCTTTTCGAGCTCCGCTCTCGGGCCAACAGGACTGATTATCTTCTGTGGCTGCCCGTGCTCGTCAGGGATGTCGAACCAACTCAAAACGGTTTGCTCGCGAGGTCTCGGCACGCGGCCGAGGCCGAATAACAACACATGATCGAACTGTAATCCCTTGGCGCGATGCATGGTCATCACCTGCAGTCTCGCGTTGGCTGCGCTCGATACGAGCTCCATATCGAGTGCCGCTTCCAGTTCCGCGACGTCCGGCAAACTACCCGCTACTTCAATTTTTTCAATAACGTCGAGATAACGATAGACGTTATCGATCGCTTGAACATCGTTGAGAATCGCGGGCCCGCCCAGATCAAGCCACGCCCTTTCAATGCGATCTCGCAGTGACTCGACACGACATGAAGAGACGATCGGCGTGAGCTTGCTTCGAAAACCGGTGACGGCCGCCTGGCCATAAGTTGACAGCGTCGCGATGACTTTGTCGTCGTTCAGCTGTTCCCAGACAGTACTCCTCACGTCATTGATTACGAGCTGGTGCAAGTCCGTCCAGTCAAGACCTACCCATGGGGACCTGAGTAATGCCAGCCATGCAAGTCGATCGCCCAGATGCACGATCGAACGTGTTAGCGCGAGGATGTCTACTATCTCCGGAAGGTCGGTGAGGCGATCGATTTCGACAGCTTTATAGGCGATACCGGTCTTGCGAAGTCGATACAGTAGTTGCGGCAAATGCGTGCGGCTACGAACGAGAACCGCCATATCATCGTCGACATTATCATCGAGCGTTTTTTTGATTACGTTCAGCCCAAGATCAGCTTCTGTGGTCGGATCACTCCCGATGACCGGATAAACAGTGCACTGCCCCTGGCCATCGTATTTCGGCACTGCTACCGCAGCCGAATACGATACCGCACTCCTTGGTGCGTCATCATTTTCGGGCAAAACGACTGGAAATACCTGATTGAACCAGTCAACGAGATTCGAGCCTGAACGAAAATTGCGCCGTAGTGCTAGCGTGGTCAGACGGACGTCACCAATGCCAGTCTTCTTTGCCAGCAGGAACTGCCCTACTTCGGCGTTGCGAAAGCGATAGATGGACTGCATGGGGTCACCAACACAGTACAGGGTGCGGCCATCGCCATCGGACCATCCACCGGTAAGTGCTTCGATCATTCGGTATTGAGCGCTGGATGTGTCCTGCATTTCATCAACGAGCAGATGGCGCACCTGGTAGTCCATGAGCAACGCCACGTCACCGGGATCGTCTGCCGTCCCGAGCGCACTTCCGGCGTTCAGCGCGACTTCGATGTGATCTGCCACGCTACGCTCTGAAAACAGCCGTTTTAGCTCCATCACGGCAAGTGGCAACAATCGAAATAGCGCCAACAACACTGACCACTGATCGTCACTGTAAGAAACAGGCGGTAATGTGCGGACTTCGTGAATCAGCCTGCGAAACAGGTCTCTGTCGGTAAAGGATTGCAACAGTTCATGAAACGAGTCTCTTTGCCCACTATCACCGGGCGGAAAGCCCTGGTTTTTGTTTACTCTCTTGCGCCATTGCCCTTGCCTGGTAAGCAGAATCTCAGCGACACCGAACCACTCCGGCAAGGCACCTGGAACCGCGTCCGGCAGGTCTCCATTATCCGTGAATACTGCAATGGGATTGTCGGCCTGTCCTGCTTCGTGCAATTTGCTTGACGCGTAGCAGGAAAGGTTCGTCAACTCTGCTATCGCTTCAGGTGGTGCGGCGGTCCGAGTTCGTTCGAGATGTCGTACAACGATGTTTTCGAGGCTTCGCTCGAATTGGCGTCGCAAATCGGCAACCTCGTTCTCTGCAACAAGACCGCTTCCTACGAAAGGCAACCACTGGTCGCGGGTTGCGAGCATTCGCGCGAGATAGGCGACGTAGAGATTTGTATTGGTATCAACGTGCAGCAGGACCTGCATCGTCGCGTCATGCATGTCGCCGGTTTCCGCCAGCTGGTCCAATGTCAGCGCCGCGGCGTTCCGGTACAGAGCCCGCATCTCGGCATCCGCAATGATCGTGTTGCCGGAAGCGCCGGCTGTCGAAGTGAGCGGCTGCGTACGGGCGATGCTTGCATTCAACGAATCCAGCGTTTGAATTCGCATGCGGCGAGGATTTGAAACGAGCTGCCAGCCCAGCCTCGTGTCGCGTTGCAGAACAGCCACAGCCGCTTGCGCCGTCACGCGCTCATGCGCCTCATTGGGTTGCTCGTCACCCATGGCCATTTTGAGAGCGTCGAGAACCCTGATTTGCATCTCTGCGGCGGCCTTGCGCGTGAACGTTATCGCCAAAACCTCTTCGGGATTTTCGACAATGGCAAGTAACTTCAGGTAGCGTTGAATCAGCAATTCGGTCTTTCCGGACCCGGCAGGCGCTTGCACGATAAACGATCGCGAAACATCGAGTGCCGACACACGAGCATCCTCATCATCACGCAGCAACTGGGAGTCAACCGTCACGCCGAAGCTCCCCGATGCGACTTAGGAGACTCAAAGGCCTCGCCGACTGCTTATTTTGCTGTGCATTGATTCGCACATCGCCGTGCTGAAGGTCATTTGCCGTGAGTACTACAGCACTTTTCCATTGCGCCAGAATATCGTCCCAATTCAGATCAGGAGTAAACGACCGTCCCGTACCGTCTATGTCAATTGACCGGCTGTCGACATTGAATAGTCCGAGCCCTGCGACCGGTTCCTGGACTCCCAACGCATAGACGACAAGCTGCATATCCCTGGGGTCGCCGTGGCGATCGAGTAATCGCCTGCGCGTGCCGGTCTTGTAGTCAAAGATGACCAAGCCACCATCGTCAAGGCGATCGATTCGATCCATACGTAGCCGAAGCCGCAAGCCACTGATCTCAATCTCGAGTAAACTCTCGACTGCGGCGACAGCGAACTCATCCCGTTTTCGGTCCAGCGAAACGACACCATCCAGCAGCTGGGCGACCCGGCCTTCTTCGAGCAGAAGGAGCTGCTTCAACACCGAGTCTGCATTACGCTCATGGCGCCAAAATGATTTTTTCAGAGCAGCAGAAATCCGTTTTTCCAAAACAGATTCGTTCCATGAGTCGATGTCTGTTCTTGACGGCAAGTCGGAGTACAGGTAGTGCAATGCGTCGTGGATTAAAGTACCGCGCAGATTCGCCGCCAATCCGCTCATGATACCCGGCACCGGCCTGATTCCGAGGCGACCGACCGCAAATGCAGAAAAAGGATCTGTAAGCTGGCGGTTAATCGTCGCAGCTCCACCTGAAATAGACTCATCGCTGTCGACCTCCGGCACAGGGTCCGGGCTGACTGGCACAGGGTTCGCCACGGCGACTAATTGTGTGGCATACCAACCGGGATCCTCCGGACTGGTATCACCGCCCTCTGCAATACCAGTAAGCAACGCGGATGCAGATTGTTCAGCGTCGCCCGAAGTTTGCGGATAACTGCCGGACACATGGCCGGCACTGCTCAGCAAACGCTCCAGGACACGACGTGCGTAGTCCAGCGTATCGTCCGGATCCGCATCGGGCATGCCGAAACTGCGTTGAATATTGCGAGAGACCAGAGATGAAGGCCGGCCTGATGCCGGCCAGTTCGCAGCGCTAAGTCCCGTGATCCACAGTTGGTCGAATTGCATGCCGGCAGCTTCCAGCGGTCCGAGCAATTGCACGATGGAGCCCTCGGACTCAGCCTGAAAAACTGTTTCTTTTGCCATCGCGGCCAAGCGACCCAGTGCTTCAGCGAACGTCATAGTCGTGCTGACAAGCTCCAGCCGGGCGAGATCGTTGAGTAATTCCCGCCATCTGTTGACGAGCTGAAATTCGACGCTGTTCAGTGAACCATCGCCTGGCCAATTGATCTTCTTGAGGACATCATCGATCAGCAACACCCACTTCGACGGAGACTCGCGAACCGGCAATTCAGTGCGGAATGCGTCCAATGTACCCACACGTGCGAGCCAGTCTCTCGCGTCGCGTGTCGCCTCACGACCTTCGAACTCACTCGAGATCATTGCCGGAGACCAGTTTCTGTCTGGTAGCTGTCGCAACGACAACTCAAGTCGGCTCCTGCCGCCAGTATCACGACACCCGGTTGCCGAAGAACGCAACAGAGTGCTGATGTCACGCGCCCCGAGGTCACTTTGCAGCCAGCGCAGCGCTAACAGCGCTACTGCGATAGCAGGATATGTACTGAGGTTCCTGCCATATGACACATTGACTGCATTTGTGTGCCCGGATCCTGACGTCTGCCAGCCGGGTGCCACCCCTTCCCTGATCAGTCGTGTGTAGCGCGCTGCGTCCTGCTCAAGATGCGTCGCAACAATTGCGATATTCTGTTGCGGCGATTTCTGCAATATACTGCGCGCCCACGCACCGGCAGCGCGTAGCTCAGCGTCAGAGTTTTCATAGTGGTAGAGCGCTACTTCCTGTGCCCGAGATCTTCCTGGCGCCTCTGCCGTGCGCACGCCTGCTTCGCTGATCGACTTGATCAACGTCCCTACCTGAGGCACGAGCCGGTCGAATCCAGCGACGGTAACTGCTTCGGGCAGGCGCAGCCGCCCATTGCTGGCGAGGTCTGTAAGCAGTGCGCCGAGACCAGCCTCATCAACCCAGTGCTCACGATCCAGGAGCGACTGATAATTTCTGGATGCCGTGGCGAAGATCTTTTGGTCCCTGCCCTGGGCGGCATTCTCCCACTCGGCCAGTGGAACCTGGAACTCATGCAGACGTGCCCACGATTCTCGAGCCTGCCGGACGAGCATCCCAATATTCAACAACGGATCCATGACTTCCCGACGCAGACACCGCTCCCAGAGGATACGGCTCTGGTGTGCGTTGATTCTTGTGGGAAGCCGTTGCGACGGCTCGGCCGAGGCGAGTAACTCGACCAGCCAATCCTGCCACGACCTGACCGCAGGGCTGCGCCATGCCGAGCGACCATTGGCAATCTGTAGCTTGCCAAACTCAACGGTCAGTACGCGAGCAAGTCGCCGGTTGGCTGTAACGACTTGCGAGGAACCCCGCAGCGCATCAGTTAGCCAGTCATACATCGCTCAGGCGCGTTGCCCCGGTAGCGAATGGATGCAGTCAAAAACGATGATCATCGGAACATCTTAATGCCAATATAAAACCCGGCCAACCTTTCGGCTGGCCGGGCGGGTCCGCACGGAGATTGCGGATCGCGTGACCGAATCGTACTACCGGGAACCGGTCGACGATTCAGTCCAGCTCTTCTACCTCGGCGCCCTCAACATCCTCAGTCGCCGGGGCTTGTTCAAATTCCGGTTCTTTCTTGCCAAACCGAACGAGTAATTCATCGGCTTCATCCGGTGTCAATTCGCGGACTGACCTGATCGTAATTCGCTCAGGTCCCATGCCGTCCTGAAAAACGATCTCACCCGACCCTGAACATATCCTCGCTGTGGGTGACCGAAATCCGATCTTCCAAGTCGACCGCAGGCCAAATGCCCGGCGAGTCAGGATCACATGGTATTTTCGCTTCACTGACGCCGTGACGATCAAATTGCTGTCGTCCAGGACCTGATAGTCTCGGATAGACGATTGCGAGATGCAATCGCGGCCCCTGGATTGGCGATCGTCGGCGGACATTTCTGTCGGCTCACCGGACGCAGCACAAGCTACTAAAACACTTGAGATAACGATAGTAACCAATTGTTTTAAAATGTTTTTATTCATTTCGATTGCAATCCATTTCACAGGCCAGGCTGCCACTTCAATTTGCCCGGCCTCTATATTGGGACCGGGGAAATGTGCATTAAGTTCACGTGCCTTCCGCATGATTTGGTGGAGATTTTACTCTTTTTTCCCGCTCCCGGTAGCGACAGATCGGCCCGGATGTGCGATCCATTCGCTCCAGGATCCGACATAAAGTCGCGGATTCGGCAGACCTGCGAGCAGACCTGCGATGGCCAGGTGGCAAGCGGTCACACCGGACCCGCACATGACACTCCATGGCGCATTTCTGTCGCTACCAAGCACGTTCTCCAACATGCGTTTCAATTCAGCTCTATCTTTCCAGGTTCCATCGTCGTTCAGGCTCTCGGAGAATGGCAGGTTGAGCGCACCGGGAATGTGCCCTGCCACCGTGTCGATTGGTTCTATCTCCCCGCGGAATCGAGCTGCATCACGGGCATCGACCAGCCGGAGGTGCGCGCGCTCGGCTCCGGCAGCAACGATCTCCTGAGTTTCGAGGACCATTTCCGATTGCGGATCAGGCTTGAACAGTTTTTGCTCGGCGTTAATTTCACCGCTCTCAACAGGTAAGCTGAACGCCCGCCAACGCGCGATCCCTCCTTCCAGAAGTGCCACGCGCGTGTGGCCAAGCCAGCGCAACAACCACCAGGCCCTTGCAGCCAGCGCACCGCTGCATTCGTCATAGACAATCACACGTGTCTTTGCATCAATTCCAAGCTGGCCGAAAGTTCGGGCAAGTTCGGCTGGATCAGGAAGTGGATGACGACCCGTCCCGGGGCCAACGGCTGCGGCCAGGTCTTTGTCGAGGTCCGCATAGACTGCCCCCGGTATGTGTTCTTCCAGATAACATGCACGCCCGGCCGAAGGATGCGTCAGTTCGAAACGACAATCGACTACCTGGACGCCGGAATTCCCGACGACGGCCGTCAATTGTTCGGTACTGATCAGCGGATCTCGGTCATCCATAGCATTTCCCCGTCTGGTTCCACATTCGGCCTTGTACACGCTGGCCGGCTCGTAGACAATAGCGTCCGGCGGGCATCGCCCGTTCTTTTTTTTGTCTCTGGAGCACTGGGAGACCCAAGTCGTGGACAAAATACTGGTCGGCCTCAAAAGGGTCGTAGATTACAACGTTCGTGTACGTGTCAAGAGTGACGGCAGCGGTGTCGAGACCGACGGCGTCAAAATGAGCATTAACCCGTTTGACGAAATCGCACTGGAAGAAGCACTGCGGATCAAAGAAAACGGTGCCGCAAATGAAGTTATTGTCGTATCCATTGGCACAGCCGAGGCGCAACAGCAGCTGCGCACCGGCCTGGCGATGGGGGCGGACCGTGCGATTCTGGTTGAGACTGAGGAGTCGATCGATGCATTGAGTTGTGCGCGTGCTCTGCTCGAGATCACCAAGCGCGAGGACCCGGGGCTAGTGATACTTGGCAAGCAGGCTATCGACGACGACAACATTCAAACCGGTCAAATGCTCGCGACACTTTGGGGCCGCCCGCAAGGGTCCTTCGCTTCGCAAGTTGATCTCGATGGAGACAAAGCACGTATCGTTCGAGAGATCGACATCGGTCTGGAAACGATCGAGATTGATTTGCCAGCTGTCATCACGGCCGATTTGAGGCTAAATGAACCTCGCTACGTCAAATTGCCAGACATCATGAAGGCAAAGAAGAAGCCACTCGACCAAATCCCCCTTGCGGAATTGGGAATTGAGGCGAGTCCCCGAATCAATGAAACGTCATTCGAGCCGCCGGCCGAGCGACAAAAAGGTGTCATGGTCGATGATGTCCAGGGCCTGATCGCGGCACTTAAGGACAAAGGATTAGTGTGATGTCCAGAATTCTAGTAATCGCAGAACACGATGGTGTCGTACTTAACCCAAGTACCGCCAAGACGGTCGCATGCGCAGCCGAAATCGATGGAGCGGAAATTGATATCGCCGTGCTTGCGGAGTCTGCCTCGCAAGTTGCAGCGGAAGCAGCGGCTCTTGCGTCAGTCACTCGGGTACGCACGGTGGAGCACGCGGCGAACAAGCATCCGCTCGCTGCTGTTCTGGCACCGCAAATCGTGGCGCTCGCTGATGGCTACAGTCACGTTTTCGGCCCATCAACCACGTTCGGCAAGGATCTGATGCCACGTGTAGCTGCCTTGCTTGGTGTCAATCAGATCAGTGACATCATGAGTGTCGAGGGTACGCATACGTTCAAGCGGCCGATCTACGCTGGTAACGTTATCGTTACGATGGAGGCGGCCGCGGATGTAACTGTAGTAGCGACCGTACGCACAGCATCCTACCGCGCAATCGGTGGCGGCAATGCAGCAACAGTCGAGAGCGCAGACATCAGCGTAGAATTACCGACGCACACTCGCTTTGTCGAAATGCAGGCAGGATCGTCGGATCGACCGGATCTGCAAGCTGCTGCAAAAGTCGTAGCGGGCGGAAGAGCTCTAGCGAGCGAGGACAATTTCGGTCTGATCTATGGCCTTGCAGACAAACTGGGGGCTGGTGTTGGCGCGACGCGAGCGGCCGTCGATGCCGGCTATGTGCCGAACGAGTTGCAAGTTGGCCAGACGGGCAGGATCATAGCGCCCGACTTATATATCGCAATCGGAATCTCAGGCGCGATTCAGCATCTGACGGGCATCAAGGATGCGGGCACGATCGTCGCTATCAACAAGGACGAGGAAGCACCAATCTTTGAAGTCGCTGATATCGGTCTTGTCGCGGACTTATTCGCCGTAGTCCCGGAGCTTACTGACGCGTTATAACTTGTCGAGTATGGATTCAGCTTTGCTGACTTCGAACTGACCAGGCTCTTCGACCGCAACATGAGTCGCGATACCGTCATCGACTACGATAGCGAAGCGTTGCCCTCGCGTACCCATACCAAAACCCGATGCATCGAGTTCGAGGCCGAGCGCCTTCGCATAGTCGCCGTTACCGTCAGCGAGCATCATCACTTTGTCACCTACGCCTCGATCCTTGCCCCATGCGTGCATGACGAACACGTCATTCACCGCCATGCAGGCAATCGTGTCGACGCCCTTCTCAAGCAACGCATCGGCCTGATCGACAAATCCAGGCAGATGGTTCATTGAACAGGTCGGTGTGAATGCGCCTGGCACCGATACAAGAACGACCTTCTTGCCTGAAAACAGATCAGTTGTTGAAAGCGCACCCGGGCCTGTTTCGCTCATGACCCCAAATGATCCTGTTGGCATCTGTTCGCCGGCATTTATCGACATCTCATTTCTCCTGACTCAATATTGAGATTGTGGTTCAGTATTCGTTGTCCGCAACGTGAATGACGAGTCCGTCAAGATTATCGTTGATTTCTATTTGACAGGTAAGCCGGCTGTTGTCCTTCCGTTCATACGCCGCATCAAGCATGCTGTCTTCCATATCATCCATCGGCGGCATCTTGTCCATCCAGGCTTCATCGACATAGCTGTGACAGGTCGCGCAGGCGCACGCTCCACCACATTCTGCAACGATTCCCTCGATATCGTTGTTGATGGCTCCCTCCATTACAGAGTAACCATTATCTACCTCTGTCTCGTGACGAGTTCCATCAGAGGAAATGAAAGTGATTCTTGCCATGCTGCGACCTTCCCTTATGTCTGGACCGCGCGAAAGTTTAGGGGCGTTGACGGTTTCCCGTCAACGCCCCTCTTGCTCTTTGTGAGTATCCGCGCCTGGATCGGAGAGCTTAGGCTCTGCCGCTTTTCCGCAAGCGCTCATTTAGTTCCTGGCGCTTCTTACGAGCGGCTTCTTCTGCCAGCCGAATCTGCTCATTGCGGCGAATATCAGCCCGAATCACGTTAATCCACTGATTGGAGACCCTGCGCGATCGCGGCGTCTTTGCAGCAGTCTGAAAGGCTTCAATCGATGCTCGGTACTGGCGGAGGTTGTAAAGACACATGCCCAGTGAGATCTGTGCATTGTCGGGGCTCTTGAGTCCGCCCTTGCGAATTCCGTTGCGCACTGACGTAACACATTCAGTGTACTCGCCGGTATTCAGGAGCGCATTTCCGAGCCGAACGTCGAGTTCGCCATCTTCACTAAGTCGCGCTGCTTCTTTGAGTGCAGGAATTGCCTTTTCATCCTCCTGCGAAAGCTGCCAGGCTTGCGACAACAAACGATAGTTTTTCGCGTCCTTGCTCACCCGACCCGCAGCCATTTCTCTTTCGAGTAACTGACCAGCTTTGTAAGGCACCTCTCGCTGCATGAACAGTTGAGCCATCGTTACTAGTTCGGCTTCCTTTTCGAGCATGCGCTGATCGTTCGCGGCGGCGTAGGCGTTGATCAGATTTTCGTCTTCACCAAGCTCAGTGAACGCCCCGGCCAGGGAGAACCAGTAGCGCTTCTTTGGCCAATTAACCAGCAGTATTTTCTGGATGTCGCGCACTTCGCGGTAATCTTCCAGCGTAAAGTAAGCAAAATTCAGAAGGACGTACCAGTCTTCCTTGATCGGCTTTTGCCGCGCTTCGGCGACCCGCATTGCGTTCCTGATCGGCTCAATCATGGCGGAATAACGCTGCACCTGGTACAGGTTCTGGGCCTTTAGAATAAACGGCTCCGGCGCCGGATTTGTCTCCAGAAGGAACCACTTGTCCAGGGTCGACAATGCCTTTGTATACTGTTCTTCCATCGTATGCAGCTGCGCCATCGTGTACGTGGTTTGTTTCCTCATCTGTTCTTCCAGACTCGGAATGGCCACCATGCGCTCGTAGGTTCGAATCGCATTCGCGATATCGTCCATGTTGTAGTAGACGAATCCGATGTAATTCAAAACGTTGGCTTGCTCGTACTCTGTGAGCTTATCCGGGTTATACAGACTATTGAGACTCTTCAGGGCGCCCTGATAGTCCTTGGCATCGACCATTTCCTGCGCTCTCGTGATACGGTCGTAGACGTCTTTGCTAACCGCTTGCGCCTGCTTGGTCTTTTGCTTCTTAGACTCTCGTTCCGCCGCGTCTTCGTCCTGTGCGCCGGCAGGGTTCATAGCCAGCGCAGCGCAAACAAAAGTCAGGCAAATTGCATGAGAAATTCGACTAAAGTTGCTCATATCGGAATGTATCCTCTGCGATCATTAGATCCCGCCAGGGTCACTAATCCTCAATCTGGAATGTAATGCGGGTTTTCACGTTCGGCACGTCGACCGGCACACCATCAACCACGCGTGGCTTATATTTGAATTTCAAAACAGCCCTTGTCGCTGCGCGTTCAAACAGGCTGCTCGTAGAAAACAGGATAATTGGATCCCGCACCGTTCCAGCCATGGTCACTG
>Ga0255052_10001229_pt1 | contig 19610 bp, 22 predicted proteins | sample JV7_2_21_MG_FD_188632 | JGI IMG/M metagenome (GOLD analysis project Ga0255052, IMG submission 188632) | Seawater microbial communities from Jervis Inlet, British Columbia, Canada - JV7_2_21 | ecosystem: Environmental > Aquatic > Marine > Inlet | place: Canada: British Columbia | collected... | reverse complement strand
TGAGCGCGTTTTTTCCACAGAAAACCACTCTCGAGCACGACATACTGATTGAGCAGATCAGGAGCGGTCCTGGTTCGCGTCTGCTGGTCATCGGTATTAACGGCGGCCCTGCTGAGGAACTTGCCAGGGCAAGCGAGCAACTCAAAGACATGCTTTCTGCGGACAGCGCATTCATCACGGTATTGAACGGTGAGTTCTCGGAAGACACGGTGCAGGTACCGGAACCCGTGTACAGCTATTACCTGCTGATGCGTGATATCGACTACGGCCGCGACTCGCTGCGACAGGCCCTGCAATCCCGGCTACAGGACCTTGCATTCGGTGGTGGCCCAGCCCTGCTTGAGCTTATTGCGCGTGACCCGTTTCTCGTGACACTGGATGTAGTCGAAAATCTTGCGCCTGTTGATATGAGCGGCGACATGTGGTTTGCAGCCGACGGCACTGCGGTGTTAATGGCAGAAACACATGCCGCGTCTATTGATATTATCGCGCAGGCTGAGGCAGTCCGCGCTGTGCAACTGGCGTTTGCTGCTTTGCCCGCTGCGACGCCGTTAACTCTTGAATTAACCGGGGTCGGCGCGTTTAGCGTCGAGCTGCGACAGACGATTCGCGCCGAAGCCACCAAGCGAAGCATCCTCGCCAGCGGTGCCCTGCTGCTGGTATTGCTGGCCGTGTTTCGCAAATTTCGGCTCCTGTTACTTGCGGCACTGCCGATATCGATGGGTTTCCTTGCCGGGCTCGCCCTGGTCAGTTTGCTGTTCGACACGGTGCATGGCATCACTCTCGCGTTTGGTTTCACGCTGCTCGGGATCGCTGTCGATTACCCGCTGCACCTGTTCAGTCATGCGCAATACGATTCGGCTCGCTCGGCGATTCGCCGCATTTGGCCAACAATGCTGCTGGGACTGCTCAGCACCGTGATTGCTTACCTTGCACTGACCTTTTCGGGTTCCCAGGGACTCGCACAGTTGGGAATTTTCACGGCTGGCGGCGTAGTCGTGGCGGTGCTCGCAACCCGGACATGGCTGCCACTGCTGCTCGACCGGCAGTCTCATGCAATGCCGGTCGATGCGGAGACACAGCAAGCTCCTGTGCTGCGAACCATGGCAGCGGTCATCGTTCTGATCGTAGCCCTGTTTGCTGTTTATCGAACGCTTGATGCGCAGCTATGGGACGATAATCTGTCGAGCCTGAGCCCGGTGCCGGAAGAGAGATTGGCGGCCGACCATGCATTGCGTTCCGCGGCAGTAACCCCGGATATGCGCTACCAGTTGGTGCTGCACAGCGACTCGCTGGAGTCTTTGCTGCGCGATAGTGAAGCGGTCGATCTGTTGCTTGCGCAGGCTGTCGATGACGGCCTGCTGGAGAACTGGCGATCCGTGAGCCAATTGCTGCCCAGCCGACACACCCAGCAACGACGTCAAAACGCCATTCCCGATCCAAAGGTGCTGGACGATCGTCTTCGTGAAGTGCTCATTGACACGCCGTTTCGTGCAGATGCTTTTGACCCGTTCCTGGCTGGTGCCAACGTCGCAAGATCAGCACCACTGCTAATGCCGGCGGACGTTGCGGCTACGCCGCTGCGATCGTGGCTGGATTCGCACCTGCTACAGCTCGGTGACCAATGGGTGGCACTAATCTCCGTCGTGCACCCGGCACCGGCGCAATTGGCCGAACGAGCGCGACAATGGGAAATTGCAGTCGATTTCGTCGATCTGCAGGCATCGTCTGTCGATCTTGTACGCGATTACCGGAATGGGGCTCGCAACACCATTCTTGTGGCCGCGCTGATTATTATCGGTTTGCTCTGGTACGTTCGCGGACAGTTTCGCCAGATCCTGTGGATTGCACTGACGGTCACCAGCGCACTGGCTGCAACGATTGCCGTCGTCACCGCGCTGCACGGCAGCCTGACCGTCATTCACCTCGTAGCCCTGCTGCTGGTATTGGGCCTCGGGCTCGACTATGCGCTGTTCCTGAGCCGGACGGAGTCGTTGTCGGAGCAGCGCGCGACCGACAGGGGCGTACTTGCCTGCGCGGCTTCGACGACGCTTGCTTTCGGGATCCTCGCCGGATCATCAATCCCGGTGTTGAAATTTCTCGGCCTGACAGTCGCCGCGGGCTCGGCCGCGAGTTTCCTGGTCGCCTGGTCAGGAAGCCGGCTACACGGCAGGAACATTGACCGCCAATGACAATGATGAATGCTCAGAAACAGGCAATTGCAACGCTGCAGTGCCCGGTGTTGCAAGAGCCGCAAGCAGCGGTAACAATCTGGCGCCCAGATTATGCGACGAGTCGGCACCGGGGACTTGCGGCGCTTCGGGATAGTCAGACTTTTCATTGCGGACAGCAAATCGGACTGACGCGAGCGGGGACGCACAACAGGCAGGCGGTGTCAGCAACAATGCCGTGGCAAACGGTTGCTCTGAATCGTAGATGGGCTTGGCCGCTGCTGGTGAAACCAGCTCCTGGACACACACCAGCACAGGAAGGTCTTCTTCAATCGTCTGTATCGCTGCCTCGAGAAAGGCCATTGGTGTCGAGTGCAGGAACGCTGAAATGGCATTTGTCGAGTGATGGGACCGGGTTGCAATCGCCCAGTTTCCTGTCGCCGCATTGTGCACAGAATTGTGAAACCGGGTTGGCGAAACCGTTCGTGGCGCCGCATCCAGCGTACGGCACATGTAGTCGGTAGTCTCCATGTCCCCATAGACGGACGCGAATACCGTCGCGATCTTGTCCGGTTCGAGTCCGCTCATCCGGCATGCCTGGTCCATGACTTCCACGGCCAGCTTGACACCGAGCGGAGCACGACGGCGCTCCTTTGCGGGTATCAGCTCGGGCCTCAATGGTGTGACCTGCGGGGCGGTGCCTCCAGCCAGGACCGAGCAGAATTCGTCCCAGTTCGAAAAGTACTCGCTCCAAACGCCGACGCCCGCAATGTCGATATCAGTCATTGATCCGTCCGAAGACCAGCACCGCATTATTGCCGCCAAAACCGAACGAATTGCTCATCGCATTGCGAATGGGTTTGTGCACGTTTTGTGTGAGCACGCCAAAGGCAATATCAGGGTCCGTCTCCTCGCAGTTCAGCGTTCCGGGAAGCAGGCCATGTCGCAATGCCTGCAGCGTAATGACTGCTTCCAGAATGCCCGCGGCACCCAATGTATGGCCCGTCCATGATTTCGTGGAACTGGCGAGCGTGTGCCTGGAAAATCTCTGCGCCAACGCATAAGCCTCGATACGATCATTCGCCTGACTGGCAGTGCCGTGCAGGTTGACGTAGTCAATAGTGTTGGCGGCGATTTGTGAACGCTCGAGCGCCTGGTCCATGGCGATCACGGCACCCTTGCCTTCCGGGTGCGGATGAGACATGTGATACGCATCCGAACTTTCACCGTATCCGAGCAAAGCAATCTCGGCATCAGGCATTAGTTCCTCGCGCGCCAGAATCGCGTAACCACAGCCCTCACCAATATTGATGCCGTTTCGTCGCCTGTCAAAAGGACGACAGATACTCGATGACAACAGTTCAAGTGAATTGAAGCCATACAAAACGCTCATACACAGGCTGTCAACACCGCCGACAAACACCGCGTCCACGAGTCCATGGCTAATCCATCTTGCCGCAGATGCAAACACTTTCGCGCTCGATGAGCAGGCCGTGCTGATCGTCATCGAAGGCCCCTCAAGCCCGGTCGCTGCAGACACAAAAGCCCCCGGCGCATGCAGGCTGTAAACCTCCGGCTGCCGATACTCTTCCCTGATGAGGCCCGAAGGCAGGAGCCTCGTGTACGCCTCTTCGGTTCTGCCAATACTCGAGGTGCTGGTTCCCATGATTACGCCAATCCGGTCAGCACCGATCTGTTTCTTAAGCTGTGTGAGGCTCTCGAGGATCCCATCCTGCTGCAGGCCCAACCAGGCCATTTGGTTGTCGCGGCTGAGCATATGCGCCAGCTGCGGTGGCAGTGATATCGCGTCCAATGAATCGACGCGGCCAATCCATGTCTCGAGATCACAGCCCTGCAGATCATTCGGTTTGAGGCCGGAGTGTTGGCTGGCAATAGCTTCGTTCATCGCTGCCAGACCGACTCCAGCCGCTGAAGTGGCAGTGTAATTACCGATCGCTAGTCGCAAGCACTGATCTCACTCGCGCGATTGCGCGTATTGTATGGAACATATCTGACACGCCCATAGTGTAGAATAAGTGTAACTTGGGCGTCACTGAATTGCCCGGAAATTGAATCAGCCGCCCTTCCAGCCTCACCAATTTCCAAACACTTGCAGGCGTCGCAGCGAATGAAATATCTCCGCCTTGCCTGGCGACTTGTCGGCACTTCACTTCTCTGGTTCTTCTTCGGCCTGGTCGGTTTGATCATTACCGTATTTGTGTTTCCGCTTTTGTATCTGTTTGTTCGGAATACTGACGCAAGGCAGATCGCTGCAAGAAATTTGATCGCCCGGGCTTTCGCTGCGTTCATGTGGGTCGGCTGTCAAATGGGTGTGTTTTCGGTTCGGGTCACTGGCATGGAGAACAGAAATACTGAAAGCGGCCAGCTAATCCTCGCCAATCATCCGACATTGATAGATGTCGTCCTGTTGCTGTCAGTGCTGCCGCAGGTGGACTGTGTAATCAAAGAGGCAGTTAGGAGGAATCCATTCATGCGGACCTCAGTGACCACGGCGAACTACATTTCGAATCACGAACCGGCCGACCTGCTCACCTCCTGCGTCGAGCGGCTCAAGACCGGAGCCAGCCTGCTGCTGTTTCCGGAGGGCACGCGGACGACCGTTGGACAGCCATTGCACTTCAAGCTGGGAGCGGCCGAGGTGGCGATCCGCGCCAGGGCAACGATTCTGCCAGTCATCATTGACTGTGTGCCAAAGTTCCTGGCGAGGGGCGAACCGTGGTACAGCATTCCGCCGTCCCGACCGCACTTCGCTGTAACAGTCCTGCCGGCCATTCCGGTCCAGCAACTTGTCCCGGGTGACCTTGATGCGCGGCATGCTCGAAACAGACTGAACGCAGCTCTGGTGTCGCTTTTCGAGTCAGAAATGTCATAGAATTACGCCATGGACAGCGACAGATTGTATGCGCAGATCAAGGACATCCTCGTCAACCAGTTCGAGGTAGACGAGCCGGCCGTTTCCCTGGATGCAAACCTCTACGACGAACTGGAAATCGACAGTATTGATGCGGTCGATTTGCTCGTGCAGCTCAAGGAGATAACCGGCAAAAAGATCTCACCTGAGGTTTTCAAGGAAGTTCGAACTATCAGAGACGTGTTGAGTGCGCTGACCACGCTGTGAGCCAGTCGATGGTTTTTCGTGGCGCATTTATTGTGCTACTTGCGCTTTACCCGTTCTTTATTTACTTCGGGCTCCGAGTCCTGCCGCCAGGCTTTTTCGGCCTCGTATTAGCTGTGCTGCTTTTGCTGCGATTCGGGATTGTCAGGCCGGAGGAGCGATCAACAGTCTTGCCTGTTGGCGTGATCTTGCTCGGCTATGCTGTCGCGTCTGCTTTGCTCGGGAGCACAAGAATGCTGCTGTACTACCCGGTTCTGGTCAATTCCATCCTGTTTGTCGTATTCGCCGGGTCGCTCACCACGAAAGAATCGCTGTTACTGAGGATCGTTCGTGCTCGCGGCAATTTAATCAATGAGAGAACCCCGGGATATCTAAGCCGATTGACTGCAATTTGGGCCGGTTTCTTTGTAATTAATGGCATGATTGCGGTCTGGACGACGACCGCATCGATGGAAATATGGACCATCTACAATGGCATGATTTCCTACATGCTTGTCGCCATCATCGCATTGTGCGAATGGGTTTACCGGCGCCAATACATGAAACGCCACGGCATCAGCAGCGAATGATTCACCGCGAGTCCGAATTCACCTGACGAGCCTGCCACATGCAAGAATTTGATCTCAACACCCGGCTGGTCAGTTTGCCTGATGCGGACGACAGCTTTCCGCGGGTCCTGTCTGTACTGGATGAATCTCCCTGCTTTCGCCTAAGCCTCGATATTTCGCGCGACCTGTCTTGGTTTCGCGGGCACTTTCCGGGCCAACCGGTGCTGCCTGGAGTCGTCCAGCTGCATTGGGCGGTCATAGTTGCGCGCGCGTTTTTCGAATTTCCCGGCTCGCCGCAGGAAATCAAACGCCTGAAATTCAAGAAAGTCGTCATACCTCCACAGGTGCTGGAGTTGTCAATCTCAATGCAAGGGTCGAATGAAGTTCAATTTGAGTTTTGCGGCACTGATGAGCAACACTCCCAGGGTCGATTGGTCTTTGCGGAGAACGCAGCATGCTGACATGCGTCGTCGTTCCGCACTTCGATCACGTACAGCAATTCAAAGAGCTGCTGCCACGACTCAGCGCGCAGGGACTGCCGCTCGTTGTTGTCGATGACGCCAGCCCGGAGGAGTCTTACAGGGTGCTGCAGCGACTGCTCGACGAGCATACAGAGGGCTCGATCCTGGTCAGGCATGCCAAGAATCTCGGCAAAGGTGGTGCAGTCATGACCGGACTACGGGCAGCGCTCGATGCTGGTTACACGCATGCACTGCAAATCGATGCCGATGGGCAGCACGATGTCGCAGATATGGTGCGATTTCGTGATGCCTCGCAGGAATATCCCGACCGTATTGTCTGTGGTCAGCCGGTCTTTGACCAAAGCATCTCGAAGCTGCGCTACTACGCGCGATACATCACGCTGTGTTTGAGCTGGGTGGAATCACTGAGTACGGAAATCCGCGATGCCCTGTGCGGTTTTCGCGTTTACCCCCTGGACCCCGTGGTCACCCTGTTTGAAAAGAGTAACCCTGGCAAACGGATGGCTTTTGATCCGGAAATTCTTGTGCGTGCCGTTTGGGCCGGCATTGGTCTGAAGTTCATCCCCGTGAAAGTACAGTATCCCGAAGGAGGCAGATCACACTTTCTTTATGTTCGAGACAATATCGAAATATCCTGGATGCACACGAGACTCATTGTGGGGATGCTGCTGCGCCTGCCAGCACTGATTCGGCGTAATCGATCCCGGCAGGAAGGACCCGTGACGCGATGAGCCGGCACTGGGCGACGATCGGCGAGGCTGGTGCATTGGCAGGTTTGCGCACGATGGTCTGGATCCATGCTCACTTCGGTCGCGTGGTTTTTGGCATTGTTCTGATTCCGGTGATGGCGTACTTTTTTGTCCGCAGGTCTGTTGCCAGGAAGGCCTCCAGAGATTTCCTGCGCAAGGTCAAGCGCGAGTATCCGGACCGTCTGCAGGGCAACGCCAATCTGTGGTTGTCATACCGGCATTTTTTCGCCTTCGGCCAGTCTCTTTTGGACGGAATCATTGCCTGGATGCAGCCGCCAACTGAATTTCACATGGAGCCCGATGAGCGGGAATTGCGGTCCTCGCTTGCGAAATCGGGCGAAGGCGTCCTGTTGATTGGATCGCATTTCGGCAATCTGGCGTATTCACGAAGCATCGCACAAAATCATAAGAACCTGGTGGTCAACATCCTGCTTTACGAGCAACACTCGGCGAATTTCACGGCGATGGTTGGAAGCTCGGCGCCAGAGTCGCGTTTGAACCTGATACAGGTCACCGATCTGGACCTGGAGCTTGCGTTGCGCCTGAGAGAAAAGGTCGAGCATGGCGAGTGGGTTGTGATCACCGGCGATCGGGTGCCGGTCGGTACAAGCCACAACGTCTGCGGCGCTACGTTTTTTGGCGAGCCGGCAAACTTCCCGATTGGGCCTTACGTGCTGGCGAAATTGTTGCGCTGCCCGGTCTATCTGCTGCATTGCTTTCGCACACAGGGCCAGTATCACCTGGGGATGGAATTGTTCGCGAATGAGATCGAGCTGCCTCGTCACACCAAACGTCGCAGCTATGTTAATGAAGTGCAAAAATTTGCGACGGCCCTCGAACAGCAGGTTATTCGCGAGCCACTGCAGTGGTTCAATTTCTATGATTTCTGGAACGAGCGCGATACCTCGCAGCCGCAAGCTGATAATCTACGCGCTAATGACTAGGAGTGACTTCTCAAATTGCCTGACGGCCAGCATCAAGATACGAGTTCCCTTTTTCGATCTTGACCCCGCGGGTGTTGCCTGGCACGGCCGGTACTTTCAGTACTTCGAGTTGGCCCGCTGTGAGTTACTCGAGGGCATCAACTATAGCTATGAAGAAATGCGGAGCTCGGGCGTTCTGTGGCCCGTTGCCGATACCTCAGTGCGTTTTGTTCGTCCTTTGACATTGAATCAGGTCGCCCTCGTTACCGCGTGCCTCAGAGAATGGGAGATGCGCCTGGTTGTCGACTACAAGATCGAGGATGAGGACGGCGTCGTGACAACGAAAGCAAGAACGATTCAAGTGCCTGTCGCTGCCGACACACTGGAACTGACGCTAGGCGCTCCGCAAGTATTGATCGACAATGTGCACGAGAAGCTACGAGACCTCGAACTAACAGTTGGCTGAATGACCGCAACCGTCTCTACCGAAGAACTCAAGCAACTTGCCGGAATGCCTGCCGCGGAGTTCGTGCTGCACCGCAAGCCGATGCTGTTCCTGGATCGGCTGGTCGATATTGGTGAGGATTTCGCGACCTGTGAATGGTGCATCAGGGAAGATTTTGAGCTCTTTGTGCCCGGCCTCGGTGTGCCAGCCTATGCTGGCATTGAATACATGGCACAATGCGTCGCCGTGCATGCCGGAGCGCGCGCCAGAGTCTGCGGATTCGTGCCACCGCATGGCTACCTGCTCGGGACACGACATTATCAATGCGCCGTTTCCTATTTCGAAGCAGGCGCGAGCTATCAGGCGACGTGCCAGGAACTGGTTCGTGATTCCCAGGGTATGGGGTCGTTCGCTTGTCGCATACTATTGAATGGCAGCAGCATAGCGGAGGCAAATCTTGCTGTGCTCGAGAGACCACAAGAGATAAGGCTCGATGACTGAAGCGCAGGAAAGCATACTCGTTACAGGGGCGAGTTCGGGAATTGGCAAAGCCACCGCGATTCGCCTCGCCAGTGACGGCTACGAAGTCGCAATTCACTACGGCAAGAACCTGCAGGGCGCGGAGCAAACACGGGACACGATCGTTGCCGCGTCGGGCCGCTGCCGGATACTGTCTTTCGATGTGAGTGATACCGAGGAAACCCGCAGCGCGATTGAGGCGGACATGGCGGAACACGGCGCCTATTACGGTGTCATATCAAACGCTGGAATTACCCGGGATAATGCATTTCCAATGCTGGCTGAGGAAGACTGGCACCAGGTCATAGATGTGAATCTGAACGGGCTATACAATGTTCTGCATCCTGTCGTACTGCCGATGCTGCGGCGACGCAAACCAGGCCGGATTGTCACGATTTCGTCGGTATCAGGCATTATGGGTAATCGCGGTCAGGTCAATTACGCCGCGTCGAAAGCGGGGATAATTGGCGCAACCAAGGCGCTTGCCGTTGAACTTGGAAAGCGACAAATCACGGTAAATTGTGTCGCCCCGGGATTGATTGAATCTGACATGAGTGACGCCCTGCCGTTGGAACAGATGCTTGAAGCCATTCCATTGCGCCGCGTAGGCCAGCCACATGAGGTGGCGGCGCTTGTGGCATTCTTATGTTCCGCGGACGCGGCATATATAACGCGGCAGGTTATCTCTCCCAATGGAGGCCTGTGTTGACACATCGGGTTGTAATTACCGGCGCTGGCGCTTATTCCCCCATCGGCAACGACTGGGATGAAATCGAGCGCAACCTGCGCGGCCTGAACAGCGGCGTGCGCCATATCGAGGCATGGGATGAATACGACGGGCTGAACACCAAGCTCGGCGCCCCGGTTCCCAATTTCGAGATGCCGCCCAGCTTCAATCGCAAACGCACCAGGAGCATGGGCAGGGTTGCGATGCTCGCGACCGCCGCCAGCGAGAAGGCGCTGCGCGATGCCGGTTTGCTCGACGATCCGGTGCTGAAATCTGGCCGGGTCGGTGTAGCCTACGGCTCGTCAACCGGTAGTACTGACGCCATTACCGACTTCGCCAATATGCTGCTTACAAAGACGCTTAATGGCATTACCGCAACAACCTATATCCGCATGATGGGACATACGACACCCGTCAACATCGGCGTCTTTTTCAGGTTGCAAGGGCGAGTCATTACGACCTCCAGTGCCTGCACATCTGGTAGCCAGGGCATCGGCTACGCCTACGAGGCGATTCGCAATGGTGCGCAGGACATCATGCTTGCCGGGGGTGCCGAAGAATTGTGCCCGACCGAAGCCGCGGTATTTGACACACTGTATGCAACGAGTACCCGCAACGACCAACCCGAGAAATCCTCGCGGCCGTTTGATCGCGATCGTGACGGCCTCGTCATCGGCGAAGGCGCCTGCACGCTTATTCTCGAGCGACGCGACCATGCGCTGGCACGCGGTGCAAAAATTTACGCGGAGATCGTCGGTTTCGACACCAATGCTGATGGCGCGCACGTTACGCAGCCATCACCCGAGACCATGCAGCGTGTTCTCGAAATGGCCCTGGCAAATGCCAACCTGAGCCCGGACGCGATCGGCTATGTCAGCGCGCATGGCACAGCGACCGACAGAGGCGATATTGCCGAGTCCCTTGCAACACGCAGGGTCTTGGGCGAATCCACACCAATCAGTTCAATAAAGAGCTACATGGGCCACACTCTCGGCGCCTGTGGCGCGCTGGAGTCGTGGCTGAGTATCGAGATGATGAACAACGGCTGGTTCGCGCCGACGATAAATCTCGACAATGTGGATCCGGGTTGCGCGACGCTGGATTACATCCGCGGCGATGGGCGTGACCTTGATGTTGAATACGTCATGAACAACAATTTTGCGTTCGGTGGCATCAACACATCGTTGATTTTTCGTCGCCATTCCTGATCCCGATCTGCAGGGTAAGATTCCACCATGACCCAGCGTTCGATCATTGTGGCATTTACAGGCCTGCGTGAACTGCCGGCAACCGAGGTAGCGAATCTCTCGCGTTCAGAGCTCATGCGCGCCGGCGAGTTCAAGTCATCGCATCGCCAGCAGGAGTATCTCTGCGCGCGAGCACTGCTCCGGAATATCCTGCAATATTTCACTGGCGAGCCGGCCTCTTCACATGAGCTTACGACTGATGAAAAAGGCAAACCTGTTTGTGCAGGCGGCCCAGCGATCACAATCGCACACAGTGGCGACCTTGTCGTCTGCGCAGCAACGGATCAGGGCGAAATCGGCGTCGACATAGAGGTGCCCGGCCACCGTCGCAATGTCACTGGAATTGCCAGCAGCTTTTTTGCTGCCGAGGAGGTCGAATGGCTTGCCACGCAACCGGAGGATCGTTTCTACATGTTGTGGGTGCTGAAGGAAGCGTGGCTCAAGGCCAAAGGTACAGGCATCGCAGGCGGACTAAGCCGGCTATGCTGCTTCGTAACGCCACCAGACATCAAGGCATATATCCGCGACGATGCCATTCCGGGACTTAGCTTGCACACAATAGAAAGCGCACTTGTCGGAGTGGCAACTACATCCGCGTTACAACTGAATCTGGCCATCGACTACTGGGACCCGGTCTCCGGACGATTTGAGAAAAACAACAACGTCCAGCTAATCGCAGCGACCAGCTGATCACTCAGGACGATATGCAACCACATTGACTAAAGTCTCTTCCTTGTCTTCCGGGACTTTTCTGCCCAGTTTTTCCAACAAACCCAGGTCCGAACGGCTCCACCATAAATATGGCCTGGAAATGCTTTCGGGGTACATTAAGAAACCACCATCTTCCAGCAACTGTAAGTATTCACTGTCCGTTTTTTGAACACTCATAGGATGCCGAAAAAGAATTTTCACCGGAAGGGAGTGAATAAATCTCCTACAAGATTCGGCAAGCAATAGAACCCCGCCTGGTTTGAGCACTCGATAAAACTCTCTTATCGTACCGGCTTGATCAGTAATGTGATGAAGCGTCTGGTGACAAAATATCATATCAACAGACGCATCAGGCAGCTCCATTGAGGCCGCATTACCGACAATAAGCTGCACGTCGCTATCGCACGCTTTGGCCTTTTCTGCAGATCGCTCCGATATTTTAGGATCAATATCCAGGCCGATTATCTTCTCTGGGCGAAATCGTTGATCTAACATCAGCAGAGAATGGCCATGGCCACAGCCAACATCAAGTATTGTTGGATAACCTTCCGGCTTCGCCGTCATGAGCGACTCGAGGTTGTCCAGTGCGGTCTTTAGAACGTGATTCACCCATGTGTCCGTTCCAAGAAACCATTTGCCAAAAGAGGTTTCTCTCACCCAGTCCTGGCGAGCCGTTTGCTGATTTTCGGTGGTCATCTTAAATAGCGGCCTCATTCCCTAAGTCCTGACACTATCAGATCATGTGACGCGTCAATTGCGGACTGATTGTCAACTCTGGAAGCAACTGTCATTGCTAATCGGCGAGTTTAACCACCTGGCCAACTATGGTGACACCCGCAACGACGTTACCGGCCCCACATTCGAAGTCGGCTGCGCTCGAGAATTCATTTTTATAGTAGAAACTGTGAATATTAACAACGGCATTGCCGCCTTCACTGATCGCACGATCCTGTAAAGAGACTATTGCCGCCAAAAATGCCCAATTGCAGGCCTCCCTGTCGCTCTTGTTAAATGCATTGGTCTTCTTGTTGGATGTATAGGTTCCCAGTTTGTGCTCAACAGGCGGGTATGCCTGGTCGCCAAAAAAGAGGCGGATGGAACTGTCCAGCCTCGAACTTGCTTCCGGCTGTGACAGCGCGTCTTCGATCGAAAATCGTAATGCTTCATTGCGCGCCTGGCCGGTCGAATGACCGAACAAGAGCACCAGGCCCAACACTAGGTAAACTAATTGTTTCATGTTGCCTCCTGTCGCCGAATGGGCGTGAACAAGTGGGCTACCTGGGGTCCGCTGTAGGCGAAGAATACAGCGGACCTGGATCTTTGGTCCTTGTCAGGCGTTCCCTAACATGGCGTGCATCGTTGGACTTTTTAGCCAGGCAGCGATGTCTTTCCCAAGTGACTGAATACACCGCCCCAGAATCGCGCAGGTACCCTTAAATCCGCCGAATGCACCACCGCCCGAATAACGAGCCGCCGTAAACGAGCCGATCACTTCACCATTTTCTTTCAATTCACCCCGCACCGCTACTGACTTGGAACCGCTCCACGCACCACCACCGGTTCCAAGAACATGCGTGATCTCTATATAGAGAACCTTGCCCTCCATCTCCTCACCAGTATCTGCCGAAATAACGACTTTGACGCCCCGCTTGGCCGCGGCTGCGATGAATTCCGGCAAACGAGTGTCAAGCGTGCAGGTCGCTTTTACGTCACTGGAAGCGCCGCTTCCTTCCGCGAATGGCAAAGGACTCAGGACCGTGTATGTGACATTCTCGGCGTGCGACGCCAACGACATGAATGTAAAGGCTGTAGCGACGACTACAACTGAAAGATGGCGCATCGGATTCCCCTGTGATTGGTAAGGACTATCGACTATACACTTTTTGACCGTCGCCCCGTTACTTGCGGCTTTGCTAACCAAGTGCGAGCCTGATGCATCCAATATCTGATGGTGGCGATATTGCAAAGCCCGGGCACTCCTACCCAAGCGGATTTTCACGAGGCGATTTCGAGTCGTTCGGACCGCTGGTTGTCGGCGTGCCTGAAGATTACGCGAAACCGGGACATGGCCGAGGACGCAGTACAGGACGCACTTCTGAATGCCTGGAACAAGCGGCATCAATTCGATAACTCTGCTCGACTGGATACCTGGATACACCGCATCGCAATCAACGCAGCACTGCAGCTGCTCAGGAAAAACCGGCCCGGTGTGTTTGAGCCACTTGAAGAAGACGTGCCGGATCACGGCGATTCGCCGGAGAGCAAGCGAGCTGAGCAAGAACTGGGCGAGAGCCTGGGAGCGGCGTTGACACACCTGAGTGAATTTGAACGGGTGTGTTTTGTGCTCAAGCATCTTGAGCAATGGCGCCTGAAAGAGATTGCCGACGAGACCCATTCGAATGTCGGCGCGGTGAAACAGGCCGTATTTCGCTCGGTACGCAAATTACGCGGGAAAATGACAGCCCTGCGAGGTGAGCAAGCATGAATGACGACACACTTATTCTTTATTATTACAACGATGGCCTGAGCAACCGTGAACGGCGGCAGGTTGAGGCCGCCATCAATGCCGATACCGCAGTGGCAACACAGTACAAGGCGCTCTGTCTGCAGCTGAACGATCTGCACGAGACAGACGACCAGGAAGTGCCGGCACACACCTTGCGACGTTGGCATGACACTATTGACCGCGCTGCACAGCAGGAGCGAGTCCGCCAACAGAAGCCGGCGGGCTCTTTCAATCTGTTCTCGTTTGCCTGGGGTGCCGCGATCACGGCCACATTGGCAATAGGAATCGGCATCGGTATGTACGTTGCAGGCGGCGATACAACTTTGCCTGCACCGATGTTTGAAGTTGCCGACGTTGATACGACAGCAGGCACCATTGTGCCGGGCGCATTCACTCGCGGTATGAAGGTGCATTTGCAAGATACCCGCCAGGGTCTTGCCAATCTGCCTTTGGACGCGTCTGCTGAGCGAATCATGCTGATTTTGCAGATCATCGACCAAAACCGCCATTTCGAGCGGGCGGCGGAGCAAAACAACTCACAAAGCCTCGCCCGAGTGCTGCGTGCATTTGAGCCAATTCTTTTGCAGCTAGCCGCCGATGACATCGCACCTGAAGACGCCGAAGCATTGCGCACTCAATTAGCATTCGAGCTCAACGTGATGCTAACCAAACTGTCACGCGAACCATCGAATAAGACACAATCAACCTAGATCAGGAACACGAATATGTACATCCGTCCAAAAGCCGTTCTTGCCATATTGGCCCTCCTGGCAATGGGTTCCAGTCTCGCGCAGTCCCCGGTACTCAAGGTCTCTGAAGTCGCGGACGAAACCGAGCTATTGAAGATTGCCGCGCTTGAGGCGCTTATGTCAGCGCCGCCCGAACGAGCATTACCTCTCGTAAGCAAGGTTCTGAGTAGCAACAACTCCAACGAAGTGAAGTCACGCGCGCTGTTCGTGCTAAGTCAAATCGACCTGCCCGAGGCACAGTCGCAATTACTTGAGGTCGCACGAGCGGGTGACAGTGAACTTCGCGGTGAAGCCATACGCATGATCGGCATTAGCGGTGATGCCGAGGCCCTCGCCGGTCTGGCAGATCTGTACGGCTCCGGTGACGAAGAAGTTCGCGATGCGGTGCTCGAGGCGTACATGATCGCGGGTGATGACGATGCGGTTTTTCAAATCGCTGCAAATGCAAGTGATGCCGGGGAATTCGAAGCTGCCGTTGAAATGCTGGGCGTGATGGGCGCACAGGACGAGCTCAGGAGATTACGTGAAAGCAGTAATTTTTCGAATATATTGATCGAGGCATTCGCCATCTCAGGCGATTTCGACACATTGCGTGAGCTGGCCCTCGATGGCAGTGACCCTGAGCGACAGGCCCGTGCAATCGAAGCTCTCGGCATTGTTGGTGGTGAAAACGTCAACACAACTTTGATCGAAATATATCGCAGCACTGATTCAGCTGACGTCAAGGAATCTGCGCTGGAGGGACTACTGATTTCCGGCCACGAAGAGGGTGTTCTGGAGCTATACAGGGCAAGCGATAACGCCCGGGAGAAGCGCAAGTTACTCGAAATCCTGACCGTCATGGGTAGTGACCTGGTGTTAGACATCATAGACGCAGCGTTGGCTGGCGACCGATGAAAACCGTACTTCGAATAGTCGTGGTTGTAGTACTGATCGCCGCGTGCATCGGCAGCGAATCTCTGGGTGCGGTCTTCGATGGACCTGTCGATGATGGCTGGCACACCTGGCAGGTTCGGGCTGCGGATGGCGGTGAACTTCAAATTTATGTGTCAATCGAGTCTGGTGAGCCAGTGCAGTTTCGGCTTCGTAGCAACTCCATATGTTCTGGCAATTTTGATGTGGACGCGACAGACCTGGGATTCATTGACGTTGATGAGAGTATCGACTGGCTGCAAACTTACATCGAGCCGCGGTCCAGACTTGGCTCCGACATAATCATGGCGATTTCTTTACACTCGGGCGCTCGCCCGGTGGTGATTCTTGCAACTATCGTAAAAACTCAAACTGACCGCGAGATCCGTGAGGAAGCACTGTTCTGGCTCGGGCAGTCGGACTCTGATGCGGCGTTCGACGTATTCGATCGCCTGCTATCGGGCAACGCCTCAATGTGAGAGCTCGGATCCATCGGCACTAAGCAGGAAGGAGGGACCAGCGTAGAGGAATGGTGATGGATGGGCGCGAGTGTGCTAGTTTTCCGATCTCGAAGAAGGGACCGGGAGTACAGGCACTCACTGGATTTTGAGACGCGCTCATGAAAATTGCATTTGTATCCGGAAACCTGGAACGACTACCTCACGCGTGCACCCCTATTGGTTTGCTCTACATCATGTCGAGCACCTCGGACCGCCATGAAAAGGTGTTGATCGACCTTTGTTTCGAGGATGATCCGCGCACTGCTCTGCGCGGGAAATTGGAAGCTGCGCAACCCGACCTGGTTGCGATCAGCATGCGCAATATTCAGAACAACGACTATTCCGGCATATCGGACAACCTTGCCTATTATGCCGAGTTGATAGACATCGCAAGGGATGCGTCTGCTGCACCAGTCGTCCTGGGCGGATCTGGCTTCAGCGTCATGCCGCGTGAACTCATGGAGCGCTTAAAACCGGATTTCGGAATCTTCGGTGAGGGAGAAAATGCGTTCCCCCAACTGGTCAGTGCGTTGGAGAACGATGGTGAGGGACTGAATTCGATCGGCGCACTGCTGCATTGGCAAGATGATTCTTGTGTCGTAAATCCGCGACCACCGGAATTCTTGAACTTGACGGAACTACCGTTTCCAGAAAGGGCATTGGTCGATCGCTACTACTACGACGAATACGGAATCGAGTCGATCCAGACGAAACGCGGTTGTCCGTTGCGATGCGACTACTGTACTTATCCGATAATCGAGGGTCGCAAGGGACGCCTCAGGACACCAGAGTCTGTGGTCGACGAAATGTTTGCGGCACAGGAGGCTCAACCTGAAATTAACCATTTTTTCATCGTGGACTCGGTCTTTAATTTGCCGAAGAGCCACGCCAAGCGAGTCTGCCGCGAGCTGATACGCCGAAACTGGCAGACGACGTGGACTTGCTACGCCAACCCCCTTGGCTTTGACGACGAATTCGCACAGCTCGCCAACGAGGCCGGTTGCACCGGCATGGAAGTCGGTTCCGATTCAGGATGCGATCATGTACTGGAAAGGTTAGGGAAAGGATTTACTACCGAGCACATTCGTCGCATGAACGAAATTTGCACGGCTGCGAAGATCCCGGACTGTCACACTTTCATCCTCGGCACCGAGGGCGAGACCATGGACGACGTCCGCCAAACGATAGACTTCCTTGTTGACCTCGATCCATACAGCGCGATCATTATGGTATGGGTCGACGACTACGAAACTCTGGATCCGGAGTTGCGCAAACAGCGCATGAAGTTGCGCGCTGAGATCGAGAAACTATTGCTCGATCACCAGTATGATTTTCCGCACTGGAGCATCCCGGCGCTTGGCATTAATTTTGATGACGAACTGTTCCGCAAGCTAAGGAGAACCGGACGACATGGGCCAGTCTGGCAGCATCTGCGACGCCCTTCAACGCGGAATCGTCAGACTTTGTCAGACAAACGATGACTTTGACATTTGCATGACCGAGACCTACGGACAACCTTCTGACCTGACTGCGCTTCAGGCCAAATCAGAAGCGCAGAAGATCGCGTTTTCAGCGATCTCGTTTGAAGCCGCTGTTTGCCTTTTGCGCCTGGGGATTCTGCAGTCGGTCTCGGAAGCGGGTGACGATGGGGCCAACGCCAGCTACATCGCCAGCAAACTTGATCTCAGCGAGTACGGCGTGAAGGTCCTTCTCGACATGGGACTGTCGATGAACCTGGTCTGGCTGAATGAAGACCGCTATGTACTGGATAAGGTTGGTTACTTCTTATTGCAGGATCGAATGTCGCAGGTCAATGTAAATTTTGCTCAGGACGTCTGCTACACGGCAATGGGCCACCTTATGGCGTCGATCAAGACTGGCGCCCCGGAGGGCCTGAAAGTGTTCGGCGATTGGCCTACGATTTACTTTGGGCTTTCAGGTCTTCCCGAACCGGCAAGAAAAAGTTGGTTTGAGTTCAACGACTACCACTCCCACAGCGCTTTCCCACAGGCCCTGCCGATCGTCTTCGAGTCCCTGCCCTCCCACATTCTCGACGTCGGTGGCAATCTGGGCGCATGGGCGTTGCAGTGCATTAACTATGACCCAAATGTTCGCGTAACCATCGTTGATCTGCCAGAACAGACCGCGCAAGCCCTGGAAAACGTGCAACGGAACAGTGCCCAGGAACGAGTCGGCACATATGACATGGACATCCTCGATCCGCAACAGTATCTGCCCGCCGGCGCGGACGTGCTGTGGATGAGCCAATTCCTGGCTTGTTTCTCGGAACAACAGATCCTCACAATCTTGAAACAGGCGAGGCTTGTCATGGACGAAGAGACGTCACTTTTCGTTCTCGAGCCTTTCTGGGATCGTCAGCAATACGATGCAGCTGCATACTCGATCAACGCCACGTCGCTCTATTTTGCGTGCCTCGCCAACGGCACGAGCCGCATGTATCACTCAAAAGCAATCATCACTATCGCGCAAGACGCCGGCTTTAGCGTAGCAGCACAGCACGATGGCCTGGGCACCGGCCATACGCTACTGCATCTCAAGAAGACAAACTAGTTGAGCCAGCTTGAAGAGCGACCGCGGTCGTTCGCAGGTGCTTTCTAGCGACTTCGATACACGCCAAAATAAACGAACGATTCGTTTGTTTTCTGACCAGGCTCTATCTCATTGGGCACCTGATGGTGGATCGGACTGATGCTGCGCAGATAACCAACGATCGCCGTAAGGTCTTCTTCGGTCATCTTCGTATACCCCTTCCACGGCATGACGGCGATTCGCCGCCGCGCGTGGCGACCAATACCTACGCGAATCGCGCGCGCAATCTGCTTATCGCTCCACAAGCCGATTCCGGTGTCCTTGTCAGGCGTAATATTCGGTGGAAAGACGATGCCAGGATTTTCGTTGCCAAGCGGGTTTGCAAAAGCGATTCCGATGTCCGATCCCGCGAGGGCCAAGTCCGTGTTTGGTATACCTTCGAGCGACCCATCAGTATGACAGGCTCCACAACCCAGCAGCTCGACCAGGTATTTTCCACGTGCAACCTGAAAGCGATGTTCGGGCGCGAAGCTGCCCGGGTTCGGACTCGGCGCGTCCAGGACTGTCGTCGTATCGACCTCCTCGTAGTCCTGCATGGTATTGTGCTGTGGCTCCAAATCCGTCGCGCAAGCAACCAACAGAACCGGCAGCAACAGCGAAAGGCGATGGTTGTTCATGTTATTTGCCTCCACAAACCGGGCTACGCCCATTCTCTGCCAGTGACTCAGCCCACGA
>Ga0255052_10001228_pt1 | contig 19622 bp, 12 predicted proteins | sample JV7_2_21_MG_FD_188632 | JGI IMG/M metagenome (GOLD analysis project Ga0255052, IMG submission 188632) | Seawater microbial communities from Jervis Inlet, British Columbia, Canada - JV7_2_21 | ecosystem: Environmental > Aquatic > Marine > Inlet | place: Canada: British Columbia | collected... | reverse complement strand
TCCGTTACACCAATGGATATCTTCCGGTTGCGTCAGCTTTGCAACCTGATCCACCCAATCCTGCAGGGCCGATAAAGTGGTCGTCATACGGGCCTCTGATTTGTCGTTATGGTTTTTGCCAGGGACTTTTCATTGCAGATTCTAAGTCGCGAGCCCCTGAAAAGGGCCGCCATTATACATACACCGGCGATCTTTGCCTTGTCCGGCCTGTGTACGGCTATTGACATAAAAAAGCCACCGGTCTTTGCAAACCGGTGGCCGAAGGTTGAAGGCCTGGTGGCCTTCAAAGGGGGATTCGAAAATCTCTCAGGCTGCGACTTCCTCGCCCACAAGGGCGGGCTTGTCGCTAGCGGTGGAGCTGGCCGGGACAACTGGCGCTTTGCTCGGCGCTGCCTTTTTTGCCGCAGGTTTGCGGTTTCTGAACTCGTCAACGGTGTCTTTGAAAATGCCGCGAATCTCGCTGCCTGCGCCCTTGACGATGTCGAATACCTCGACGGCCTCGTCCCTGAACCGGCTGGTGTCGTTCGGGATCAATTCGATCTGTGCCTTGAGCAGATTTCTCAGATCCGTAGCATTGGCGGCAGCCTTCAAATGGCCGGCAACAGCATCAAACTGGTCCTCGACCAGCTTGGTCTGGCGCTTCCAGATCTTGTTGGCGGTCCGGTGAGAGACGCCGGAGAGCTTCACGCCAAAACGGGAAATGGCTCGGACCGGCCTCTTGCCTTTACTGACGCGGCCAGCCGCTAACTTGGTGTTCGTTCGAGCCCTGTCCAGGGCCTCGTCGTAGCGAATTCTGGCCTTATCGGCGATTTCGCTGATTCTGTCTTCGATCTGCAGCTTCATGGCGATCTCCTTTGTGCAGTGCAACATTTGCTGCAATGCACAATATGGGCGTCGGGCCGCATTGTCAAGCGCAAATCCACAGTTTTGTGAAAAAAATCATGCACCGCAACATTTCTGTCATTGGGAAATTGGTGTTGAACCATTATTGGGATTTTATATCCATAGGTGCCATTGAGATTTTCCCCCGAATTTCCCGCCGCTGAATTTCAGGAATCGGGTGAAGCCCCTGATTTATATGAGCTCCGACTGTGATCGGCTTCACAGTTTAGCTGTGATAACTGTCACAACTCAGCGAGAAATCGGACGTTATTATGGAAACTAAAATGCAATTCCGGGACATTGTTTTTTGGCCCCCGAAAGGGGATCTGTTCGCGTGCGAATGCCTGAAGGAACGATGTGTTGGACAAGACCGCTCAGTCAGCAGTCCGGGGACACCGGCCAGGCCGAATCTCGAGACTCGTCTCGGCCCTCCTGATGATGGCACTGAGTTCACCTGCCTTATCCGCCGGCACGGCGGTCGGCACCGTCATCAACAATATGGCCCAGGTCAACTTCGAGATTGCCGGGACCCCGACCAGCCAGAATTCGAATGTCTCGAGCATCACCGTGCAGGAGCGGATTGACGTCGTCGTTGTCCTGCAAAGCCCTCAGGTCCAGGTCGCAGCCAATGATACGGATCGGGCATTGCTGTTCACGGTGACAAACACCGGCAACGGCACGGAGACATTTCAGCTTACGATCAACAGCATAATCGGTGGCGACGATTTCGACCCCGTTCCATCCACGACGCCAATCTACTTCGACAGCGACTCGAGCGGTGACTTCAGTGTCGGCGATACCGCATACGCACTCGGTGTGAACGATCCGCTGCTTGCTGCTGATGCTTCGGTCGACGTACTGATCCTCAACGACATTCCGGGATTCGTGGTCAATGGCCAGATCGGCAGGAGCGAGCTGACCGCCAATTCGGCGACCGGCACCGGCGCGCCGGGCGACACTTTCGTCGGACAGGGTGACGCCGGTACCGATGCCGTCCTCGGCGGGACCGGGGGAACCGGGACGGACACCGGCGAATACATCGTCGGCGACGTGCAGATCAATATTCTCAAATCCGTATCGGTCCTGAACCAATTCGGCGGCACCGAGCCGATTCCGGGTGCAACGTTGACCTACACCGTGACGGTCGAGGTGACCAATGCCGGTACGGCGACCAACGCTACGTTCAATGATCCGATTCCGGCGGACACCACCTATGTGCCCGGAAGCATCACGCTCAATACGTTGGCATTGACCGACGTGATTGATCTCGACGCCGGTGAGCTCGACACATCCGGCGCACCGACCGTCGTCGTACGGCTCGGCAATCTGACTCAGGCAGACGGCGTTCAGACCGTCGTCTTCCAGGTAACGATCGATTGATTTCCTTAACCCGCATTTTCAAGCCAGGGGGCTGATATGAAAATTCCACACTTGTATGGTTTTGCATTTCTGCTGTTCTTTTCCGCAGCAAACGCCATCTCGCAGGAGCAGGGGCACCTGAACGTCACTACGCTCGTCCAGATGGAGGAGGTTAGCGTCGGCGACGACGGTGACCGGCAGACACGCCTCATACCGGCCGACACGGTCGTACCGGGCGACGTCGTAATCTATACGACAACGGTCGAAAACATCAGTGACGAAGGTGCCGACAATGTCGTCGTCACGAGCCCGGTGCCTGAGCACCTGAGCTACGTCGGTGGTTCTGCATTCGCACCGGGAATGGCCATCGAGTTTTCGGTAGACGGCGGCGCTAGCTACGCAGCGGCCGATGCACTCATGGTCGATGAGGACGGCCAGACTCGCGCGGCAAGCGCCGAGGACTTCACACATATCAGATTTGTCATGCAAGGCGAACTTGCAGCCGGAGCGCAGGGCATCGCCCGTTTCAGCGCCCGCCTCGACTAAGAATTCGAATCACGAATTCAATTTAGAAAATCGCACTAAGACGAAAGACAGGGGAAAGCCGTTGCGGGTAGCAGGCCCGCGACGACAGCTGTTTTGTTCTGCCCGGCCTATGTGTCGGTTGATTTTATTAACGAAGTAAGGAGTACCGTGATGAAAACCTTGAAGAGATTGTCAATCCCCTTGCAAGGGATTGGCATAACAGCAGTCCTGCTGTTGCTGACGCAATCCGCGTTCGCAATCGGCACGGACGAGGACACCAATGTCAATAATCGGGCCATTGTCGGTTATGACGTCGGCGGTGTCGGACAAACGATCGAGTCCGCCCCGGGTGTTGGCAACAACGTACCCGGTGCTGGCAACGGCACAGACACGGTCTTCGAAGTCGACCGACTGATCGACTTCGAACTCGTGGGTCCTGCCGGTAACACGATCATCGTGCCGAACCAGACCGATGCCGTGTTGGTGTTTACGTTGACCAACAGTGGTAACGACCATCAGGACTTCGGATTTACCGCGACCAACCTCGGTGGCGACGATTTCGATATGAACGAAATCACATCGACACTGAGGGTCTTCGTCGACAGCAACGGTAACAGCACCTATGAGGCTGGTGTCGATACCGCAACATTCGTCGACGAGCTGGTTCCGGATGGTGTGACGACGGCGACATTATTGGTCGTCGCTGATGCCGACAATCCGATACCGGTGAATCTCGATCTCGCAACATTGCAGCTCGAAGTGCGTGCGTATGATGGTAACGACGGCGCGACCGGTGCCCAGGGAGGCCTGGCTGCCGATCATTCCGGTGACCTTGACGTTGCTGGAACCGTTCAGAACGTGTTCGGTGAATTGGGTCTCGTCAACTACGACAACCGCTTCGAAGCAACCGGAACCTACGAGGTTGTATCGGCACAGCTGAACGTCACCAAGATCTCGGCTGTCATTTCCGATCCGTTCTCGACTGCACCGAACTGGAAAGCAATTCCGGGCGCCGTTGTCGAGTACACGGTGACTGTCGCGAACACGAGTCTGACTACCGCTGCTGACAACGTCTCCATAAGCGACACGATCCAGGTCGCGGATGTGACGTTCAACACAGGTCAGTATCCGAATGGCGATGCGAGCATCACCGTCAATGGTGTTGACGTGATCGCCCCTGCGACCTGCGTGGCTGATGCGGACGCAACAGACGGCTGTACCCATGACGCCGTCAGCGGTGCATTGACGCTTGGAATTGCGGCGCCAGGCGTGTCGATTCCTGCAGGTGAGACAGCGGTCTTCACCTACCAGGTAACGATCAACTAGATTAGTCGATCGTTCAATCACGGTGCTTAAAGGACTGCATAAGGCTTGTCGGTTCTGGGCCGCCCGAAAGGGCAGCCCAGGCCGGCCCAGTGCCTGGTCCGCTCCTCCGGGAGCGGGGCGGCAAAGCCAGATGCGGACAAACCTTCGGGGGAAACTTATGTTTCCCCCGAGGTCGTTTTTGCACCGAATGAAAGGTCTGAAACCCCGGCTGACACTTGCCTTATTTGTGTCATTTTTACCGGGTTTGATGGCGTTTGCGGCACCTCCCGGCAATATCATCACAAACCAGGCCTCGCTCGATTATCTGAATAGCGCAGGCCTCAATGCCACCGTCAACAGCAACATCGTCCAGGTCGTGACCGCCGTCGTGCGGAGCCCGGCCGTGGTCGAATTTACCCGTGTGGTAGCTGCGGGTGCTGGCGACTATCAGGAACCAGTCGGTCCATCGGCCTGTTTCCAGGGTGGCGCGTTTGTGACATTGGCCGATCCGGTGCTCACCGGGGGCGGATCAATAGATCCGACCTTGACGCAGGATGTGAGCGCAACCGGAAATTACAACCTTGGAGAGCCGCTGTTCCTCCGACTGACCGACACGGATCAGAATGTCGACGCAGTCGTCATCGACTATCCAGTCGTGACGGTGATTCACGATACGACGGCCGATACGGAAACCATTCAACTGACCGAAACAGGCATCGATACCGGCATCTTCGTCGGTTATGTGCCATCCGCGAACGCAGCAACCGTACTCGGCGACTGCGTCTTGCAGGGAGCGATGAATACGACGGTCAGGGTAGCGTATGCGGATCCTGTGGATGCGACCGATTCAGCGGGAGCCTCTGCATTGCTCGATGCCGTAAGTATCGTCTTCGAATCGCGGACCGGTACGCCGATTGACGGCGCGACAATCGAGATTGTCGAAGCCGCTACTGGCTTGCCGGCGACCGTGTATGGCAATGACGGCTTCAGTACTTTCCCGTCGTTGATAACGAGCGGTGCAACAGAGTTCGATAGTGGCGGCGCTTCATACGCGTTCGCGACCGGCGAATATCGATTCCCGGTAGTGCCCCCCGGCGACTACCAGCTGATCGTGACACCTCCGTCCGGTTATACAGTGCCGTCTGTGGAGACAATTGCCAATTTGCAAGCCCTGCCAGGTGCACCCTATGCACTCGGACCAGGCTCGTTTGGCTCGACGTTCACGCACGCCGATCCGCTGTCCTTCGACATCGATATCCCCGTCGATCCGGAAGCGTCATCGTCGTTATTCCTGCAAAAAAGTACGGCAACAACCGTTGCGGCACCAGGCGACTTCATTCGTTATGAACTGGTGATCGAAAACAGCTCGTCCATCGCAAGCGCGACGAATGTAGGTATCGCAGACCAGTTGCCACCGGGTATCCGGTTCATTCCTGGCTCGGTAATGAGAGACGGTGTGAGTGAGGCCGATCCTGTGGTAAGCGCGGACAGAATGACACTGCAATTCGATATCGGCACGCTGGCCGTTGGAGAGCGCGTCGTCATTCACTACGTCGCGGAAGTCATCACTGGTCAGCAGAACAGTGAACTCGTCAATCGGGCAACCGCCTTCGCCGATGCGGGGCTGATCTCGAACGAATCTTCTGCAATTGTTCGACTTAGGGAAGACCTGTTCCGTTCGACTGCCACGATTATCGGTCGAGTCCTCGAAGGCGAATGCACCTCGGCAATATTTAGCGAAGAGCAGGGTGTCGCAAATGTACGCGTTTATCTCGAAGACGGCCGTTACACGGTCTCCGATGAAGGCGGTCGATTCCACTTCGAAGATATCCGTCCTGGCCGGCACGTTGCGCAACTCGATACGCTGACAGTTCCGGAATACTTCGAAATCATTGGCTGCGATTCCTCGCCTGCGTTTGCGGGCCGTGTCGATTCACAATTCGTGGATCTGTCGCGAGGCAGTCTGAAACGCGCCGATTTCTATCTGAAACGCAAGGCAGCTCCGGAAGGCCGGGTCAACGTAGAGCTGCAGAGTTATGGCAACCAGGGTACCGAAAAGGTCGCCTACGTCGTCAAGCTGAACGGGCAGGGCAATGTAAGACTCAGAAATCTGAGTCTGATGGTCATGTTGCCGGATGGCGTCAGTTATTTGCCGGGTACGATGCTCGTCAACTACAGCCCGGCCGATGATCCTCGAATCACAGGACAGGCTCTAAATCTGCCACTTCCCGATCAGGAGGATGACTGGCAAACCGAAATCAGGTTCGAGGCGAAAATTGATGGCGAAATACAGGGCAACCTCCTGACCAAGGCGCGCGCGCGATTCGATTCACCAATCGACTCGGGCGTCATGACGCCAGTCGCCGAAACCGAAATGGTTCGGGAGCTCTCCGTTCTCGAAAACGAGGGCTACGTCCTGAACCTGAAATTTGAAGTTCTCTCCGCCGAGTTATCCGCTGCGGACCGGCTCGAGCTCGATACGCTCATCGATAGCTGGCGGGGAGTCAGAGATGTACAGATCGGCGCGATCGGGCACAGCGACAGCACAAGAATTAATCCCGCGCACCATCACAAGTTCGCCGACAACTATGTGCTGTCGGAAGCTCGCGCCAAAGCGGCGGCCTGGTATGTCGCGAAAGCACTGGACGTCGAACCCGATCAGATTCAGGTCGAAGGCCGCGGTCCTGACGATCCGATCGCGGACAATGCGACGGTGGAAGGCCGTCAGAAAAACCGCCGCGTCGAGATGATCATGAGCGGCATGCGGCCGACCCGTGATACGTCACTGCAGGTCGTCAAAGCCACGAGCGGAACGCAGATCGCCGAGACCATCGGCGCAGTACCGGGCACGGAAATCGAGGCGCAGTCTGACGATGAACCTGCTGCCGACGAGTTGTTCGTCACCGAGATTGAGCCGAAGATCGGAACCTTGAGCCCGGGCGTCGATATGTTGTTACCGACCAGGGAATATCAGCCGGTGGTACCGGTCACCAAGATTTCGATCAAGCATGAAGTCTCGCAGACTGTTGTTGCCTACCTGAACGAGCAACCGGTAAGTGCCCTGAACTTCGAAGGGACTGAATCTGATGATGCGACAGGCATCTCGATTTCCCGCTGGCGCGGCGTCGATCTTCGCGATGGAAACAACCGCGTCCACGTCGAAGTCAGAAATCCGGACGGCAGCACGGCTTCCGTCCTCGAGCGCGACATTCATTTCTCGGGCGCAGCCGTCAGAGCAGAATTTATCGAAGAGTTGTCCGTCCTCGCCGCCGACGGCAAGACGCGGCCGGTCATTGCCATACGTTTGTTCGACAAATATGGCGAGCCCTCGCGTCCGGGCGCGATCGGCACATTCCGGATCAACGCTCCGTACCGCTCATGGTGGCAGGTTCAGGACGACCGCAAGAACAAGCTCGTGAGCGTCGGCAATCGCGAACCTGTCTATCGGGTCGGGCCGGATGGTATCGCCCTGATCGAACTGGAGCCGACGACACAGACAGGCGAGGTCACACTGCAACTCAATTTCGACAGATTGCGACAGCAGGAGATTCGCACCTGGCTCGCGGCCGAGCCGCGCGACTGGATTCTGGTCGGCTTCGCGGAGGGTACGGTCGGATTCAAGTCAATTTCGGACAACCTGGTCGCCGCAGACGCCGCCGGCTTCGATGATGGCTACTTCGATGACGGCAAGGTCGCGTTCTTCGCCAAAGGCAGCATCAAGGGAGAGTACCTGCTGACCCTGGCGTATGACTCGGAGAACGACAGGCAGAAGAACAGCGACCGATTCCGCACCGAGGTCGATCCCAACGCTTTCTACCCGCTTTACGCAGACGAAAGCGAGCAAAGATATGAGGCATCGAGTCAGCGCAAGCTCTACGTGAAGCTCGAACGCAAGCAGTTCGTGGCACTCTTTGGCGACTTCGATACAGGGCTGTCGCTTACGGAGCTCTCCAGGTACGAGCGCCGCTTCAATGGATTCCAGATCGAATATCAGGGCGACAATGCCGGCTATTCGGTCTTCGCCGCCGAAACCGATCAGGCATTCATACGCGACGAATTGCGCGGTGACGGTACTTCGGGACTGTATCAACTGAGCAATGCGCCGATCATCACCAACAGCGAAACAGTGCGGATCGAGACTCGCGATCGATTCGATGCGAGTGAAGTTGTGTCCAGCAGCACAATGAGACGATTTCTCGATTACAACCTCGATACGCTCGATGGGACACTGTACTTCAAGCAACCTGTGCCGAGTCGCGACGCCAACTTCAATCCGATCTATATCGTCGCAGAATACGAGACCAGCGCGAGCGCAAGCGAAGACGTGATTGCCGGAGGCCGCATGTCGCTCAGGACCAGCAGCGACAGAGTCGAATTCGGCGTTTCGCATATCAACGAAGGGCAGCAAGGTGCGAAGGCAGATCTGTCCGGCGCCGATTTCCGCTGGCAGGCGACCGACACGACACTGGTCAAGGCCGAATATGCGACGACCAATCGCAATATCGCTGGCGTCGATCAGGAAGCGACCGCTTATCAGATGACAGTCGAGCATCGGGGCGAGAAAGCCGACTTGCGTGCGTACGTGAAAGAAGTCGAGCAGAACTTCGGGCTCGGCCATCAGTCAGCGGCAGAATCCGGAATCCAGAAAGCCGGCGTCTACGGTCGCGTGCGCCTGAACGAACAAATCGTCGTCGAAGGCGAGGCTTCCGTGCAGGAGAACCTCGAGACGGGCACCGACCGCAACGTCGGACGCGCGATGGTCCGTTACGAGAACAAGGGATTCGATGCATCGGCCGGCGTCTCTTACGCCGAAGACGAATTCACCGATGGCGAGACGCGAACCAGCGAGCTTGCAGAATTCGGCGTGGGCCAGCGCATGTTCGGCGGAAAGCTTACGCTGCGCGCGAGCGGTAGCGTCGCGATGAATGAGGACGCCGAGAACGCCGATTTCCCGACGAGCTATGTTGTCGGCGCCGATTATCGACTGTTGGACGGGGTCGATCTCTTCGCCGAATTCGAAGAGTCCACGAGTCGCGACATCGACGCAACGATGACCCGAGTGGGCGTGCGGGCGAGTCCGTGGAGTCGTGCTCAGGTCAATACATCGGTGACCAATGAGAGTACGGAGTTCGGCCCGAGGGTATTCGCGAATCTGGGCCTCGTGCAAGGATTTCAGCTCAACGAACAATGGTTCCTCGATGTCGGCGTCGATCAGACCAATACGATAGTCCGGCCCGGCGCGAGAGTATTTGACCCGGACAGGGAACTTGCATCCGGTTCACTCAACGAGGACTTCCTCGCGGCCTACGTCGGTGCGATGTACAACTCGGGATTGTGGAGTGCCAATACACGCGTCGAATATCGAAATTCCGATAGCGAAGATCGTATGACCCTTATTTCGGGCTGGTATCGGGAGCCGCAGATGGGCCATAGCCTGTCAGCCGGCCTGACGATGTTTACGAGTGACAACATCAGTAGCGCTGAAACCACCTCAGCCAACCTGAAATTTGGCTGGGCCTATCGCCTGGCCGGTGGCCAGTGGTCCTTCCTCGATCGTGTGGATCTCATCTACGAGGAAACCGGCATGGCCGGAGACCTCGAAGACAGCTGGCGTTTGATCAATAACTTCAATGCCAACCGGCGACTGAGTGAGAGCAGTCAGTTCTCGCTGCAGTACGCGTTCAAATACGTAAAGAGCACTTTCTCGGGACTGGAGTTCTCCGGCTACACCGACCTGATCGGCGCCGACTACCGGCACGCATTGAGCCCGAAGTGGGAGGTCGGCGCTCATGCCAGTATCTATCACTCCTACGAGTCAGAGACGATGGATTATGGCTCCGGTATCGATCTCGGCTACAGGTTACGCGACAACATGTGGTTTACGATCGGTTTCAACGCGTTCGGTTTCCACGATAGCGATTTTGCGGCGGCCCGCTACACGGCGCAGGGCCCGTATATTCAAATTTCGATCAAGGCGGATCAGCATACGCTCAAGAATATTGCCGGTCGAAAGCGATAATTGCCGGCTTAAAAATGGGCGGCGTCACGGTATAGTGCCGCTGTCATGCACGATCTCACTGAATTCTTCGGCCCTGATAGTCCCCTGAAAAAAGCTTTGCCCGGTTTTCAGCCGCGAGAGGGTCAGGCCTGGATGGCCGAAGCCGTCGCGGAGACGCTCAGCCGGCCCGGGCAATTGGTGGTGGAAGCGGGTACCGGTACGGGCAAGACATTCGCTTATCTGCTGCCGGCGCTGCAGAGCGGCAAGAAGACCATTATCTCGACCGGCACAAAAGCGCTGCAGGATCAGCTGTATCATCGTGACCTGCCGCTCATCGCCAAGGTCGTCGGCAGGCCGGTGACGACAGCCTTACTCAAGGGCCGTGCCAACTATCTGTGTATGCATCGCCTCGACACCGTGGCCGCCCAGTCGGCGCCGGACGCTCTGGCAGACGACCTGAACGCCGTTCGCGAATGGCGGTACAGAACTGCAAGCGGCGATCGTGCCGAGCTGACCGATGTCGAGGAGGATTCGGCGGTCTGGCCGATGGTCACCTCGACGGCCGACAATTGTCTCGGGAATCAATGTCCGGTGTACCAGCAATGCCACGTGGTCAAGGCGCGGCGTGCGGCGCAGGAAGCGGATCTCGTCGTCGTCAACCATCACTTGCTGCTTGCCGATCTGGCGATGAAAGACGAGGGATTCATCGAGTTTCTGCCCGATGCCGAAGCCGTCATCCTCGATGAGGCCCACCAGATACCGGATCTCGCAGCACAGTTTTTCGGCGTGTCGCTGGGCAGTCGTGAGCTGGAGCGATTCTTTGACGAGCTTCGCGGCGCAACGCTTGCGCTCAGCCAGCCCGAACTCAATCGTCGGCTCGGCAAAGCGCATACCGCGCTTCGTGTGCTGCGCGCGGAGGCGCCGCGCCAGGAGGGCCGGCACGAACTCGCAACGGCAATGCAGGAACTGGCAAGGCCGATGGCCGATTTGCGTGCCGCACTGATCGATTTGCAGGGCGCGTTGCGCGAACTTAGCGATACATCGATCGAGATCGACAAGCTCAACGAACAACTGCATGTCCTGATCGATAAGCTGAGCGTCCTTGCAAGCGATGACTCATGGGATGGACTACGCTGGCTCGAAGTCAATCAACGCAGTCTTCGCCTGAACCTGACGCCGCTCGATGTCTCCGATACATTGAGCGGGCTCATCAATGCGAACAACCAGGCATGGGTTTTCACATCGGCGACGCTTGCGATCGGCGAGGACTTCAGCCATTTCACGAGCCGCATGGGATTGGGCGCGGCGCCGGGGCTGACATTTTCGAGCCCTTATGCGCTCGCCGAAAATGGACTGATTTACTTGCCACCCGGAATGCCGCTGCCTTCGGACCCCGAACACACCGCCACGATGCTGGAGAACGTTGTGCCCTTGTTCGAGATGACCGCGGGTGGCGTGTTTTGTCTGTTCACGAGCCACCGTGCGTTGAATGCTGCGAAGAAGTGGTTCAAGACCCGGCGGAAGGTCCTCAAGGGCCGGACCCTCCTGGCCCAGGGCGACTCTCCGCGTGACGACTTGCTGCGCAGTTTTCGACAAAAGGGCAATGCCGTATTGCTGGGCACCGGCAGTTTTTGGGAGGGCGTTGACGTCCGCGGCCCGGCATTGACGATCGTTGCGATCGACAAACTACCTTTCGCATCGCCGGCCGACCCGCTCATGATGGCGCGCCTCGAATACATTCGTCGCCAGGGCGGCAACGGATTCTCCGAACATCAGTTGCCGCAGGCGGTATTGTCGCTGAAGCAGGGGGCAGGCAGGTTGCTGCGCGACCAGAACGACTTCGGCGTCATAGTCCTGTGCGATCCGAGAATTACGACGAAAAACTATGGCAGCACGTTCCTCAGGTGCCTGGAACCGATAACATCGACAAGCGATATTTCGGGCGTAGAACGGTTCCTCTCCTCGCACGAATCGCGAGCGGCGGCGGCAGTCGGTGATGCATGAATTTTCTGGCGCTCGATACTTCCTCGGATGCCTGCTCGATCGCGCTGCAGCTGGGCGAGAATGTCGCCGACAGGCATATCGTCAAGCAGAAGGAACATACGAAAATACTCATCCCGCTCATCCGTGAACTGATGACGGAAGCGGGTGCCGATTTTGCGGACCTTGACGCTATTGTCCTCGGCAACGGTCCCGGCTCGTTCATCGGCATGCGGATTGCAGCCTCGGTTGCCCAGGGCCTGGCATTCGCGTCCGGCAAGAAAATCGTGCCGGTGTCATCGATGGCAGCGATAGCGGCTGAAGTAATGGACAATCATCAGTCAAAGACAGTCGTCGTCGCGCAGGACGCGCGCATGAACGAAGTTTATCTCGGCACTTACCGTAGTGACGGAGATGGCCTGCCAGTTGTCGTTACCGATGAAGTGATACAGTCGATAGAAAGGATCGCCGGGCTCACCGACACGCCGACGACGGAGTTCCATGCGGCAGGCAAAGGCTTCCAGAAATATCCGTTGCTCCTGGAACTGAACCGCAGCGCAATAGCGAAGGTCGTCGACGTAAATTACCCGAAGGCAAGGTATTTGCTCACCCTGGGCATACGCGGATGTATGGAAGGAGAGGCCATCGATCCCGAAAAGCTTGTGCCGGCATACATCAGAACAAAGGTCGCGGAAGTGCCACGAAGATCAGGCCCCTGATCCAGAAACGATAGCTACTTGTGCTTGTCGGACAAAACGGTAATATGCCGGAAAATTCTCTTGTAAGACCGGAAACACTCGTTTCAGAATTCGCTTGCAGCACCAGCTACTGTAGGAAACAAATTAATGAAATCATCGCCTTGTGCGCTACCTGTGGGGGTAGCGGCAACGCTCTCATTGAGCTTGTGGATCAGCGGGACTCGCGCGCAGGAAGAGGAGCACTGGACGGATGCGATAACTCCGATCGCAGATTTCAGGCTGCAATATGATGCGATCTACGAGGATGGTGAGGAGGATCGTGAGCGTGCCAGATACCGGGCACACCTTGGGGCTTCCATGCAGTTCAGCGACAACACCAAGGGCTATTTCGTATACGGCACGAACGGCGACAACCCGGTATCGGGGAACGAAGAGTTCGATGGTCATTATCGAATCGATGACCTGGGTGTCGAATTTGCCTACGTCGACTGGTCCGCGAACGACAGCACAAATATTTTCGTCGGCAAGATGAAGAACCCGTTATATCGCCCGGGGGGTAATCCTCTGTTCTGGGACAGTGACTTTAATCCCGAAGGGGTCGCGCTGAGCTTCAAGCCCGGCATGCTATTCGCTAACGCAGCTGCCTTTGTTGTTGAAAAGCGCTCTTCTGCCGACGACTCTTTCATGTATGCGGTTCAGGGCGGACTCAGCCGGAATCTTTCGACCAACGGCAAACTGGCCGCCGGGCTCGGTTACTTCGACTACACCAATACGATCGGAAATCAGCCATTCAAAAACCGCGGGGCCAGAGGCAATACGGTCGATTCGGAAGGCAATCTGGTATTCGACTACGGAACACTCCAGTTGTTTTTCCAATACGATACCCGGCTCGGTGAAACGCCTTTTGCCGTGTTTGCCGACTATGCGCAGAACACCGAGGTAAGCGATAACGATGCAGGATATTCATTTGGCTTCAAAATCGGCAAGGCCAAAGCTTCAGGTACATGGCAGGCTTCCTGGGCATATCAGGATATCCAGGCCGACGCGCTCATTGGCGCATTTAACGATTCCGACTTTGGCGGCGGAGGAACGGATGCAAAAGGACAATTGTTAAAGGGCAAGTACATGTTGGCGGACAGGTGGATTCTGGGTGGAACTCTAATTATCACCGAGGTCGAAAAAAACGCAGGCAGCGGGCACGATTATTCACGATTGCAGATCGACATTGAATTCAGGTTCTAAAATCAAGGTGCGACTACAGAGAGACTCGACATGAAACTACCCGGGACGCGTCAAATAAACCTGCTCGGATTCGCCGCCTGTGCTGGATTGATGTCTTTTGCGCTCTATGCACAGTACCAGCTCCTTCTGGATCCCTGCCCCTTGTGCGTTTTTCAGCGCATGGCTGTTATCGCTATTGGAGTATCCTTTCTAATTGCCGCGATACACAATCCGGGCCGTTGGGGCGGCCGTATCCATGCTCTGCTGATCGGTATCGTCGCGGCAGCCGGCACTGCCGTCGCAAGCCGCCACGTCTGGTTACAAAACCTGCCGCCTGACGAAGTCCCTACCTGCGGCCCGGGTTTCGACTACCTCATAGAGAGTTTCCCGCTAAGCGAAGCACTCAGTATGATTTTCCAGGGCTCAGGTGAGTGTGCGGAAATTCACTGGCAATTCCTCGGCCTGAGCATGCCCGGCTGGACGTTGATCTGGTTTATTGGACTGGGTGCAGTCGGAATCTGGAATAATATCCGGGCTAAGTAAGCATCAGCTCCATAATCCGCTGATACATCGTCGTCAGCCGGGGCACATCAGCGAGTTTTATATTTTCATTCACCTTGTGGATGGATGCGTTGACCGGTCCAATTTCGACAACGTCTGTGCCGGCTGGCGAGATAAATCGTCCATCAGAAGTTCCGCCGCCAGTTGATAGTTCCGGAGTCAGTCCGGTCTGTTCGCTGACTACCAGGCTTACCACCTCAGTCAGTTTTCCCGGCTTCGTGAGAAACGGCTCACCGGAAAGGTGCCATTTCATCTCGTAGTCGATGTCATGACTGTCGAATATTTCTGCGACCTTCTTCTTAAGGCGCTCATGGGTCCATTCGGTTGAATACCGAAAGTTGAAACGCGCATGCAAGTCAGCGGGCGTAACGTTAGGAGCGCCAGCGCCGCTCTTGACTTCGACAACCTGAAAACTGGTTGGCGGAAAATGTTCGTTGCCGTCATCCCATTCAGTATCGTGAAGATCTGCAAGGACTGGAGCGAATCGGCGAATCGGATTGTCGGCCAGCTGCGGATAAGCGACGTGTCCTTGTAGGCCCTTGACGGTCAACATTCCGCTGAGCGACCCTCTTCTTCCAATTCGGACTGTATCGCCAAGCTCGGCGTGACTCGACGGCTCACCCAAAACGCACCAGTCAATCTGTTCATTTCGTTCTTGCAGTGTTTCGATAACTTTCAGAGTGCCGTCGCGTGCCCGGCCTTCCTCATCGCTGGTAACGAGCATTGCGAGACTGCCGTCGTGATCCGGGTGTTCGCCAATGAATCGCCCCAGCGCCACGATCATTGCGGCAAGCCCGCTCTTCATGTCCGCAGCTCCACGTCCATAAAGCAGGCCATCCCGAAAATCGGGCTCAAATGGGTCAGACTGCCATTCATTTTCCGAGCCCGGCGGCACGACGTCTGTGTGACCGGCAAAACACAACACAGGTCCGGCATTGCCGCGCCTTGCCCAAAGATTGTCCACTTCACCAAAGGGCAGCGATTCGATTTTGAATCCCAGTGCCTCCAATTCGGGAGAAAGGATGGACTGGCAACCTGCATCTTCCGGCGTGACCGACCGACATCGGATCAGGTCGCAGAGGAGGGCAATCGCCGGGTCGCCGTCAATATGTGTCTGCAGATCGTCGGTCAGAGCTTCCATGGACTAGAATTCGATTGCTTAACTGATTAAAAAATATAAAGAAAAGGAAATTTTCGAATTAAAGCTGCATGAAAATATCCCGGTAATTGTTTGGCGAAAAACCGACAGCAATGAATTTATCGCATTCGAGGACCGGGCGTTTCACGAGCGTTGGCTGATCCAGCATGGACGCGAGCGCTTTGTCCTTCGTCATGTCAGCCCGGTCGACTTCCGGTAGTTTTCGCCAGGTCAGGCTGCGGGTATTCAGTAGCTTCTCCCAGTCGATGCGGTTCGCCCATCGATCCAGTGTCCGGATGTCGAGTCCGTCGTCGCGCAAATCGTGAAACTGATATTCGTAGGATTTCGCTTCCAGCCATTTCCTGGCTTTGCGGCAGGAATCGCAGCTGGCAATTCCGTATAGAACTAGCGACTTCGGACCCACTCTTCTTTACCTCGTCCCCATTTCTTAGTCAGTGTTTCTCAATAAATCGTTCAGACTGGTTTTTGCCCGAGTCTTCGCATCGACCTGTTTTACGATGACAGCGCAGTACAATGAATATGCCCCATCGCTCGATGGCAGGTTGCCAGCGACGACGACGGAACCTGCCGGCACCCGGCCGTAGGAAATTTCGCCGCTTTCCCTGTTATATATCTTTGTACTCTGGCCGATGAAGACACCCATCGAAATAACGGATCCTTCTTCGACGACTACGCCTTCGACGACCTCCGATCTTGCGCCGATAAAGCAGTCGTCTTCTATGATCGTCGGTCCCGCCTGAACAGGTTCGAGCACGCCGCCGATCCCAACGCCGCCGGACAAGTGCACATTCTTTCCAATTTGAGCACAGCTGCCGACGGTCGCCCAGGTGTCGACCAGCGTACCGCTGTCGATGTTTGCGCCGATGTTTACATAGCTTGGCATCAGAACCACATCGGGTGCGACGTACGCACCTTTTCTGACGATTGCATCCGGGACGACCCGTACGCCCGCTTTGTCGAATTCTTCCTGACCGAAGTCGGCGAACTTGAGTGGCACCTTGTCGTAGAAATTGCTGTGCCTGCCCGCTATCAGCTCGTTGGCGGACAGGCGGAAGCTGAGCAGCACGGCTTTCTTAAGCCATTGATTTACCTGCCATTGCCCGTTTTCCTTGGATGCCACCCGGGCCTCACCCGAGTCGAGAAGATCGATCGCTTGAGCGACTGCGTCAGAGAGTTCACGTACCTCGCCCGCGCTACCGAGTTCGCCGCGTCGCTCGAAACCGGATTCGATCGTTTCAATCAGTGATTGCATTGCATTACGTTAGCCCATCGCTGATGCATTTTCACGCTTTAGTATCCAGGTTATCGAGGAGTCCTTCACGCAGCGCCGAACAAAGTGCTTCGTCGAGCGGCTCGCCGGATTCGTCACTGATATAGAAAACATCTTCGGCGCGTTCTCCGATTGTCATGATCTTCGCCGTGTCAACATTGATGCCCAGTTCGAGAAACACGCGGCCTATATCGCTCAAGAGTCCGGGGCGGTCGCCGGCTACCAGTTCCATGATAGTGCGGTTGTTCGGCTTGTCTCCGCTTATATCGATCGAAGTCTTGGTGGTGAACATTCTGACCTGCCGTGGCGCGGGGCGCGTGACAGATGCGGCCTGTTCGTCAGGTGCAGTCAGTACTCTGGTCAATGTTCTTCTGATCTTGCTCATTCTCGAATCATCGGCGTGCACGAGCTTATCGAACTCCATGAATATATAAGTGTCGAGACTGTAGCCGTTCGTCAGCGGCACGATGCGCGCATCGACAATGGTCATGCCGAGTTCACCGAGCCCGGCCGTGCCGTGAGCGAAAGTGTGTTTCTTCTGCGGCGTGTAGAAAACGGCCTGAATGCCGTCACCACCCGGTTGTTTTCTGACATCGACGAAACCGTGTTCTGATCCGATATCGGAATCTGCAAGTACTTCCGTATGCCAGGCGATCTCTTCGCTGCGATGGCGCAGGAAATAGTCCTCGGTCAACAGGGACCAGATCTCTTCGGTCTGTTGCTCCGTTACGCCGGCATTGTCGAGAAGCTCCCTGGCCTCCGCCTGCTTCTCGATCATCAATTGCTCGCGATCGATCGGGTTTTCGAGCCCACGGCGCAGTGCGCGGGCCGTCAACTCGTAAAGATCCCTGAATAACGTGGCTTTCCAGGAATTCCACAGATTCGGATTGGTGCCTCGAACATCGGCGACGGTCAGGACATAGAGATAGTCGAGATGCATTTTGTCGCCCACGAGCGCTGCAAATTCGTTAACGACGATCGGATCGCCAATGTCTTTCTTCTGCGCCGTGGTCGACAATATGAGGTGATATTTCACGAGCCAGGATACCGTGCGCGCCTCGTATCGGCTCAGCCCGTGCTCGAGGCAGAACGATTCTGCCTCGACCGCGCCGAGCTCCGAATGGTCGCCGCCACGGCCCTTTGCAATGTCGTGAAAAAGTCCGGCGAGCAATACGACCTCGGGTTTTTCGAATGACTGCATCAGCGGGCTGCAATGCGGGAACTCGTGGTCATAGCGCGAAAGGGCGAAACGCCGGAGATTGCTGACGACAAACAGGGTGTGCTCATCGACCGTGTAGGCATGAAACAGGTCGTACTGCATGCGACCGACGATCCTGCCGAATGAAGGGACATAAAGCCCCAGTACGCCGTACAGATTCATGCGGCGCAGCTCGTGCGTAACGCCGACTTTAGCGCGAAGAATATCGAGGAAAAGCCGGTGATTGCGCGGGTTTTGCCTGAATTCCTCGTCGATCAGGTAGAGGTTTCTCTTGACAAGGCCAATCGTATGCGCGCTGACGCCGCGGATGTCGCTGTTTTGTTGCAACAGGTGAAACATCTCCAGCAGCGCCGAGGGATTCCGCTGGAACACCTGGTCGCTCACCGTTTGCAGAAACCCGTTTTTCAACTGAAACTGCTCGTTCAGATCCATGGGTTTGGCATCCGGGTCCATCAGGATCTCTTCCTCGAACAGCTGCAGGAGCATCTCGTTGAGCCGGCTCAGATCCATGATGGTCCGGTAATAGCGCTGCATGAGTTGTTCGACGGCAAGTGTATAGGTAGCGTCCTCGTAGCCCAGCATGCTGGCGAGCCTGGACTGGTGGTCGAACAGCAGCCTGTTTTCCTGCCTTCCAGTCAGGACATGCAGCCCGAATCGCACCCGCCAAAGGAATTCCTGGCCGTCGTTGAGGATCTGCAACTGACCCGTCGTCAGGAAATTGTGTTGCACGAGTTCATCGAGACTCGATACACCGAAGTGACGCTTGGCCACCCAGCCGATCATCTGGATGTCACGGAGACCGCCGGGACTCCCTTTGACGTTTGGCTCCAGCTTGTAGGCCGTGTCGTCAAAGCGGTGATGACGCTCGATCTGTTCACGCTTTTTCGCCTCGAAAAAATCCGCGGAAGGCCAAATCTTTTTTGCGGACACGGCGTCTTTCATCTGCACGAACAGTGGCTCCGGACCATCGAGCAGACGGGCTTCGATGAGCGTCGTCATAATCGTGATATCGTCTTTCGCTTGTTGTCGGCATTGTTTGACAGTGCGGACGCTGTGACCGATATCCAGCCCGATGTCCCACAGCGAGGTAAGGAAGGAGGACAAGAGCTGTTCTGCTTCTTTCGACGGTTTCTTGGGCAAGAGCACCATGATGTCCACATCGGAGCAGGGGTGCAGTTCACCGCGGCCGTAACCGCCGACGGCCACGAGCGCCGCGGTGTCGCAGAGTGAGCCCGCTCGCTCGTGCCACAGGCAGGTGAGGGCACGATCCACAAGAGCGGCACGAAGCCGGACCAGCTCGGTGGCCGGATGGCCGTCTTTGAAGCGTGCGATGAGGTCATTGTTGGCGTTCTCCAGCGCCTTTTTCAGGCCGCTGACGCTGCTGCCGGCTTCCATCAACGCCGCATCCAGGGCAAGGATCGCGGCATCCCTACCCTCGCTTTGAT
>Ga0255052_10001227_pt1 | contig 19622 bp, 17 predicted proteins | sample JV7_2_21_MG_FD_188632 | JGI IMG/M metagenome (GOLD analysis project Ga0255052, IMG submission 188632) | Seawater microbial communities from Jervis Inlet, British Columbia, Canada - JV7_2_21 | ecosystem: Environmental > Aquatic > Marine > Inlet | place: Canada: British Columbia | collected... | reverse complement strand
AATACCCACGCTGAGAACCTGGCAAGACATAATCTTATGGAACAGGCCATGCTTATATACAGCGGGAATGAAATAAAGCCTGTAAAAGCTGACAGGATGGGCGGACATCACGCCGGAGGAACGATAATATTTGAGGTAGAGGGAAACCCGGAACACTTCAAGATCGTTATTAGCGGAATTCCGGCTGTTCAGGAGAGACTATACGAGTGGTAGGAGTTAGATGGCTGCCAAATTAGTTGGTGGCCAATATATAATGAAATGGATTCCGGTAAAAGTCCCTTCGCCTTCGCAACCCCCTTTGAGCTTCGCTTCAGGGCCTTTTACCGGAATCCTGGAAGAATAAGTATAATACTGAAATTCCAACAACTAATTTGTAGATGATTTTTGAATGAGGACTGCAGAGGAAAGGTGAAAGAATGAGCAAATTACATTATCTCTACAAAATCCTGGTTTCAGTGATCATTGCGGTGTCTTTTATTGCAGCAGGAACGCTGGGATTTGCCGGAGCAGCTGAAGCCACCAGCGGCAAGGTAGCAGCTTACAGGGGTGTAGAACATGACTGGGGTTACATAAACATCAAGGGCGGTAATCTTCAGCATACTTTTTCAATGTATAACAGTGGAGAGGATACCCTGCTGCTAAAAGGCGGTTTCACATCCTGCGGCTGTACGAAATTAAGTATTACACTCCCTGATGGCACCAGGTCACCCGAATTTGGAATGACCCTGCTAAACAACTGGATCGGTCTCGTTAAACCGGGAGAGAGCTTTAAAGTCACACTTGATTATGACCCTCTTGCCCATGGCCCGAAAGACCTTGGGCCGGTTGAGAGAAGAGCCTACCTGATAACGAGTGCTCCCCACGATGATCGGCTGTCAAACAGGATGCCGGTAGTAAAAAACGGTACGGTAACCGTTTTTCGTATATCGGGAGTTGTTGTTTCTGAAGAAGAGTTTCAGAAAGCCGGTATGAAAAATCGCTACAAAAAAGAGATGGGGGATTTCAGCTTCCGAGATATAGAGTACGATTTCGGGGTCCTGAAGCAGAGCCAGGGAATAACCAGATACGGATTTCCATTCATTTACAGAGGGGCTAAACCGATAACAATAACTGGAACACCGACCAGCTGCGGCTGCGCAAGGGCTTCCATTTCAAAAGAAAAGTTCAATCCCGGTGACGAGGGGATCCTGACGGTGGAATTCGACCCGAACTTACACAAAGAACCGGAGGGTAAGTTCTTCAAGACAATTTCCATACTTACAGATCTACCGCAAAAGGAAAGGGTTGAAGTTCGTATCTGGGCTGAAATTGATGAGGACCTTGGCCATGACGCTTACAAACAGAAGGAGCATAAAGACTAGATCAAGTTGTTGGTTGCAAGTTGATAGTTGATAGTTACTTACTAACAACCAACCACTAACAACCAACAACTATCTTTTAAGTTCAAACCTCAGATCCTTGATGATCCCCGTCCCAACTTCTCTTTCCAGTTTCCCCAGTAGTTCACTCTTCCTCATCGACAGTTCGTGCAGCCAGGCGTGATTTGAAACAGACACAACAAGAACAGATCCTCTGAAGTGGGCCGGCTCAGAGTGTTTTGACGCCTCTCCAGCGACGATCTCCCAGGCGAGCATTGCCTTGCCCCGCTCGGCGGTATCCTCGTGCAGATCGAGTTTCGATAGCAGCGTCTTTAATATGCTTCCGATAGGTGTCAGTGGTCTTTTTCGATCAGTTTTTGCCATGAAATAATCCCGCAAATCATTATAAAAGGTAGTATTTTCTTGACAACTAGATGTAACAATACTACTACTATAATTGTGTATTGTATATTGTATACAATCTTCCAACTGAATTTCCGATACTGACCGGATAACAATACGATATGAAGCTGAGAAAACACAAGACCTTAAGGGAGCAGATTGTTTTCTCCCTGCGGGAGTCCATTATCAGGGGTGAACTCAAACCGGGTACCAAGCTCACGGAACCGGAGCTGGCTACCCGTCTGGGTATCAGCAGGACGCCGATCCGGGAGTCTTTCAGGCAGCTTGAAAGCGAAGGTTTTCTCACAGTTATTCCCCGCAAAGGAGCGGTCGTATCAAACATTACCCGGAAGGATATAGAGGACTTCTTTGAGTTGAAAAGTCTTCTCGAAGGCTATGCGGCCAGGGTCGCCGCGGAAAAAATGACGGAAAAGGACGTAGACAAGCTCATCCAGATCAACAAGGAACTCGCAGATTGTGCCGAGAACAACAACTACGAGAGGTTTTTCACCAAGAACGAGGAGTTTCACAACTATTTTCTTACTCTTTGCGGCAACGAGAAGCTTGTTGAGATCAGAGATACGATGGTAAAGAGGTTCCTTGGCTTCAGGATGGCGGCCCTCTCCATGCCCGGCAGGCTGATGGAATCAGTAAAGCAGCATGAACAGGCCATCAAGGCATTCAAGAGAGGGGACGGGCGTCTGGCGGAGGCTGTATTGGTTGAGCATGCACTGCTGGGCGGTGATTACCTGGCAGAGCAGGTTGACAGGGCGAGCAGGGAGCAGGAGGCGGCTAAAGAGCGTTCATGAAAGACTTCAAGATCAAGATAGAAGAGCCCAAGCTCTTGTCGGAAGATATAGCCGACTCCATTAAAACTGCTATTATCAAGGGTAAATTCAAGCCTGGAGAGAGGATATCGGAAGGGGAACTCGCCGAATCCATGGGAATCTCCAGAACTCCTCTGCGCGAGGCCTTCAGAAAGCTGGAAAACGAGGGTTTTATAACCATAATCCCCCGCAAGGGGGCAATTGTCACAGATATCGATCCTAAAGAGGCAAACGATCTTTATATTATCAAGGGCACTCTGGAGGGACTGGCCGCCAGGCTTGCTACCCCAAAAATTAAGGAGAAAGATATAGAAAAGCTGGAAAAGATCAACGATCAGCTCAGGGAGCTGATAGACAGTGATGATCTGGAAGCCTTCTATCGTTTACACAGGAAGTTCCACATGCTGTTTACGAAATTATCCGGCAACAACAGGCTCATACAGATGATCTCCAACTTAAATGACCACTTCAAAAGATTCGGCATCGTTTCCCTGACCCTTCCCGGACAGTTTCAGCAGACGCTACAGCAGCACGAGGAAATTATTGAAGCCTTTAGGGGGGGCGACGAGTTTGACGCCGAGGAGAAGGTCAAGAAGAACGTCCAAACAGGTGGAAAGGTCCTTCTGGACCATCTAAAGAATAGTTGTTAGTTGTTAGTTGTTGGTTGTTGGTAAAGGCTAATGACTATAATATTTATCTTTAACTATCAACTAACCACTAACCACCAACAACTAAAAGTCATTATCGGTACCAACGTTGTGGTTGAAATTTGACGATAAGTATTATTCAACACACGGTCCAAGACCCGATCGAATCCAAGAACCAAGGTCCAAGATCATAATTAAAATTACTTCAAAATTGAGTGATTAACTATTCACTTCAGATCTTGGATTTGGGATATTGGACCTTGGATTAGAAAAAGGGATCTTGGATCTTGCCAGCCCTGAGCGTTAATATATTGGCCGAAGGGGACATTGGATCTTGGATTAGAAAAAATGAAGCGACGAACATTCCTCAAAATATCCGGCAGCTTCATTCTGGGCACACTATGGCCCCAACGCCCCAATTCGGTTCGGGCATCCCAAAACAGGCCTAAAGTTGTTTACGGTGAACTGATCCCCAGCCGCTGTCCCCTTTGTTCTCTCGGGTGCGGAACCATATCGTTCAAGGACTCACGGGGCAGGCTCAGGGTTGAGGGGGATCCGGATTGCCCCGTGGCTCGTGGGAGCCTTTGCGCAAGAGGCGCTGCGGTTGTGAAGGTCAATGAAATATCCGCGAAGCAGGTTCCCCTCTACCGCAGACCCGGAACTTCCGAATGGGAGGAAAAAAGCCTCGAGGAGGCTATCGGACTGGTGGCCCGCCGTATTAAGGATATGCGCGATCTGCAAATGGGATCACCTGTGGGTAAGGGCATGGAAAGAAACCGCTTCGATGGTCTTGGAGTCCTCGCGGGTGGCAACCTCACCAATGAACAGGCCTATCTTTCTACCAAGCTTTTCCGTGGTCTTGGTGTCGTTCACATGGATACGACCGTCCGGGTCAGCCGCGGAATGGTCGCCCTGGGCCTCAGGGATACATTGGGGCTTCCAGGTCCTACACATTCTGCTATTCAGGTTGCGCAAAGCGATGTAGTGGTCCTTCTGGGATCCAATCCGGGCCTGACTTCACCGGCACTTGCCCGCGCACTTGAGAACGTCCGCAGAAGAAGCGGCAATGTTGTCATTATTGATCCGAGGAGAACAGAGACAGCCCGCCCCGGAGATATCTGGCTCAACGTCAGACCAGGTTGCGACACGGCTATTCTAGGTGCAATCGTTTCCTGGATAATGGAAAAAGGCACTCCTCGCATAGACGAGCTTACCAGGTATACGGATGCCCCCTTCATGGCAGTCACCGAACTTGCGGGGGATTACCTGCGGCATCGCTCCGGAAAGAATAAGGGCAGACTGATTCGAGATAATACACTGACGGAACCCTATTCTATCTACCAGCGCCTCAAATCTCACTACTCCCGTTATTCCCTGGAAAAGACGGCTGATATAGCTGGTGTTGACCGGGCACTGCTGAGGAGAGTTTGCAAACTGCTTCAGCGGACCGGAGAACAGGAGTTTTCGGCCTGTTTCGTATTGGGCGCTGGTGCTCTTGCTGGTACGGGAGGTTCAGAAGTTGTGAGGCTTGTGGCTACCGTGCAGAGTCTCCTGGGTAACCTCAAGAAAAAGGGAGGCGGCATAGTTGTAGCGGCAGGGTCCGGTAACGCCCAGGGTGTATGCGATATGGGTCTCCTGGCCCCATTTCTCCCAGGGTATATCCCTCTTCCTGTAGTCGGGAAGGATCCCATCAAAAATACCGACGGCAGGGAGGAGGCAGAGGCGCTTGTTGCCCTGGCAAGATCCTGGTTTGACAGGGATAAGGGTCGGGATGCTGTAGGTCTGCTGCCGGCAAGGTACGAGAACGAGGATCTCACAACTAACGGTATCATCCGCGCTATCGCTGAAGACAAAATCAGGGCCCTGGTGGTGATAGGCGCTGAACCCCTGAGCAGCCTTCCGGGTGGGCGGCATTTAATAGACACCCTGAGAAAGCTTGATCTGTTGATCGTAATGGATGTTGATACCAGCAGAACGGCTGCCTTCTGGAAGGAAGTCGCAGGAAATACTGCAACGGTCAAAACGGAAGTTGTTTTTATTCCAACGGAACCGCCCGCTCTCCGGGAGGGGAGCCTGACAGATGGTTCGCGCAGGGTCCGGACTCTGTCTCCGGGTGAGGATCTACCACGAGGCAGGGCATCGCTCCTGTCAGTACTCTCCCGCCTGGGCACTGAACTCAAGACCCTTTACGATCAGGAGACAGGTTCGGCCGCAGAGCCTGTTAAGGCTCTTAACTGGACGTTTAACACTACCGTGGACAAGGTCGTGAGAGAGATAAACGGCTTCGAGGCCATGACCGGTGGCGATGACAAGCTTTTGCCACCAGGTAATAAATGGCCGTCGGGGGCAGTTTGCGGAAACCGCCTCTACAGGGGGTGGTTTGCAGTTGAAGAATGGCTTCCGGAAAGAAGGGATCCATCCGATAAATATGGAACAGGGATTTTCGAAAACTGGGGTTGGTTCTGGCCGTGGGGTGTTCCCGATCCCTTCTCCCATATTTACTCCGATGCCACCGACAGGACTATCCTTCTCCGGTATGACGGACAGGGGCGCAAAAAACTTGATGCCACCCAAGCGCTTCCTTTAAGACCCTACCTCCCGGTGCTTTTCTGGAAGAAGCTGAGCAAGGGTTCTCCCTTCCCCGAGCATTACGAACCTTTTCACAGTCCGTTTTCGGATTACCTGACAGGTGGTCAGTCAGACCCCCTCGTAACACTAAGGGATGGCAAAAGGAGCGAGTGGGGGTACCTGTTCAGAAGACATGAAAGAGTCCTTGAAAAATATCCGGTAATACTTTCTCTGAGGCGAACGGGAAACGTTATGGGCAGCGGAGGAGTTCTTGCGAGGGTGGACTGGCTCAGGGAGCTTGGGACAACCAGGTTCCTGGAGATAAGCCCGTCCTTTGCTGAAGAGCTGGAAGCCGAAGACGGCACTGTTGTAACCATATATTCCCCAGACGACAAAGTGGGGGTTGACGCAAGGACTATCGTAACTGAGCGGATCAGGGATTACCATTACAGCCGAGGCCGCTTTCCAGTTGTGTCCCTCACCCTTTATGGAGATGATGACCGGAGAACTAATAACCTGTTGACGGCAATTCACAATAGCGCCAGCGGTGCAATGGAAATGAAAGCATTTCTGGTGAGAGTGGTGAAAAAGAGTTTCTAGTTTCGGGTCTCGAGTCTCGGGTTGAAAATTGAAATTTGACATTTAAATTCATATTAATGACTATGGTATAAAATCTCTCTAAACTAGGAACCAGGAATTAGAAACCAGGAACTCAGGAGAAATAATGGTTGCATCCAAAAACCATGAAGACGCAATAACCGAAGCAATAACTGCCGGAAAGATTGATATCGAGGAGATGGAGGATGTCCTGGAGCTCTACCGGGAACTGTATCCGCTTGTCTCCAGGAAACTCTCTCTTGCCAAAAAAGTCAGGATTCCCAGTGCCGACGAGGCCAAAATGAGGATGGCCGAGGGATTTACATTGCTTGAGCCAGAGGACCTGATGCCGAAAGAGAAGGGGATGGCAAAACGGGCGAAAGATATACTGCAGACTCTGGTGAAACATTCCGACGACAGTCAGTGGGGCGAGTCGCACTTGAAGCTTTCTGAAACGGAAACACTAGCTGAACTTGTCACCCTTTACCTGTCGGATGGAGGGGAAAAGCTCAGGGGCAAACTTGTTGAGTTGTCGGTGGAGCCTGAAGTGGGCATATTCGTCATCTTCAACGTTCTCAAGGGGTCGTTCCTCGAAGCCGCGAGATCCATCGGTGAAATAGAAACCGGTGATTGGGAAAAAGGTTCCTGTCCCGCCTGCGGAGGTGCTCCGGCAGTCGCTTACCTCGAGGGAGAGGGAGGCAAGCGTTATCTCGTTTGCCACAGGTGTCACACCCAATGGCGATTCGGCAGGGTAATGTGTCCCTTTTGTGATAATACCGACAACAAGGAACTTGGCTACTTCACCATCGAGGAAGAGAGTGAATTGCTGAGGGTAGATTTCTGCAGAGCCTGTGACGGCTACATAAAGACATGGGATGTGCGGGATAAACTGGACACGTTTCCAGAAGTAGAGGACCTCCTGACGGTCAGGTACGACCTGGCAGGCGAAGGTGAGGGATTCACCCGGGCTTCGCCGAACATCTTCGGAGTCTGGGTTGGATCACCCACGGAAGCAGAAAGCGAAGAAGGTTGATGACTTCGCAAGAAGCCATGGATGGACTTTTTACGACCCTAGTCAGAACTGAACCTGAAAAGAACGGAAATGTAAGGAGAAATTTCGGTGGCTCTTTGGCTAGGGAAGAGTATCTTATACATTAGCATATAACATAAGAAAGGACGGTGTAGACGAGAATGAACGTAACCAGGCGAGATTTTTTGAAGATCTCCGGTGTCACAGTCTCAGGCGCGGCATTAGGTGGTCTAGGTCTCCGGGGTACGGCAGCTGCAGCCGGAAGGGTTGGTAGTGTTGCTGTCAAGTACTCGAAGGAGACGACCACAATATGTCCCTTCTGCGCCGTGGGATGCGGCATCGTCGTTCATTCCCACAACAACAAGGTGATCAACATGGAGGGGGACCCCGATCATCCGATCAACGAGGGCACCCTTTGTTCCAAGGCTCATGCTCTCAAGCAGGTTTCTGAGAGCGAGTGGCGGATCACCAAGCCTCTTTACCGAGCTCCCAAGAGCAGTGAGTGGAAAGAGGTAAGTTGGGGTTGGGTGTACAATGAGATCGCCAAGAGGATCAAGAAAAGCCGTGACGCCGGCTTCACCAAGGTGAATGTCAGTGGCAAGATAGTTAACCGAAACGATAGGATCGCTTCTGTTGGTTCCGCAGCTCTGGACAATGAGGAATGTTACATTCTCCAGAAGTGGCTCCGCGCCCTTGGCCTGGTGTATATAGAGCACCAGGCACGCATATGACACAGCTCAACTGTAGCGGCTCTGGCAGAGTCGTTTGGGCGCGGTGCAATGACGAACCACTGGATCGACATCCGCAACTCGGATGTGATCCTGATCTCGGGCAGTAACGCTGCCGAGAACCATCCCATCTCATTCAAATGGGTGACGAAGGCCATGGAGAAAGGGGCCAAGCTTATTTCCGTGGACCCGAGATTCACGAGGACCTCTTCGAAGGCCGATATTTACGCACCCTTGAGATCCGGGACGGATATCGCCTTCCTCGGCGGTATGATCAAGTTTATCCTGGACAACGAGCTGTATCACAAGGATTACGTCAGGCTGTACACCAACGGCCCCTTTATCCTTAACAATGACTTCAAGATGCCGGGGGATCTGGATGGTGTATTTTCCGGATACGATCCCAAGAAGAGGAAGTACGACAAAAAGGCATGGTCCTTCGCTACGGACGGAAATGGTGTTGTAAAGAAAGATCTTAAGATGAAAGATCCCGTGTGTGTCCTTCAGCTTCTCAGAAAGCACTTCTCCAGATATACGCTGGACAAGGTGTCGGCTATCACGGGTACGCCCAAGGACAAGCTCCTTTCCGTTTACAAGGAGTACGCATCTACGGGTAAGCCCAACAGGACCGGCACGATCATGTACGCGATGGGCTGGACCCAGCATACGGTGGGCACCCAGAACATCCGCACCATGGCCATGATCCAGCTCCTTCTGGGCAACGTTGGAATGTCCGGAGGCGGGGTTAACGCTCTGCGGGGCGAGTCCAACGTCCAGGGCTCCACCGACCACTGCCTGCTCTTCCACATCCTGCCCGGATACCTGAAGACACCCAGGGCAAAGGACTCCACCTTCGACAAGTACAACGCGGCATATACACCCAAGACAAAGGAACCGCGGTCGGCCAACTGGTGGGCCAACTACCCCAGGTACAGCGCAAGCCTGCTCAGGGCGCACTTCGGCATGAGCGCCGATCTGGCTACGCAGTACAAGTGGCTGCCGAAACTTGATAACGGCCAGAACGCATCCTGGCTCATGCTCTTTGACGAGATGAACAAGGGCAAGTTCACGGGCTTTTTCGCATGGGGACAAAACCCCGCCTGTTCAGGCTCCAACGCCGGAAAAGTGCGAAAGGCTCTTGCCAAGCTCGACTGGATGGTGAACGTGAACCTGTTCGACAATGAGACGGGCTCGTTCTGGCGTGGTCCGGGAGTGAATCCCGCCGAGATCAAGACAGAGGTCTTCCTCCTGCCCTGCGCGATGTCCTTCGAAAAGGAAGGAAGCATCACCAACAGCGGACGCTGGGGACAGTGGCGCTACGCTGCCGTCAAGCCGCCGGCACCTACCGATGCGGAGATCATCAACAACCTTCAGTTCAGGGTGAGGAAACTTTACGAGGAGCGGGGTGGTGTTTATCCTGATCCTATTTTGAACCTGGCGTGGGATTACGGCGCAAAGGGTCCTGACGGGAAGATAAGCAAAATAAGCACTCATCTGATCGCCAAGGAGATCAATGGCTACTTCCTTGCTGACAAAGTAGTGAACGGCAAGCAGTTCAAAAAGGGCGACCTTGTTCCATCCTTTACCTTCCTGCAGGCTGACGGTTCTACTTCGTCGGGTAACTGGCTGTACTGCCAGTCATACAATGGCGAAGGCAACAACATGGCCAGAAGAGGTAAGTCCGATCCTTCCGGCATCGGGCTGTATTATAATTGGTCATGGTGCTGGCCTGTCAACAGGAGGATCATCTACAATCGCGCAAGCGTGGATGAGTACGGCAAGCCCTGGGCTCCCCATAAGCCGGTCATCTACTGGAACGGCAAAAAGTGGGTGGGAGATGTTCCGGACGGTGGATGGCCTCCGCTGCGCAAGCCAGACGGCACACCCAACGACAAGGCTAAACTTGCCTACATCATGAAGCCCCACGGTGTTGGACATCTCTTCGGCCCGGGCCTTGAAGAGGGACCGTTCCCCGAACACTACGAGCCCCTTGAGTGTCCCATCCAGATGAACCTCATGAATAAGCAGAGGATCAACCCGGTAGTCAAGATCTTCACCGGCAAGGAAGATGCCTTCCTGACCGGTGACGACCGCTATCCCATTGTGGCCACTACTTACCGCGTTACCGAGCACTGGCAGACCGGTGTTCTGTCGAGGTGGTTGCCCTGGCAGGCGGAGATGCAGCCGGCAAACTTCTGTGAGCTAAGTGAGGAGCTCGCCAGGGAAAAGGGCATCAAGAACGGAGACAAGATTGTCGTCTCCTCGGCCAGAGGCCAAGTCGATGCTATCGCCATTGTCACCATGAGGTTCAAGCCCTTCAAGATCGCCGGAAATACGGTGCATCAGGTAGGGCTGCCGTGGTGTTTCGGTTGGGCTACAACGAAGGAAGGAATAAAGGCTAATAACAAGCCTTATTCCAACCCCACCTTCGGGGATTCGTCCAACCTGCTGACGCCGTCCGTTGGTGACCCAAACACAATGATTCCTGAGACGAAGGCCTTTATGGTCAACGTCAGGAAAGCCTGAAAAGGGGGTGATTTGAGTGGCTGAAAAAATGATTGTTGTTGATACTTCCAAATGCACTGCCTGCCGCGGCTGCCAGACAGCCTGCAAACAGTGGAATAATTTATCAGCGGTTCGGACAGTGAACCGCGGCGGCTACGAGAACCCCCCGGATCTCGGGTACAACACCTATATGAAGATCCGCTTTAACGAGATGGAAGCTGGTGGAGAGGTCAGATGGCTGTTCGGTCAGGACAGATGCATGCACTGCACCGATGCCGGTTGTGAAAAGGTCTGTCCTGTACCAGGTGCCATCACATATGATTCCAACGGGGCAGTGGTCATCAATCAGAATCTCTGCACAGGGTGCAAGTACTGCGTATTCGGTTGTCCCTTCGAGATTCCACGTTATGACAGCGCCAACAAGGAAGGGTTCGGTAAGGACAAGGCCTACAAGTGCACCATGTGCGCCGACAGGCAGGGAATGGGAATGGCCCCGGCCTGCACCAAGACCTGTCCTACGGGCGCTCTGACCTACTCCGACAAGGCCGGGCTTCCGGCTGTTGCGGCCAAGGCCAAAAAGGCTGGAATGACAGTCTATGACGGCGATGCCCTCAGCACCAATGTAGTATTTCTGCTGGAGGATAATCCCACAGCTTATGGTCTGCCGGCCAATCCTGCCATACCGACTCCCATCTATCTATGGCGAACTGTCATGAAGCCGGTGGGTGTTGCGGCATTTGTTCTCGGTGTTCTGGCGACGATAGCCCACTTCGTAACTGTCGGTCCGAAGGAAGTTGAAGAAGGTGATGACGCTCCAAGCTCATCACCCTGTCAGGGAGGAGGTGACAGTGATGTCTCATCATCTCATTAAGCGGTTCTCCTCCAGTGAGCGGTTAGCACACTGGATCAACATGTGCGCATTCATAGTCCTGGCCCTTACCGGTCTGGGGCTCTACAGCAAAGCGTTCTTCGGCCTGACATCCGTTTTTGGCGGAGTGGCTATGTCCAGAACCATTCATCACTTTACCGGTCTGGTGTTCATTGCCACAACATTGCTGATTTTCTTCCAGTGGCTCAAGGACTACACGGCAGCAGGTGAGGAGTCCCTCGGGGACGTCATTTCATCTAACATGGGTCGTGATTACAAGGGTCCCCCATCAGGGAAGTTGGATGCGGGCCAGAAGATCTTTGGCTACAAAGTATTCATCCTGGGTCTGATCATGGGAGTGACCGGTATTGCCATGTGGTTCCCCGATTTCCTGGGACGCGGCATGCAGCAGTGGATGTACTTCCTGCACAATTTCGTGTTTATTCTCTTCATGCTGCTGATGATCCTTCATGTGTATATGGGTACAGTCGCTAATCCCGGCACCTGGAGAGGTATGTCCAGGGGTACGGTTACTAAAAAGTGGGCTAAGAAACATCATGGAGCTTGGGACGGAGAAGAAGTGTAAGGTCACACCAAAGACATACACAACTGAAAAGGGGTTCGCCTTAGGCGAACCCCTTTTCTTGTTAACTAATCTTTGGTGTGACAGTTTCTGGTTTCTAATTTCTGGTTTCTAGTAAAGACATTATTACGTACATTGACTGTACTTAACTCTCCCTTAACTGCCATCCTCCGTGTCAGTATCAGCAAAGGCGGGTATCCCCGGATCTGAAATTGGTGCTCCGCCCGGTAGGTTCGGGAAGAAGATCACTGTCAGATTGTTCTTGTTGTATATATAACTGTTGGGCGATTTGGGTTTTATTACTTGAGATATGGTGTGTGCACCAGTTGTTGCTACTGCATGAGCGTAAGTATATGATAGAGTGAACCCCTCGGATAAATCAGTACCGGATGACGTATCCGGTCCGGCAACGAAAGATGAGAGGAAATTGTGCCCGTCTACTGTGGTACCGTCGACAAACAGTTGCAGGTAATAGAATAAGGGTGATGTTGGGTTTCTGTGGTTGATAAAAACACTGCCATTGATGAGCAAAATACCAGGATCAGGAGTTGAGATGTTCAGGCTGTTTGTAGTAACTGCAACAGCTCCTGGGCTTATACTCTGGGGGTCCTTATCGATGCTCGCCCACATGACGGGGACGGCTTTTTCCAATGCTGTAAAGTTCTCGTTCACAGAATCTGCAATGGCAGGCGTATTTTTTGTAAAGCTATTCAGGCCAAGTGGTTGAGCCGCCCAGGCTGGCCCGGCTGCCAGGAACAGGACAGCTACAAGGGTTGTAAAGATTAGTCTGTAATTCATTTTTTCCTCCTTCTACTTTCCAAAAACCATAATCAGGCCCAGTTGTCCTGGTCCCAAACCATCTGGTCCCAGTCCTGCGAGCCTGAACTACCTCCACCTCCACCGCCGCCCCCGCAGGACGACAGAAGCAAGAGCCCTGCAAACAAGAGCAGGGCCAGGATAGAAATTCTCTTCATAACCACTTCCTCCTTCCAATTCCCCCTCTTGAAAAAGAAGCACTGCCGCATTGCGGCCCCTGATATCCCCTTTGAAGCTATAAGTCTTGAAGAGTACTTCACGGAAACGTCTGATGAAATGAACCAGAGATACAATTAAGTATAGCAAAGTTGGATAAGAGGTAGAAGGGGGCCACGCCTACGCGTGGAGCTCCATGTTCAACGGTCCAAGTTCCAGGTCATGGGTAAACCACATGGAACATGGAACTTGGAACGCTTTCAATACGCCCTCCGCCCTTCGCACTACGCCCTGCGCACTCACCCGAAGGGTGCCCTCTGTGGTGAAAAAAACCTCCTTCCTCTTTCCTCCTCCCTCTTCCCTTCTCCCTACGTCTTGTTCACCATTGCCTTGAACCCCACCCTTTGATACTGTTTTCTATTCATTGTAAGGGGAATTCCATGACCGACGAAAAGACTCGAAAAAACCTGCTCTCGTCACTGCCGAAAGTGGACCAGGTGTTGGCTCACCCTGAGATCTGTGCCCTCTCCGGTACCGTGGCCGTGATGATCGTTAAGGCGGCAGTGAGGGCGGAAATTGATCTTGCCCGTAAGACGGTCCTCTCGGGAGAAATTACAGATAAAGTTTATCTTGAACAGGATCAGGTAGCCAGCCGGGCAGCCGCAAGAGCGATCGATATGGACAGGCCCCGTCTGAGGAAGGTGATAAACGCTACCGGCGTTGTTCTGCATACAAACCTGGGCCGCAGCCCTTTACCGGAGGAAGCCGTACGCCAGATAGCACTTGCCGCATCCGGTTACTCCAACCTGGAGTACGATATAAGTTCCGGGAAAAGGGGCTCAAGGGACGATCTCATCGAGGGGATCATCTGTGATCTTACCGGGGCCGAGGCGGCAACGGTGGTTAACAACAACGCAGCGGCTGTCCTGCTCGCCCTGAACACGATGGCAAAAGGTGCCGGCGTTGTTGTCTCAAGGGGAGAGCTTGTGGAGATCGGAGGGGCCTTCAGAATACCCGATGTTATGGCCGCCAGCGGAGGACGCCTGATCGAGGTGGGGACTACCAATCGCACCCGGATCAGTGACTATGAAAAGGCCATAGATAATGATACCGCCCTTCTCCTGAAGGTTCATACGAGCAATTATAGAATTGTGGGATTTTCAGAAGAGGCGACTATCGAGGATCTGGTGGGTCTGGGGAAAAGGAAAAAACTCCCGGTCCTGGTTGACCTGGGGAGTGGTTGCCTGATGGATCTCGTCCATTTAGGCCTGACAGAGCAGGAGCCCACCGTGGCTGAGGTGGTAGGTAGCGGTGCCGATGTCATTACATTTTCCGGGGATAAGCTCATGGGAGGCCCACAGGCCGGGATTATTATCGGCAAGTCGAAGTTCATTGAATCGATCAGGAAAAATCCGATGAAGAGGGCCCTGAGAGTTGGCAAACTGACACTTGCTGCCCTGGAGACCGTTCTGAAAATATACATGGAACCGGGCCAGGCAGCCCGGAACCTTCCTGTACTTAAGATGATTTCGGCGGACAAAAAATCCATTGCGGCCCGAGCGAGGCGCTTTGCTCGAACCATGGATGAACTGCCCCTGGAAATATCCTTTGTGTCCGCCGTTTCAAGGGTCGGAGGAGGAGCGCTTCCTTTAGAGGACATGCCCACGACTCTTATGACCCTGGAAGTGGTGGGATTGTCCGCGCAAGATCTTGAAGAGCGGTTGCGAGCGCAGGACCCACCCGTTGTGGGCAGAATAGTGGGCGACAGGCTCTGCCTGGATCTGCGTACTGTATCGACGTCTGAACTTCCAACCCTGAGGAATTCAATAAGGGCAGCGATTAATTAATAATATCGGACCACCTCCAAATTAGATGGTGGCTGTTAAAAAAAACGGTTTCCGGTAAAAGCCCCTTCGGCTTTGCAACCCCCTTGAGCTTCGCTTCAGGGCCTTTTACCGGAACCCTGGGATGTATATTACAGGACGGGATTTTGGTGGATCACGAAGCGAAGCTGGCTCCACGCGCAGCCGAGTGATCGCACCCAAAAACCCGTCCTTATGAAAAAACATGCTACATCTCGCCAACTATTTGAAAGATGACTAACAACCAACAACTATCAACTGGAATCAGTAAACTATTGATGCATCATGAAACAGTGAAGGAAAATAGCAATTAAAGAGCAGACTCATATAGTAATAGGCACCGCCGGCCACATAGACCACGGCAAGACTTCTCTAGTAAAGGTCCTAACCGGGGTTGATACCGACCGCCTGAAGGAGGAAAAGGAGCGCGGCATCACTATCGATCTGGGTTTTGCGCCCCTTGATCTGCCTTCCGGCGAGCGTGTAGGGATAGTGGATGTTCCCGGCCATGAGAGGTTTGTGAAAAACATGGTTGCCGGGGCTACGGGGATCGACCTTGTTATTCTGGTAATTGCGGCAGATGAGGGCGTAATGCCCCAGACCAGAGAGCACCTTGACATCTGTCAGCTCCTCGGCACAAGGGGCGGGGTTGTAGCTCTGACAAAGGCAGATCTTGTGGATGATGAGTGGCTTGAGATGGTCACCGAGGACGTGAAAGAATATCTTGCCGGAACTTTCCTCGAAGAGGCTCCTTTAATCCCCTTCTCATCGGAGGATGGAAGCGGTGAGAAGGAACTTCTTGCGGCCATCGACGAAGAGGTAAAAAGTGTACCGCTAAGAGCGGACGCCGGTATATTTCGCCTTCCAGTAGACCGTGTTTTTACCATGAAGGGATTCGGAACCGTTATTACAGGTACCTTGATATCGGGCACAATATCAGAAGGTGATGAAGTGCAGTTCTACCCGGATGAGGCCAGAGCTAAAATACGGGGACTGCAGATCCACGGTGAGAAGAACCCGGAAAGTTCAACAGGGATGAGAACAGCACTTAATCTCCAGGGTGTGGAAAAGACCCAGGTTCACAGGGGTGAGACCATGGCCCGTCCGGGAACCCTTCTGCCGACCTACCTGATCGATACAAAAATCCACCTCCTGTCGTCTGCCCCAAGGCCACTAAAAAACAGGGAGAGGGTGAGGCTTCATCTTTATACATCAGAGATCATGACCAGGGTCGCACTGCTTGAGGCTGACTTTCTAAAGCCAGGTGATGAAGCTATTGTTCAGCTGCGGCTGGAATCTCCAGCGGTTGCCCTGCCCGGTGATCGTTTCGTTATCAGGAGTTATTCCCCCATCACTACAATCGGCGGAGGGGTAGTTCTTGATCCTGTCCCTGTAAAACACAGAAGGATGAGAAAGCCGGTCATAGAAATGCTCGCAAGGCTCGACACACAGGATCACATTGCCAGGCTGCAGGTCCACCTCGATCAGGCCTCCACTTTCGGAGCTCCGATGGATCAACTTGCTGTGCGCTCAGGTGTTCTTGTAGATGACGTTTCAAATACCCTGACGGAACTTGAAAAGGGCGGAAAAGCTGTTCTCATCGGGGCAGGCGGAGGGGCTCTGGCATACTCCTCACAGTCATATGAGGAACTTCAGAAAAAACTTGTAAAAACCCTCACCGCATACCACAAAGGCAACCCCTTAAAAACAGGTATGGGAAGGGAAGAACTCAGGATGAAACTTGCCCGGGATTTCCCCGAACGCCCGTTCAAGATGCTCCTGGCTGCCCTGGAGGAGATGGAAGAGATCGAACTGGAAAAGGACACAGTCCGTTTGAAAGCTCACGAGGCCACCCTCACACCGCAGCAGGAAGCCTTGAGCGGTAAGGTGATGGAAATTCTCGCCAAAGACGGCCTTTCTCCGCCTTTCGTACAGGATCTGGCCGAAGAGCTTTCCGCCAGACCCGATGAACTAAAAGCGCTCCTCGGTCTACTGGCACAGAGGGGGGACGTTGTTCGCATAAAGGACGATTACTTTATTCACCCGGATGAGCATGAGAGCCTCATGAAAAAGGTTTTGGGTTATTTCGGGGAAAACAGCGAAATGGCGATGGCAAACTTCAGGGAGATCACAGGCATCACCAGGAAATGGATGATCCCGCTGCTGGAGTACATGGATCGGATCCAGGTGACCATGCGCCGTGGAGACGTGAGGATAAAACGTGGGTCATGAAGACGGAAAATTAATACCGGTTGCCAGTGCAAGGAAGATTATACTTAACTCCGTTGCCCGGCTGGGGGAGGAGGAGATATCACTGGAAAGTTCCCTCGGGAGGGTTCTCGCCGAAACCATAAAGGCAACCAGGGATGTACCGCCTCTGCGCAACTCGGCAATGGATGGATTTGCAATTACAGCAGCGGCAACTGAGGGCGCTTCGGTAAAATTGCCTGCTTCTTTGCCAATCGTCAGAACGATCCCCGCCGGAGATCTGCCTGGCCGGAAGGTTGATCATGACAAGGCGGTGAGGATCATGACAGGGGCGGCTGTCCCGGACGGTGTGGACACTGTAGTTCCTGTTGAGCAGACATCCGTAAAAGATGAGATCCTGATCCTCACAGAGCCAATGCCGCCCGGAAAGAATATTCGTGAGGCTGGTGAAGACATAACCAGCGGAGGGATTATCCTGGAGCCTGCCAGGCAGCTACGACCTGCAGACATTGGTCTTCTGGCTTCCCAGGGGGTAGAGGAAGTATCCGTGTACCGCAAGCCGGAAGTTGCGATACTTGCAACCGGTGACGAGGTAGTTCCCCTGGGAGTGGAACCCAAAGAGGCACAGATCTTCTCGAGCAACTCTTATAGCCTTGCAGCCCTCGTAACTGAGTGCGGTGCTCTGCCCAGGCAATTGGATATTGCCAGGGATGAACCTGAACACCTCACAGAGATGATCAAAAATGGCCTTAAATCCAATGTTTTGATAACAACCGGCGGTATATCCATGGGGGATTACGATTACCTCAAGGATGTGTTCGGCAGGATGGAGGTTAAGATCCATTTCTGGAGAGTGGCCCAGAAACCGGGCAAGCCCATGACCTTCGGGGAAAAGGATGGAACTCTGGTGTTTGCCCTCCCCGGGAACCCGGTGTCCGCTATGATCTCTTTTGAGCTTTACGTGCGGCCTGCACTCAGGAAGATGATGGGACACGCAAGGCTCTTCAGGCCCACTGTCCAGGCGGTTTTAGAAGAGGATATCAGGAAGAAGAGGGGCCGCAGGAATTTCATCCGGGGTGTGGTGCGCAAGGATGATGGAATCCTCTATGCAAAGACAACGGGAGAGCAGGGATCGGGTATCCTGCGTTCCATGTCAGAAGCCAACGGCATCATCATACTTCCGGAGGATGTAGTTGGCGCAGATGCCGGTGATATGGTGGATGTATACCTGCTTGACAGCGAAGAGGCGCTTTCAGGCTGAGTTCCATGTTCCATGGTTTTGGTAGGGTCGTAAAAAGTCCATTCATGGCTTTTTACTTTGCGGAAAGCGAAAAGTGTCATTTTCACTTTCCTCACAAATCAACAACTTGCTGTGCAAGTCATTGATTTGGGCGCCCTTTAATGGGCGCGTTGATGATTATTTGCGAAGTCATCAACTAAAGTTCAACGTTCAACGTTTAATAACATCAAATATGCTTTACATTGCCTGGGCAATATGTCAGTAGAGGCTCAAGCTTCAATGTTTGAAAGTACTATATTGAAGATAGATATGTGACTGTAGATTTTGGAGGAAAAAATGAGAAGAACCATCTTCGAACTCTTTGCCAAATCGCCCTTCGGGCCGCTTCAGGATCACATGAGGAAGGTTCTCGAGTGCGCTGAATTTATGCCTGAACTGTTCAAGGCACTGGAAGAAGGCAACGAGGAGAGATTTCAGGAGATATCGGCCAGCATTGCGGAGACCGAATACGAGGCTGACAAGATAAAGAACCAGATACGTGGTGACCTGCCCAGCACCATCTTCACACCCGTGGACCGCAGGGACCTCCTGGAGATACTATCTACTCAGGATTCTATCAGCGATGTAGCCGAAGATGTGATGGTGCTGCTCAACCTGCGGCGACTCCCCATCCCGGAAGGGATGAAGGAGGAACTGTGGGAGCTCATCGATCAGGTCATGGTCGTGGTTAAACAGTACGGCAGGATAGGAGAGGAGCTCGATGAGCTCGTGGAAGCGTCCTTTGGCGGAGCCGAGGCGGGTAAGGTCCTGGAGATGATCGACAACCTGGGCCATGAAGAATATGTAGCGGACCAGAAACAGCACAAGCTGGTCACCAAACTCCTGACCCTGGAAGATGAATTAGGAGCCGTTAACGTAGTTCTTTGGATGAAAGTACTGGGAGCCGTTGGCGACATAGCCAACAACGCCGAGAGGACAGGAAACCGGATCCGGTTGTTCCTCTCAAAATAAACTAACTATGCTCGAACTCGGATACTGGGTCTTCTGGTTCAGTCTGGCTGCGTGTGCCTACATGGCCTGGAACATCGGTGCCAACGATGTTGGCAACGCCATGGGGACAGTTGTCGGCTCCAAAGCTGTCAGCTTTCGGAAAGCTGTACTTCTCGCTGCAATCTTTGAATTCGCCGGCGCGTTTCTCGTTGGCGGCCACGTCACTAACACAGTCCG
>Ga0255052_10001226_pt1 | contig 19636 bp, 17 predicted proteins | sample JV7_2_21_MG_FD_188632 | JGI IMG/M metagenome (GOLD analysis project Ga0255052, IMG submission 188632) | Seawater microbial communities from Jervis Inlet, British Columbia, Canada - JV7_2_21 | ecosystem: Environmental > Aquatic > Marine > Inlet | place: Canada: British Columbia | collected... | reverse complement strand
ATTAATAAGAACCCCCTTTGATGCACATGAATTAACAATAGAATCACAGGGAGTTGTAAGTTCCAAGCCTATCATAAGACCCACTCCTCTTATTTCCACGATAAGTGATGGAAATTCCTTTTTAAGCTTCTCCAGGTTTTTTATAAGGTATTTTCCTATCCGTTTGCAGTTCTCCAGGATGAAGCCGTCTTCAAGAACTGTTTCAACGGTGGCAAGGGCTGCAGCGCAAGCTAGAGGGTTTCCGCCAAAAGTTGAGGCATGAGAACCGGGTTGAAAAGATGCGGCTACTTTGTCTTTTGCCAGCAGTGCACCTATTGCAACCCCTCCTCCAAGTCCTTTGGCAAGGCTTATAATATCAGGCTCTACGCCAAAATGCTCATAGGCAAACAGTTTCCCTGTTCTTCCTATACCTGTCTGAACCTCATCAAATATAAGCAGGAGGCCGTGTTTGTCACAGACTTTACGGACTTCTTCAAGATAACCTTCTGCAGGCATCTTTACCCCCGCTTCTCCCTGAATTGGCTCGAGCATGACAGCACAGGTATTTTTTGTAATGGCATTTTTTAAAGCCTCGATGTCATTAAATGATATGTGTTTGAACCCGGGGACTAAAGGCTCAAAGCCTTTTTGAAATTTTTTCTGGCCGGTTGCGCTTAAAGCGGCAAGGGTCCTGCCGTGAAAGGAACCATGAGCAGTTATGATTTCATATCTATCAGGTTCTGTATGGTCTTTTGCGTATTTTCTTGCAAGCTTTATCGCCGCCTCAATTGCCTCTGACCCTGAATTGCAGAAAAATACCTTATCAGCAAAGGAGTGCTTGATGAGGAGTTTTGCAAGTTTTATCTGGGGCTCAATGTGATAAAGATTTGATGCATGGATAAGCCTTTGTGCCTGTTTCTGTATTGCTATCACAACCCTTGGATGACAGTGGCCAAGACAGTTTACGGCAATACCAGCGACAAAATCCAGGTATTCTTTCCCGTCAGAGCTCCATACTTTCATACCGCGTCCTTTTCTAAGAGCAAGGGGAAAGCGGTTATAAGTATTCATTAAATATTTTTTTGAGTCTTCGATAAGCTTCTTCTCCATATAGAAAATATAACATAAATTAACGGTTAAACTCTAAATATTAGTAAAAACTGCATTCAGGGTTCGAGGGTTCAAGGGTTTAAGTGAAAGGCAAAATGTTAAATAGGCACAAAGAATTTGTATGTTCTTTGTCCTTTGTTCCTATGTGTCTTTGTCTCTGTGCCAGTTGTTTTTACCCCGTTAGAAGGGCGAAGGTCTTCTAACGGGGTTTACATTTTAAGCTGTCATTTTGTATTTAAGTTTTAAAAAATTATTTTCTGATAAAATAAGTTTTAAAATGAAAGCTATCGTTGCAATGAGTGGCGGGGTTGATTCATCCGTGGCGGCCTACCTGCTAAAAAAACAGGGTTTTGATGTGACAGGCCTCAGCTTTGAGTTGTGGGACCAGAGAGACAGAAAAAATCCAAACATTTGCTGTTCCGTTGAGACTATCGAAATTGCAAAGGACATTGCAGGAAAGATAGGCATTGAGCATTATACAATAGATGTAAGGGATGACTTTTATAAATATGTGATTGAAAATTTCTGCGCCTCGTACATTTCAGGGGCAACACCAAATCCATGTATCCTCTGTAATAAATTTATTAAATTTAGGTTTTTACTCCAAAAAGCAGAGGAGTTTGGAGCAGGGATAATAGCAACAGGTCACTATGCGAGGATAGAGGCAGGGAAAAGGGAAAAGGATAGATTTTTGTTGAAAAAAGGTGTTGACCCCCAAAAAGACCAGTCGTATGTTTTATATGTGATGACCCGGGAAGAGCTTTCAAGGACAATGTTCCCCCTCGGTGAGTTGACAAAGGTTGAAACAAGGGGCATTGCCTGTAAACTCGGGCTTGCAAATGCTATTAGGCCCGAAAGTCAGGAGATATGCTTTATTGGCGACGGTAATTATGTCGATTTTATAAAATCTTTTGCCCCTGATACATTAGAGCCAGGCCCAATTGTTAATATGTACGGAGAAAAAATTGGTGAGCACGAAGGGATTGCATTTTATACTATCGGGCAGAGAAAAAGGCTCGGAATTCAGTCAAAGGAACCACATTACGTGGCTGATATTAACCTGAAGGGAAATATAGTAAAGGTTGGTTGCAAAGAAGATGTCATGAAAAAAACTTTTAAAGTCAAAGAATTAAATTGGATTTCAATAAATTCCCTATTAATTCCAATGAGGGCACATGTTAAAGTACGTTCTACAATGAAAGAGGCGCCTGCAACTATAATTCCTGATGAAAATCAAGAGGTTACAGTGGAATTTGAGGAGTCCCAATGGGCACCGGCCCCTGGTCAGAGCGCTGTTTTTTATGAAGGAGACATGGTTATAGGCGGAGGTATAATTAGTTTCAATGGGTAAAAAACCAATAACTGCCAGTTTTATAAGGATAAAATCCCACTTACAGTTTTGATTTCAGGTTAATAGTTATCAAGAAAATTCCCGCCAGTGCACTTTATAATTTAAATTTTTGATTTTTCAGTGTATAATTACATAATTATGGCTAAATACAGGGTCGGATGCAGCGGGTTTTTATATGATTCATGGAGGGGGGCTTTTTATCCTGAGTCTCTCGCTCAAAAGAGATGGCTGTCTTTTTACGTGGGAAAGTTTGACACAGTTGAACTGAATGTAACTTTTTACAGGTTGCTTAAAAAAGAAGCATTCGAGAGATGGCACAATGAAACCCCGCCTAACTTTGCATTCACCCTAAAAGGGAGCCGTTTCATCACTCACATAAAAAAGCTCAGGGATGTCGAACTGCCACTTTTAACATTTTTCAATACCACCGCACCACTTCTTGAAAAGTTAGAGGTTGTGTTGTGGCAGTTGCCGCCGAATTTTAAAATTAATCTGAAAAACCTGGAGGATTTTATTGAGGCTCTCAAGCCTTATCCTGTACGCCATGTATTCGAATTCAGACATAAGAGCTGGATTAACAAGCGGGTTTACAAGCTTCTTTCAGCTTCAAATATAGCTATCTGTATGGCTGACTGGCCTGAGTTCATTAATGATTTACCGCTGACCGCGGACTTTGTATATATCCGAAGGCATGGTGAGTATGGAAGCTATGCGAAAGATTACTCTTCAGATCAGTTGAAAAAGGATGCAAAGAAAATAAAAAGCTACCTTGGGCTTGGCAAGGATGTTTATATTTATTTCAATAATGATGCAATGGGCTATGCCCCAAAAAATGCAATGATGCTTAGAGCCATGCTTGAAGGCACGGTTTCTAAACGGGCAAAGAAAAAGAAACCTTCTAAAAAGTCAAAGGCTGGAAAAACCAGGCCAAAAAAGGCAAAGCCAGCCCGGAAAGTTAAACCTAAGAAAATAAAGGGCAAAAAATTTTCCAGCAAAAAGATTACAAGAAAAACCAAGAAGAAAAAATCTGTTAGGAAATTAAAAACCGGGAGAGTTAAGACCAGAAAAGCCCTCAAGAAAAGAACTGCTAAAAAGCCACTTAAAAGAAAACCGGCGAAAAAGACCTTAAAGAGAAAGACTCCAAAGAAACCAGTCAGAAAAAAATCCCCCAGAAAAACTAAAATTACAAAAAGAAAGAAACGGTAAGAGATTACCTGTACAAATTAAGAGATGCTTTTACAGTAACTGTAAAAGCAATATTTGATTTGTCTGATATCAATATGGGATTCCATCCCATTCCCGGGTTCTTTAGAAAGCTTTGTAATTAAGCTTTCGAATGTAAGGAAAGTAACAATTTTGTTATAAACCTGCTGTTAATAACAACAGGATATTCATTCACTTACGTGCTTAAGAAAATGCCAGACTTGCTGATTTTTGTTTTATAAAATAAAGCAGGTCGATTCAATAAATGTTTTTTTACCTATCTTTTGAAAAACTTAGGGACTAAGTTTTATAAAGAACCAAAAGAAGGGCACCTTAAAAAACTGGGACGGGTCCATTTTTGTAATTATATCCATTATATTAAGCATCGTAAATTGTTAACAAAAATCGGACCTGTCCCGTTTTTTATTTCGCTCAGTCGACCTCCAGTAAATTAATTCAAACCTGCCTGCCGGCAGGCAGGCTCGCCCCTTCGGTCTTCAGACACGAATTAATTTTTAACCCTTTGGTCTCCTTTACTCACCTGACAATGCATAGCGAGTGAATATAAATAATCCTTTTTTCCTTACTTTGAGGTTTCCATAAGGGAACATTAATTTTCAAAGGGGGTTATAAAAAGATATATTTCCCGGGTCCCTTTGGAAATTTTAGGTTCTGAACGAAAATGAAAAGGATAGCGGAAGGATTATTTTTAGGCATTTAAGCCAAGGGACTATCCTGTATTATCAGTAAGTCTCTGGATAGATCCAGGATAGTCCCTTTTTAATTGCGTCCCTGTAAAGTTAATAATGTTGAATTAACTTTTACTTTAGATGTTTGCTGACCAGTTTGGTCATTTCAAACATCGAGACTGTTTTCTTTCCTCCGAAAACAACCTTCAGGTTTGCATCAGCATTGATATTTCTTCTGTTCTTTTTATCCTGCAGCTTATTTTTCTTTATATACTGCCATAATTTCTTAACTACCTCTGTTCTCGGGATTGGTTTGCTCCCTACTACCTCTGCCAGTGCAGAACTAATCTTCATTGGTTTCATGAAAGCAGGATTCGGCTTTCTTTTCGTCTTCACTTTTTTCTTAGCAACTTTTTTCTTGGCTTTCTTTTTTGCTTTCTTCTTTACTGCCATCCTCTCCTCCTTTAAATTAAAGGTTAATAATGGGCCCCGAATGGTCGAGGCAACGTTATAAGTTAAATACTATGACCTGTAAATAACGTGTCTATTTATAGCATAGAGTTTATCAGAATATTTTATCTAATTGCAATTAAAATTTAACCACAAAGTATCAGAGGCTTTCTATCCCCGTCTCCCTGATACTATATACCATATTATCGTTTAGAATACAATAATTTTTTTAATGATTGTTAGAGCCCGGCACTTAGGGATTTATATTTTTTGATTTTGAGATGTTTCTGAAGCGATTTATATGTGTAAGTGTTTAAAATATCTCTTTCTTCGACCCAGCCTCTTCTTGCGGTACCTACACCGTACCTCATAAATTCAAGCTGATAGATTACGTGTGTGTCTGTTGATATGACAAGTGGCACCCCCATCTCCTTAGCCTTTCTCACATAGATATCGTTTAAGTCAAGCCTCAGGGGATATGCATTTATCTCTATTGCTGTGCCAGTGTCCCTTGCAGTTTTTAAAAATTCCTCCATTTCAATCTCATAGGCATCCCTCTCACCTATAAGTCTTCCTGTCGGATGGGCAATTACTGATACATGGGGATTTTTCATTGCTGAAACAAGCCTGTTTGTAATCTGCTTTTTTGACTGTCTGAACCCCGAATGTATCGAAGCAACAACTATATCCAGTTTTTTTAGAACTTCATCGGGATAGTCCATTGTCCCGTCACTCCTGATATCCATCTCGACCCCCGAAAGAATCCTCAATCCTCTTAACTGTTTATTTATTGCTTTTAACTTTTTGTTCTGCGCCAGAATCTTCTCTATGCTCAGACCATTTGCAATGCCCAAACCTTTTGAATGATCGGTTATAGCAATATATTTATAGTTTCTCTTTTTTACAGCATCAACAATCTCTTCTATATTATGACTGCCGTCACTATATTTTGTGTGTACATGGAGGTCTCCTTTTATGTGGTTCAGATTAATCAGGTCAGGCAGCCTCCTGTCAATAGCTGCCTCGACCTCCCCCGAATCCTCTCTTAATTCAGGCGGAACAAAAGGGAGATCAAGTGACGTGTAGATATCAATTTCCCCTTTCCCCCCGATTTTCCTGCCGGTCTTTGCGTCAAAAACTCCATATTCATTTATCTTGAAACCCTTTTTTGCCGCCATCTCTCTGAGTCGAATATTATGGTTCTTGCTACCGGTAAAATATGCCAATGCCGCGCCAAAAGAGTTTTCCTCCACTACCCTCAAATCAACCTGAATGCCTTCATTCGTGATAATGCTTGATTTAGTAGGCCCCTTCATAAGGACCTCCTTTACCTGTAGCAGATGAATAAAAACCTGCATCACTTTTTTAGGGTCTTTAGATGTTGCGAGTATGTCAATATCCTTAATTGTGTCTTTCCACCGCCTGAGGCTTCCTGCAAGACTGAGGTTTTTTACAGGGGCGGTCTCTCTGAGCTTTTTCAGTATGTCTTCGGCAACTGGTAAAACATGACCTATGGGATAACGCTCTGTGTGTCTTCTGATCGTTGCAATTCCCTTAATGATGTTTTCCTCTGTCTTTGCCTTTATGCCTGAAATACCTCTCAGCTTTCCTTTTTTTGCAAGGCTTTCAAGTTTATCAATGTCTTTTATTCCTAACCTGTCAAAAAACATTTTGACAGTTTTAGGCCCAAGACCAGATATAGACAGCATCTCTACAAGGCCGGAAGGGACTTCTTTTTTTAGTTTTTCATAAAATTCGAGATATCCTGTTTCCGTATATTCTTTGATTTTGCCGGCGAGATCCTCCCCGATTCCCGGGATTTTTTTAAGTTCTTCCTCCTGTGTAACAGCAATATCCTTTGCAAAACCCTCTATATTCTGTGCAGCCCTTCTGTATGCCCTTATCCTGAAAGGATTATCGCCTTTTATCTCGAGGATGTCTGCGATATCATTGAAAATCTTTGCAATTTCCCGGTTTTTCATAAGTTAAGTATATCAAAAAAAGCAGTTGGTAGTTAGTAGTCAAGGACAAAAATAGTAAGTAGTTTGCAGTCGGTTGCCAGGGAAAAGACTTACCATGAAGTCCCCTTAACTACAAACTACTATCTACCAGTTATTTGCTGCTTCTTTTGTCCTGAAGAGCTGACCTTGAATTCTCCTATTCTTTCTGGTAAGGTTAGTCGATAACACGTCTTCGACCCTTAGAGTGGATAAGAGAGAAAAACATCCTTTAAATTTGAATAAAAGACTTTTTAAAATCCTTCAGCCGGCCTGTTTTTTCTGCCCCGCCCTTTACCGTCTGGTACGGGGCTCGGTTTTCCTTTTGCTTTTTCTGTCGTTTTTTGCCTGCGCAACAACTCCGGGTGTTGAAGACCGCAAAAAAGCCGAAACTCACTACAATATAGGCCTTTCCTATTTAGCCAAAAATCAGCTTCGCGATGCATTTGTAGAGTTCCAGAAAGCCATTAAATTAAACCCTAAAAATAAGGAACCACTGAATGCACTCGGTTTGGTAAGTGCTGAATTTAAAGAATATGAAAATGCCATATCCTATTACAAACGTGCACTGGCAATAGACCCGGATTACTCGGGGGCTATGAACAATCTTGGGGTAACTTATGTAAAGACCGGGAACTGGGACGAGGCGATTAAATATTTTAAGATGGCACTGAAAGACCCGGTATACGCAACCCCTGAAAGTGCATATTCTAACATGGGTTATGCATATTATAAAAAGGGTGACTATATTAATGCTACGAACACACTTGAAAAAACTATTGAGCAATATCCCGGATTTCCGCGGCCTGTTTATTTTCTAAGCCTTGTTCACATGAAACTCGGCAAGGTCAATGAAGCAATTGACGGATTTAAAAAAGCTGTAGATATTGACCCGAAATATATGGATGCCCACTGGGACCTTGCCAATGCCTATTTACGGATAGGGGATAGAGAAAAGGCATTTGAGCATTTCAGAATAATTGCTGAAAGCAGTGTTGAAAATAAAAGAAGAGAAGATGCCCTGGAATATATAGAACTTCTTAAAGAATAACCATCGTTATAGTTCATTTCTCAGTAATTTAAAAATCATACACCCGTAAACGAATTACCCTGTCGGTTTACCACTTAGGGGAAAAGATTCGCCCTTTAACAGGTTTTATTAGATGAACTGGTTTTCTGGTTAGGGCTTAGCAAGTTTTCGTATGAAATTTTTTTATGAAAACTATTGACAAATGCTATTTATGTTGGTATCTTTTTGTATCTTCCTTCGTTGTCGTTCGTCGAAAAAGTTTATCTTCAGAAAGAAAGGAGAACTGTCGTGACGAAAGCTCAACTTGTTGATGTGGTGTCAGGCAATGCCAGGATATCAAAGGCTGCTGCTGCAAAAGCTATCGATTCTTTTATCAATGGTGTTATTAAGGCTCTTAAAAAGGGTGAAAAGGTGACCCTGGTTGGATTTGGTACTTTCTCTGTTACCAAGAAAAAGGCGAGAGCGGGTCGTAACCCGCAAACAGGGGCCGAGATCAAAATTCCTGCTACAAAAGCCCCAAAGTTTACGGCCGGTAAAGCCCTCAAATCTGCAGTAAAGTAAATTAGAGAGCCCTGAAAAAACCGCTTTCATTGATTTCACGGATTATCTGAGTGCCGCTATGAGAATTCTACCTGTAACCTCTGGATATTGTTTGATAGTCCTGATTTTAAATCTATGTCTATTACAACAGCAGATATAATGGTTGTCCCTTTAGCTGTTTCAAAACGGGCAGGCATGTTAGTTAGGAATTTTTTTATTATCTGTTCTTTCTTTACTCCTATAATTGAGTTTGTTGGCCCGGTCATGCCCACGTCTGTTATAAATGCAGTACCCTTTGGCAGTATCTTCTCGTCAGCGGTCTGTACATGAGTATGTGTTCCTATTACAGCGCTTACTTCCCCGTCAAGGAACCATCCGAATGCAGATTTTTCAGAAGTTGCCTCAGCGTGAAAATCCACAATAATCACTTTAGTCTGCTCTTTAAGTTTTGAAATTTCTTTTTTAGAAACCTTAAACGGACAGTCCATCTGACTCATGAAAACCCTGCCGGAGGTATTAAGTACAGCAATTTTCTCCCCTGAACTGGTAATTACAACTATACTTCCGCATCCAGGAACGCCTTCCGGATAATTGGCAGGCCTTAACAGTCTGTTCTCTTCCGCAATATATGCAACAGCTTCTTTTTTATCCCAGATGTGATTGCCTGAGGTGAGCACACCAACACCGAGTGAAAAAATTTCTTCACAAACCGTTTTGGTTATTCCGAATCCCCCGGCTGCATTTTCTACATTGGCTATCACAAAGTCTATTTTATATTGTTCAATTAGCTTAAGAAGCCCTTTTCTTAAGGTCTTTCTTCCGGGTTCCCCTACTATGTCACCAATAAATAGAACCTTCATAATTTAAAATCTCGGTTAGGGTTAAGGTTACGATGCCAGTAGCGTATAAAAAAGGTTAGGTTATACGGTCTGTTTTTTACGTAACCGTCAGACGTTAAACGATACGAGCTTCCTAACCGCAACCTTTTTTACTTTCTTATCTTTTACCTTGCATACTTCACATACCTGGATTCCCTGATCACGGTAACTTTTATCTGCCCTGGATAAGTAAGTTCCTCTTCTATTTTTTTTGCCAGATCTCTTGAAAGCTGGGCAGAGATATCATCGCTTACCTCTTCAGGTTTTACAATGATTCTTATCTCTCTGCCTGCCTGAATTGCATAGCACTTATTTACCCCGTTAAAAGATGTTGCAATTTCTTCCAGTTTTTCAAGTCTTTTGAGATAACCCTCAAGGGATTCCTTTCTTGCGCCCGGCCTTGCAGCAGAAAGAGCATCAGCAGCAGCAACGAGAGCCCCTTCAACTGTTATCGTGTCACCTTCTCCATGATGTACCTCGATGGCGTTGACCACTTTAGCATTTTCTCCGTATTTCTTGGCCATACTGGCACCAATAGCCTGATGAGAGCCTTCAAGCTCGTGGTCAACCGCCTTTCCTATGTCATGGAGAATGCCAGCCCTTTTGGCAAGTTTCATATCCACCTTGAGCTCCCCGGCCATAATGCCCGCGAGATAACCTACTTCCTTTGAATGCTGAAGCACATTTTGGGCGTAGGAGGTTCTGTATTTGAGCCTTCCAATAAGCTTAATAAGTTCCGGATGTATACCGTGGAGGTTCATATCAAATATTGTTTTGTCGCCCTCTTCCTTAATTGTAGCTTCAATTTCCTTTTTGACCCTTTCCACAACTTCCTCAATTCTTGCAGGATGGATTCTCCCGTCAGCTACAAGACGCCCCAGGGAAATTCTTGCTATCTCCCTCCTGACCGGATCAAAGCCGGACAGTAAAACCGTTTCAGGGGTGTCATCTATGATGAGCTCGATTCCGGTGGCGGCCTCAAGTGCCCTTATGTTTCGACCCTCTCTCCCTATGATTCTGCCTTTCATCTCGTCGCTTGGCAGGGTGACTGCGGATATAGTGTTTTCACTTACATAGTCGCTTGCATAACGCTGGATGGCAAGACTGATGATTTCTTTGGATTTTCTGTTGGCTGACTCAATGGTCTCGTCTTCAACCCGTCGTGCAATTTTTGCAGCTTCGAATTTGGACTCTTCTTCAATCATTTCAAAAAGTTTTTTTCTCGCCTCTTCAGAGGTTAAGCCTGAGAGACGTTCGAGCAGTTCCTTTTGTTCCTTTAGAAGTTTTTCAAAGTGAGTCTCTTTTTCATTCAGGTTCTTTTCTCTGCTGCTGAATTCTTTCTCTTTCCGGCTAAAGTTATTTTCCTTCCTGTCAAATTGCTCCAGTTTTTTATCGAGCATCTCTTCCCTGTGCCTGAGCCTTTTGTCAAGCTGGTTCAGCTCTTTACGACTTTCTTTTAATTCCTTTTCAACTTCAGTTTTTGCATGGAAGATTATATCCTTGGCGGAAAGCTCAGTTTCCTTTTTGATTGCTGCTGAATCTCTCTTGGCATCTTGCAAAAGTCTTTGGGCTTTATCTTCAGCATCTTTCAGCCTTTTGACAGAAGTTCCTCTGTAATATAATCCTGACAGGACAAAACCAATTACAAACCCAATTGCCAGAGCAAGAGAGGTAAATAAGTTAATAGACATTATATTACCCTCCTTTTATGTAACCTCTTCCTGAATATTTTTTCATAACCTTCCCCGGATGGATAAAAGAATGTCTTTTTCCGCGGAAGGTATTCCTGGGCCACAAAGTGGCCTTTGTAATTATGCGGATATTTATACCCGATGCCGGCTCCAAGCCGGGAAGCGCCTTTGTAGCTGGCGTCTTTCAGATGTGAAGGAACCTGTGCTGTGCGTTCCTCTTGTAAGCTTGCAAGTGCATTTTCTATGCCTGTGTAAGATGCATTGCTTTTGGGTGCCATCGTAATGTAGATTGCAGCCTGAGACAGCAGTATACGTGCTTCAGGCATACCAATTAACTCCACAGCCTTCATTGCGTCAACTGCTATCCCGAGTGCCCTAGGATCTGCATTACCAACATCCTCTGATGCACATATAACAATTCTTCGTGCAATGTAAAGAGGGTCTTCGCCGGCTTCTATCATTTTTGCCATCCAGTATAGGGCAGCATCAGGATCACCCCCCCGCATACTCTTTATAAATGCAGAGATGGTGTTGTAGTGTTCGTCCTCGTTGTAGTAAAGGGATTTTTTCTGCAGGACCTCTTTTGCCAGCTCAATATCATAATCGGCACAACCCGTTGTTTTAATAATAAAGCTGCCGAGTTCAAGGGCGTTCAGGGCCCTCCTTGCATCGCCTTCTGAAACTTTAGCAATAAAATCCATAGCTTCCGGAGTTAAGTTTATACAGTGTTCACCGATGCCTTTCTCTCTGTCTCTTAAGGCCCTTTCCATCAAAGTTTTGATTTCATCTTCTTTTAAAGGGAAAAACTGAAAAATCATTGACCTTGAGGATAACGCTGGAATTATTGAAAAAAAAGGATTTTGAGTAGATGCGCCTATAAGGGTTATATTGCCGGTTTCAACATCAGGCAGCAGGGCAGCCTGCTGAAGTTTATTAAACCTGTGAATTTCATCAATAAAGAGAATGGTCCTTTGACCCTTGCCTGTTTCTCTCAGTGCCTCTTTTATGTCACCTACACCGGAAATGACGGCATTCAGAGATATAAAGAAAGCCTCGGTCTTTCGGGCAATTATACGGGCAAGGGCTGTTTTGCCTGTTCCAGGAGGGCCGTAAAATATCAGGGAAACTATAGAGTCTTTTTCTATAGCTTCTCTTAGAGGTTTTCCATGACCGAGTATATGTAACTGGCCGATGAATTCCTCTATGGTTTGTGGCTGCATCCTCCAAGCAAGAGGAGCTGTCCTGCCGGATTTAAAAAGTTCCATTCTGTCCCGGGATTTTCCCCCCGGCTCCCCGGGCCGCTCTACCTCTCTGCGGCCATCAGTGGCCTATGACAGAAGAATCTAATCGGATGGTAGGATAAGTCTATAACGCAGTTTTTTTGAGTCTATTTTATAAACCCCGTTAAAATCCTTCAAAAATAAAAGGATTTTTAAAAAAATACTATTGATTATAATATTATTTGCCCGGGTAGAAAGAAACATCCTTCCAGGTTCTCTACCGGGGTTTACGGGGTTGTAAGCCCTGCTTGTCATATTTATTATTATCCTTTTCCGAAGAATCGTTACCCCATTAAAAAGTTTTTTTAATAGAACAGCTTTAATCTTTCTAACAGAGTTGACTGTCAAGACCAAGAAAATTAAAAATAACCCCGAATATTCGGGGTTTTTGAACCCACCTTGTCGTGTAGACAGGAAGCTTGAATCCTTGAAAGTATAAGTGGGTGCCTTGAAGGCAAGATCAGGCTCTTTCTCCCGAAACTCCGGGTCGCTCACACTTACCTTACTCCAGCTCCCTAACTGTTCCATTTGAAGGTTCAAGTTTTCCACCTATCACGTACAAGGCAGGTATTTTGCCTGCTATTTAATACATGCTATATAATAACAGAAAAAATAATATATGTTCAAGTAAATTACTACAAGGACCGAAAAAATAATGAGTTACTTTATTTTGATAAAAAGCCCTGATTAATAAGGATTTTTTTCAATCTCTCTTTGTTTGAATCGCTCATGGCACAGAGGGGAAGCCTGCAATCCTCCTGAATTTTACCAATCATGCCAAGGGCGGTTTTTGCCGGTACTGGATTTGTTTCTATGAACATTGCCTGGTTTAAGGGTTCAAGTTTAAAATGCAGTCTCCTGGCCTCTTCAATGTTGCCTTCTTCCCAGGCCCTGCACATGTCAGAGACATCCCGGGGAGCAACATTGGCTGAGACAGAAATCACACCTTTTCCTCCAAGTGCCATTAGAGTTAGAGTAGTAAAATCATCACCTGATATTAAAGTTATCCTGTCCCCGCAAAGACGTATGACTTCACTTACCTGTTTCATATCACCGGTAGCCTCTTTAATCGCGACTATGTTATTTATTTCAGCAAGCCTTGCCACTGTACCGGGAAGCATGTTTACGCCTGTCCTGCTGGGTACATTATAGAGAACTATGGGAATGTCTATTGCTTCAGCAACCTTTTTATAATGTCTGTAAAGACCTTCCTGTGTCGGTTTGTTGTAGTACGGCGTAACCAGCAAAGCGCCGTCTGCACCTAATTTTTTCGCTTTTTCGGTCATCATTATGGTCTCATCTGTAGAATTTGCCCCTGTACCTGCGATAACAGGGATTCTGCCATTTACAACATTTACTGCTACCTCGATAACCCTGTAATGTTCATCATAATCAAGGGTAGATGATTCCCCGGTGGTACCGCAGGGGACTATAGCGTTTGTCCCTTCAGAAATATGCCACGTTATTAAATCTTCGAGAGCTTTTTCATCGAACTTGCCGTTTTTGAAAGGTGTGACAATTGCAACAATTGAACCTTTAAACATAATTTCCTCCTGGTATAATTTAAGAATATCTGATTTTTCACATCTGAGTAACCCCTGCCTGCCGGTTTACATGCCTTAGGCATGCAGGCAGGTGCGTTTTTCAATCTTTAAAACCAGATTTCGGTAGTATGATGATTAAAGTTTATGGAAACTACCAAATAAGGTCAAGCTAAATTTGAGTTCCTTTTTTGGGAATTGCCTCATTGTACAGCACAGATGAATAATCAGACAGTTTTTTCAGTTTGATACGTGAAATCAATCCCTGATCAGCATTCACAGTTTGACACTTATTCAGGCATTCTGATATTTTTCTTAGATAAGGCACAGGTTATTAATTTTTTTGTTCACCCCGTTAGAAGACCTCCGCCCTTCTAACGGGAAGGCCCACACGGGTCATTCTAACGGGGTAAATAGTCAGATAGAGGAGATTCTGTAAGATGCTTGACTTGGGAATGCAGGAGCTTATACTGATTTTTGTTGTGGCACTCCTGGTTTTTGGCCCAAAGAAACTCCCGGAGCTTAGCAGAGCCTTGGGCAAAGGGGTCAGGGAGTTAAAGATAGCCCTGCGTGGGGTAAAAGACTCTTTTGACGAGGCCGGGGATCAGATAGAGGAGGAGATATACAAGGAAGTACATAATAAGGGGGTGACTGAAGAAGAAAAATCCGGGGAAAGCCCGGATACACCGGAAAAACAGGATAGTCCAGGAACAGCCGGCCAGGAGAATAAGGAAAGAGCAGATAATGGATAAATTGCCTTTTACACTACACCTGACAGAATTTAGAAAAAGAATCATTACGTCATTGGTCGTTGTAGTTGTTACTTTTGGTATTTGCTTTTACTTTTCTGAATATATTTTTAAGCTTTTAACCCTGCCGTTACATAGCACTCTAAAGTTTTCGCTGAGAATGCCTTTTGTCACTTTTGTTGATTCCGGGAGTCCCGGGCATGGACTTGTATTTCTTGCACCCGCGGAGGCCTTGTGGATGCATTTCAAGATCTCGCTCATAAGTGCACTCATAGTAAGCTCACCCGTTATTTTTTATGAAGTATGGAGATTTATTTCACCAGGACTTTTGTCAAAAGAGAAAAAGTATGCTTTACCATTTATTATCATTGCAACATCGCTTTTTTTGATTGGTTCTATTTTCTGTTTTGTTATAGTCCTTCCTTTTGCAATAAATTTTCTCCTTACATACAAAACCGAAACCATTAAACCCATGCTTTCTGTGGGCAAGTATATAGATTTCTGCCTGAAATTCATTGTTGCCTTTGGAGCTATCTTCGAGTTACCTGTGGTGCTGGTTTTTCTTACAAGGATAGGCATTGTGACACCGGAAACCCTTGCAAAACACAGGAAATACGCAATAGTTTTAGCTTTTGTAGCTGCGGCACTTCTTACTCCGACACCAGATGCATTTAACCAGACACTTATGGCACTTCCTATTGTATTACTCTACGAGGCAGGCATATTGGCCTCAAAGATTCTGAGGACTAGGCAGGCTGACAAAAAAGGCGGTGAAAACGATTCGCAGGGAAGAGGCTCTGTTTAATCGGGTATAATATGTATTAGAGCGGGGGAGAAAGGTGATTAGTTTAAGGGGTAAGAGTCTTGTTGCTGTTTCAAGAGATATTGCAGAAGGATATGTGATTGTCAACCCCCTGTTTTTAAAACCCCTTGACGAAGAGGCCTTAAAGGGTCTTTACGACCAGATTACGAAGGTTCAGGGGGAGATAAGGGGGGAAAAATTCCCCTTCAATGATGTTGCTGCTATCAGGAGAAGGAATATGCGGCTTCAGAGACTGCATTCGTCTATTATGATAATAAGGAACTTTGTAAGGGAAAGAAGGATGAAACAGTTCTTTTAGTTGAAATTACTTAATTGCTTTTGTTTTCAGTCTCTTATATTTTTCCTCTCCAACGCACTCTTTTGCAAAGGCGCACCACTCTATACAGGTTGGACCTAGCAGCCGCATGTTCATTTTGCCGCAGTATTTGCATTTTATTTCTGTCTCGTCACTCCATATCTCGATGGCCTTAGCGCAGTGACGGCACTTTATGTCCTCGGGTTTAGGTTGTTTTATTTCCCCGCTCCCCGGACAGCTTTCTTTAAACATTTTTCACCTCTTTTAATATTATAGTATAAAATCGTCCTGGCGGTATGATATGGGTCATAGGTTTTAAATAGGGTTCAAGGGGTCTAGTCTACAACTCGTAGGATGGCCAAGACAAATGAGCAACAGAACAACAGAGCAGCAGATCAGTAGCTACTGAACTATTGCTCTACTGCGCTACTGCTCTTTCAAGCTTCCCTAAGACCCTGTTTTGATTTTTGCTGCCATATTGACCATAACATTGCCCCTGTGTTAGAAAAGGCAATGAAAGAAAAACAGAAACTGCTTGCAAAAATACCGTCTGTTGATGAAATCCTGAAAAGTCCCGATGGCGAAAAATGGCTTGAATACCATCCAAGAAAGATAGTCCTCGGGGCAGTAAGGGAAGTTCTTGAGCTGAAAAGAAAAGAAATCATGAGCAAAAATCAGACAGGGGAAATATCTGTTGAATCGATATCTACCGGCCTTGAGCACGCAATTAAGGAAAGGGCTGCCTATAAATTGAAGCCGCTTATAAATGCAACAGGCGTGGTAATACATACTAATCTTGGCAGGTCTATTCTTTCTGATAAGGCCCTTGACAATATCAGGCATGTAGCAGGCAGTTATTCTAATCTTGAATATGAGCTTTCCGGGGGGAAAAGGGACAAGAGATATTCGCGAATAAAAAACATTATCAGGGAATTAAGCGGTGCCGAGGATGCAATCGTTGTTAACAATAATGCTGCCGCGGTTTTCATTTGTCTCAATACATTTGCAAAAGGCATGGAAGTCGTGGTGTCGAGGGGAGAGCTTGTCGAGATAGGAGGTTCCTTTAGAATCCCGGACATCATGAAATCAAGCGGGGCCTTCCTGAGAGAGGTTGGCACTACAAATAAGACCCACTTCTCTGATTATGAAAATGCCGTGAGCGGAAATACAGCACTTCTTCTTAAGGTTCACCAGAGTAATTATAAAGTAACTGGCTTTACCGGGGATGTTTCAATAGAGGAGCTGGTCAGACTCGGCAGGACATACAAGATTCCAGTTATGACTGACCTCGGGAGCGGGTGTATTATTGACTTGGAGAAATACGGGATATACGGCGAACCCACAGTCAGAAGTGTTATTGACACGGGTGCGGATATTGTAACCTTCAGCGGGGATAAACTTCTCGGAGGACCTCAGTCAGGTATTATAACTGGCAGAAAAAAGCTGATACAAAAAGTCCAGGGGAACCCCCTGCTCAGGTCAATAAGGGTAGATAAGCTGACCCTTGCATCGCTTGAGGCAACATTTATGCAGTATCTTGATGAGGCAAAGGCAGTTGAAGAAATCCCGACGCTCAGGATGCTGACACAATCTACTGATAAGATAAAGCGGAGAGCCAGGAAGGTTTTAAAACAATTGAGTAAGGGTATCTCCGGTAAGGCAGCTGTAGAGATTGTCTCTGACCAGTCACGCGCGGGAGGGGGTTCTCTTCCCGAAACAGGCCTTCCCACTTTTGCAGTGTCAATTAAGCCTTTTAAGATGTCCGTGAATACACTTGAAAAAAGATTAAGAAACGGTGATCCGCCTGTAATTGCAAGGATTAGGGAAAATGTCCTGCTTGTTGACGTAAGGACGGTGCAGGATAAAGAGATCAAAAAATTAGTAGAGTGTATTGTTTTGGCTCTCGATATATAGAAAATAATAAACCAGAGATGTTTTTGTTATTTGTTATACGTTATATGTTACCTGCCTGCCGGCAGGCAGGTTCGTATCAACAAATAACTAACAACCTATAACGTTTTTCATGTACATGCGACATGTAATTCTCGGGACAGCAGGACATATTGACCACGGCAAGAGCGCTATTGTAAAGGCCCTTACAGGAATTGACCCGGACAGGCTCAAGGAAGAAAAAGAACGTGGCATTACAATTGATCTGGGTTTTGCTTATTTAAACTACCCGCCTACCGGCGAGGCAGGCCCGGACGGGTTTAATGTAGGCATTATTGATGTACCGGGACATGAGAAGCTTATAAGGAATATGCTTGCGGGGGCAGGCGGTATAGACCTTGTGCTCATGGTTGTTGCGGCAGATGAAGGCGTTATGCCCCAGAGTAAAGAGCATCTTGCAATATGCAATCTCCTCAAAATAAAAAAAGGGCTTATCGCAATTACAAAATCTGACCTTGTTGAAAAAGACTGGCTTTCGCTTATCACGAGTGATGTTAAGAACCTTGTAAAGGGAACCTTTCTCCAAGACGCTGAAATAATCGCTGTATCTTCAAAAACCGGGGATAATTTAGATCTGCTCAGGAATAAAATAAGAGAAATTGTTTCAGACATTGAGCCAAGGCCTGTAAACGGCACATTCCGGCTCCCGATTGACAGGGTATTTACTCTTAAGGGATTTGGCACTGTTATCACAGGCACTGCTATTTCAGGGAAAATCTCCCTTAACTCTTCTGCTGAAATTCTTCCAAAGGGTATAAAAACAAAACTCAGAGGACTCCAGAGCCACGGCGAGTCATTAAAAACTGCATATGCAGGTCAGAGGGTCGCCATTAACCTGCAGGGGGTTGATAAACAGGAGATTCACAGGGGGGATATTTTGGCATTGGCTGATAAGATAAAGCCTACATCAGTAATTGATGCCGGGATCGAACTTTTGAGGGATATCCCGCTTCAAAGCCTGAAAAACAGAAGCCTTGTTCATTTCCATACAGGGACCTCTGAACTTACAGGAAGAATTATTCTCTACGATAAAGAGGTACTTAAACCCGGAGATAATGCATACTGCCAGTTCAGATTTCAGAGCTCCCTTGCTGTTATGGCAGGCGACAGATACATCATAAGAAGGTTTTCTCCCCTGTTAACAATTGGAGGGGGAGAGGTCCTTGATCCGTCACCAAGGCGCAGAAAAAAAGAAGAAGGGTATGAGGACTTAAAGATATTTGAACATGGCAGCTTTGAGGAAAAAATATCAATGAAGATTTTTCACAGCGGAATCGGCGGTATAACCATAACGGACCTTGAAGGTTGGATTAACTCAGAGCTGCAGGATATCGATAATGCAATAAAGTCACTGGTGAAAAAAGGCAAAGTGGTTAAAATGGATAACAGGCTTTTGCAAAAAGAGGCTTTTGATGCTTTTTCCCGGAAAATTTCTGCATTGACTGGAGACTTCCACAAAAAGAATCCTTTAAGGGCAGGCATTCGCAAGGAAGACCTAAGGGCCGTTTTTAAGTGGCTGAGCCCGAAACTTTTTGAAAGTCTTCTTACCGCTGTCAGTGGAATTGAACTGGAAAAAGAAATCATCAGGTTAAAGACCTTTAAGATTTCCCTGAGCGAGGACAAGAAGCTCTTAAAAGAAAAAATCCTTGAAACCCTTAATCGTTCGGCATTTCATCCTCCTGCGAGGGAAGAGCTTGCATCCCGACTATTCGGGACTGTCAACAATAAAGAGCTCGGCGAACTGTTAAAAATCATGGCCTCTGAAGGTAGCCTGGTCAGGATAAATGATGCCCTTTACCTGTCATCAACCAGGTATGCAGAGATGATAGATAGCATTAAGGCTCATTTCAGAAAAAAACCCGAGATAACCGTTGGGGAGTTCCGGGATATTTTGGGTACGTCAAGGAAATATGTTCTGCCTTTTCTTGAGTACCTCGACAGTAACAGAATTACCCTGCGTGTTGGTGATGTAAGGAAGTTTATTATGAAGTAAGACTCGTTTTTTTGTAACATGTAACGCACCTGCCTGACCGGTAGGCAGGTTACAAGTAACAAGTTACGGCTTTTAACTGCTTGAATT
>Ga0255052_10001225_pt1 | contig 19654 bp, 14 predicted proteins | sample JV7_2_21_MG_FD_188632 | JGI IMG/M metagenome (GOLD analysis project Ga0255052, IMG submission 188632) | Seawater microbial communities from Jervis Inlet, British Columbia, Canada - JV7_2_21 | ecosystem: Environmental > Aquatic > Marine > Inlet | place: Canada: British Columbia | collected... | reverse complement strand
CTCGTACTCGGTCCGTTCCAGGGCAAACCTGCGTGCGTAAGAATTGCACTTGGCAGTGGCGTTTGTGGCACTGCGGCGGCAACAATGGCGACCCAACGCATCGCCGATGTACATGCGTACCCAGGGCACATTACTTGTGATGCGGATTCGAGATCCGAGATTGTCGTCCCGTTGACACTGCACAACGAGCTCGTCGGCGTGCTGGATATCGACAGCCCGTCGCTCGACCGCTTCAGCGCGATCGATCAGGAAGGCATTGAATTGTTGTGTCGCAGGTTTTGTGAAACGCTGTCCGCTGAAAAAGGCTTTATTTGACGCGCGAAACGTACTCTTTCGATCGTGTATCGACCTTGATCACGTCATTTTGATCGACAAACAATGGCACACGAACAACTGCACCTGTTGACAGGGTCGCCGGTTTCACACCTCCACTTGCCGTATCGCCTTTGACACCGGGATCTGTCTCGACGATCTCGAGTTCCACGAAGTTCGGCGCTTCGACGAGCAGCGGCGCATTGTTCCACAGCGTGATCTGGCAAATGTCACCGTCACTGATCCAGTCCTTCGCATCACCGACCGCCTTAGCGTCGGCCACATACTGCTCGAAGGTGTCGGCGACCATGAAGTGCCAGAACTCACCGTCCGCATACAAGTACTGCATGTCGGTATCCATCACATCGGCGGCCGCAACACTCTCGCCCGACTTAAAGGTCTTATCGACAGTCTTGCCGGTCTTCAGGTTCTTGATGCGAACGCGATTAAACGCCTGGCCTTTGCCAGGCTTGACGAATTCGTTCTCAACGATGATGCACGGATCACCGTCGATAAGGATTCTGAGCCCCGAACGAAACTCACTGGTGCTGTAATTTGCCATAACGCAGGATGATACCGGAGTCCCGGTTGTGTGCCAGTGGATTGCGAATTATCACAGTGATCACGGCCAATTCACACCTAAATATGATACTCGTCACGGTTTTGGCACGCCGACCGGGACACCGCAGACAGCGGTGCTAGACTCCTTGCTCTTTAACAGAATCCGGGCCGATAAGGACATCATCGAGCCGCCGCAAGGAACGCAATTTGAACGGGCGCCATAGCATCTCCATTGCCGTCCTGACCGAGAATCAGGACGACGTTGCACTGGTCAATAGCACGCTGCGCGATGCCGGTCACGCTGCGCATTGCCATTGGATCAACAAACCGAATGAGCTTGGCAAGACACTATCGGCCGAGAACGTCGAACTGTTGATTCTGAATTGCGACCAATACCCCGACACTGTTCGTCAGGTCATCAAACAAAAAGATCGCTTCAACCCCGAAGTCCCGGTCATCGCCCTGCAGGAAGAGGCGGACGAAACCAGCATCCAGAAGGCCATGAAGAGTGGCGCGTGCGATCTTGTCTCGATAGGACTCAAGGACCGGCTGCAGTCGGTCGTTACGCGCGAGTTGCGCGCACTTCGCGTCGAGCGCGCACTGAATTCGACGATTCACTCGGCAAGCGAATACAAGAGACAACTCAAGGAATACATGCAGTCTTCCCCGGCCGCGATAGCGCTCGTGGAGGACGGCATCATCACTGATATCAACGACGCGTGGCTGACACTGTTCCGCTCTGCAAGCAATGATGAAGTCATTGGCTTGCCACTCATGGATAACTTCGAGTCGGAGAGCCAGGCTGCGATTAAGGGCGCCCTCGTGGCGGCAATCGCAGGCAAGTGGGCGGCGGATGAGAAACTCATCGCCAAGTCGCACGTCACGGCCGAAGAGACCAACGAGGTACACCTCGAGTTCAGCAAATTCGTATTCGATAACGGCCCTTGTGTTCAGGTGCGTATATCGCCGCCTGACAAGTCGAAGGAAGAACCAACTAAACTCGTTCACGATGCGCTCAAACGTGATCCGACGACTTTGTTTTTCCATCGCGCCCAGTTCATTGATCGCATCACCAAGCGCCTGCGCAGGAAACCTTCGTCGGGAACGCACGTACTGGCCTACGTCAAAGTCGACAAGTTCGGCGACGTACTCAAGAAAGTTGGCATCCTGAATTCTGACGAAGTCCTCGGCCTTTTTGCCGAGGCTGTTCGCAAACGCATGCACCCGCGCGATGTTGCGGGCCGATTCGAAGGTACCTCACTAATGGTTCTGCTAGAACGTGGCAACGCGCGCGACGGTGAAGCGTGGGGCACGCAGCTATGTGAGCACATTCGAAAACAAACCTTCGAAGTAGACGACCGGTCAACGCAGCTTACCTGCACTGTCGGTGTCTGTGCTGCAAATGAAGTGTTCGGTAACCTGGAAGAATTTATCGCGGCAACAATTGACGCTTACGATATGGGCATGGAAGCCGGCGGCAATACGGCAATGCTCAGTGAGAGCGCTGATGAGGACTCCAAGCAAAAGGAATTCGACGCGATCTGGGTGAAACATCTCAAGTCAGCCCTGATGGACAATCGCTTCCGCCTGGCGCAATTGCCAATTGCCGGCCTGCGCAGCGACGGCATCGAAATGTACGACCTTCTGGTTCGCATGCTTGATGAGCAAGGCAACTCGGTATTGCCTTCCGAATTCCTGCCCGCGGCCGAACGCAACAACATGATGAAAAACATCGATCGCTGGATGGTCAAGTCGGCGATCGAGTTTTGCAACGGGTCCGAAGCAGATCGTGTGTTCGTCCGCTTGTCCAGGCAGTCGGTTCTCGATAAGACGACGATTGCGTGGATGGAGCAGGAATTCGAAAATCGTGATTTCGACTGCACTCGCCTTGTCATGCAGATTCCCGAAAGGGACGCCGCCAAGCACATCAAGCAGACGCGTGCGATTGTCAAGAGCCTGCGCAAGATCGGGGTCGGATTTGCACTCGAGCACTACGGTGTGGACAAGGAGCGATTCCAGATTCTGGACATCCTCAAACCGGACTACATCAAGGTCGATGGCGAACTCATGCATACTCTGATGACCGACAAGGAAGTGCAGCAAGATGTCGAGAAAATCGTTCGCGCCGCCGCTGAGCGCAATATCAAGTCAATCGCCGAGCGCGTCGAAAACGCCAACGCAATGGCCGTATTGTTTCAACTCGGCCTCGACTACATGCAGGGACATTATGTTCATGAACCTGAAGTCATCCTGCAGGACCGCGACAGCGGCAAACATACATCGCTGGCCGAACTCGCGGCAGCCAACGCCAATTAGTTGATTTCAGGAATATGCAAAGTGTGACGCCCGTCACACTTTGTTATTGGACGCATACGCTAACGGCGTCGCGACGGCAAAACATAGAATAGGTTCGTAGCACAAAATTCCTCAGACATTAGTCTGTCAGATAGTGCAATTACGGGGTGCCGGGAAGTGAACAAGTCATCAAAACTCAAATCTGCTCTTGTCGTTGTAGGTGGTAGCCTTGTCGCCACGCCAGCCGTTGCGCTGGAGCTAGGCGAGGTCAAGGTTCATTCCACGCTCGGCCAGCCGCTGCGCGCCAGCATCGCCTATGCACTGGGACCGAACGAGGCGATATCGGATACCTGCGTATCGCTGCAATCAGGTGCGCCCGGCAAGGGCCTGCCGACGCTCACTCAGGCATCAATGATCGTTTCTGACGGCGTGATTGCGATAACCGGCAGCTCCATTGCCCGCGAGCCGCTGATGACGATGCGGCTGAACGTTCGTTGCGCTTACACGCCGCAACTCACTCGCGAATACATGATGTTTATCGATCCGGCCAGCCCGGCGGCGGAGCCGATCGCTGCACCTGTCGCGGCACGCGTTGCATCACAGCCAACTTTGTCGGCGCCGGCCACAGCGCCCGTTGTCGTCCGCCGCCGCACGGTCGATCGCGCACCAATTCCTGCTACATCGCGTTACCAGGTACAGCCGGGCGACTCGCTGTCAGAAATCGTCCAACGCATCGAGAACCGGCCGATAGGTCTCTGGCCAGCTGTGAACGTAGTATTTGACGCGAATCCGCATGCGTTTATTGACAGTGACCCTAACAAACTCAAAGCTGGCAGCTGGCTGACTATTCCCAATTTGGGGGCAAGTGGGTCCAGCATTGTGGCTGCTGTCGCGGCGCCGGGTTCAGCACCTGTTGTGCCCGCGACCGCCAGTACTGCCTACGAGCCAGCCGAAGTTCAACCTGCCGGTGCGAATGAAAACACGGCGCTGGAAGTCGACACGCCCGCGGAACAGACGCCGGTCGCAGACAACCCACTGGCAGACCTGAAACCGGGCGATGTAGTTCTCGATAGCGACAATCCGTTTGTCACGCCCGTCGACTCGGTAAGCGACGAATCTGTCGTGATTCCGGATACAGCCCTGGATGGCCCGGTATCAAGTTCAACATCACCCAACGTCCCGGTAGCCACTATTCAACCGGCAAACCGGGCTGAGCCGACTACAACGAACTGGTTACTTTGGTTTGGCGGCGCTGGTTTTGCGCTCATTCTCGGCATCTTGTTTTTCAGCCGCCGGTTCCGCGATCTGTTTGGTTCGGCACCGATTGCTCCGGCGACACCACAACGTCGTGAAACCGATACTGATACACAGAGAATCGAAACCATCGGCGATGTCGATGTGGATATCGCCGACGACGATCCTACGGGCGAAAATCTCGCGCTCGATGCTGACTTGATCGTCGGCACGGGATTGCAAGACGGGACCGACGTCGATGTCGCTCAGGACTTCGGATTTGCCGCAACCACAGAGTTGGATATGGTATTGCCTGAGGAAATGTCCAGCGGCGCAGACGCGCCGGCGACCGATATTATCCCACCGTTGCTCGGAGACGAGACGTCAATTCTCGAAAACGAAGTATTGCCGGAAGGCGAGGATGATTACGACATGTCCGTAATCGTCGATGCGACGAAAATGCCACACCCTGACGACGTAACCGAGCGCGATCTCGAAGCCGTCCAGGTTGACGCCGGTGACGATACCTTGATTACGGGTGACTACACGGTTAGTCAGGAAATCGACTACAAGATCATCGAGCAGGACTACGAGGATGAAATGACGGCCACCCAGGCTCTGAATTCAGAAATACAAAAAGCGGCCGAAGAACTCGCTGTGCGCATGGATGACGAAACTGTTGACGAGACCGCGGAGATGCCTCTCGCAACGGTTCATGAACTCGATGTTACGGCGCAAATGCCTGCCAGGGATAAGCAGGAAATCGCCGACGACGAGGACACCGGGGTCAACCCGACCGTCAACATGGAAACCGAAGGCAACACCGTCGAGATGCGCGAAGACAACACGATCGAAATGCCGAAGGGCGGCAAGAAAACCGGTTGATAGCTAAATTGTAGGAGGGCCTCCTACTCGGGGGCCAAGCCGACCAGCCGATCGACCGTACGCCAACCCCTTGGCAACAGGCCACCGCGCAGCGCGCGTTCACCGTAGTACGGATCTGAATCGACCCACTTGATCGTCATCATGCGTGTGCCGCAGTAAACCTGCAGGTTGCCATCTTCGGGCACAACGGCAGCCGCGATTAGTTTCTCCTCACCACTTTGGTACTTCTTGCCAGGTATATTCAAGAGCTTGTTGCCCTTGCCTTTGGCCAGTTCCGGCAACTCGTCCATTTCGAACATCAACAGGCGGCCGATCGAGCTCACCGCGGCGATAAGGCACTCCGTATCTGCCGGAATTGGCGCCGGTACGACCACCTTGCCTCCCGGTGCCACACGAAGTATCGCCTTGCCGGCTTTGTTTCGGGTTACCAGATCTTCGAGTGTTGCAACGAATCCGTAACCCGCATCGCTCGCGAGAAGGTACTTCTGATTGCTGTCACCAATCATGGCGCCACAAAACTCAGCACCGTCGGGAGGTTTGAAACGACTCGATAACGGCTCGCCCTGCCCGCGCGCCGAAGGCAAAGTTCCGGCAATGACGCTGTACACGCGACCCGTGCTGTCAATGAACATGGCGAGCTGATTACTGCGTCCCTGGACGGCAGCAAGATAGCCATCGCCCGACTTGTAACTCAACGCCAAAGCATCGACCTCGTGCCCTTTGGCGGCACGGGCGAAGCCGCGCTGTGACAAGATGACTGTAACCGGCTCACTGGAAACCAGTTGCGTCTCATCCAGCGCCTGGGCCACGTCACGTTCGACTATTTCGGTGCGCCTGTCGTCGCCATAAGCTTCGGCATCTTCGAGTATTTCTTTTTTGATCAGTGTTTTCAGGCGCGCGGCGCTTTTTAAGGTTTTCTCGAGATCGATGCGCTCCTCGTTGAGTTCATCCTGCTCACCGCGGATTTTCATTTCCTCGAGCTTGGCAAGATTGCGCAGCCGGAGATTCAGGATCGCCTCAGCCTGAATATCCGCAAGCTTGAATTTCTTCATCAGCGCCGGTTTGGGTTTGTCTTGCGTGCGAATGATCCTGATGACTTCATCAATATTGAGATACGCGACAAGCAGGCCGTCAAGGATGTGCAGTCGATCAACAACGATCTGTAAACGATGTTGCAGGCGCCGCTTGACGGTCTGTTTGCGAAACTTGAGCCACTCCGAGAGCAGTCCGACCAGGTCGAAAGCCTGCGGCCGGCCGTCGAGCCCGATGATGTTCATATTGACGCGACAGGTGCGTTCCAGTGACGTCGTTGAGAACAGGTGCGACATCAACTCGTCCTTGTCAACACGATTGGACCGCGGCGTAATTACCAGGCGGGTCGGGTCTTCGTGATCGGACTCATCACGCAAGTCCTCGACCTGTGGCAATTTCTTGTTGCGCATCTGTGCCGCGATTTGTTCAAGCACTTTGCCGCCCGATATCTGGTGCGGCAGCGACGTAATGACGATGTCACCGTCTTCAACTTTGTAGCTGGCGCGTAAACGCAACGTGCCACTTCCCGTCGCGTAAATCTGCCTGATGTCCTCACGCGGCGAAACGAGTTCCCCACCGGTTGGGTAATCCGGACCTTTGATGTGCTTCATCAACGCCGCAACTGTCGCCTTCGGCGTGTCAATGAGATGAATAAGCGCGCTCGCAACTTCGTTGAGATTGTGAGGTGGCACATCGGTCGACAGACCGACGGCGATTCCCGTTGTGCCGTTTAGCAACAGGTTTGGTAAACGCGCGGGCAACACGACCGGTTCTTCCATCGTGCCATCGAAGTTGGCTACCCAGTCAACGGTACCGTGCGCCAACTCCTGCAACAGGCACCTTGCGTACGGTTTCAGACGCGATTCGGTATAGCGCATCGCGGCGAATGACTTCGGATCGTCGGTGGATCCCCAGTTACCCTGCCCGTCGACAATCGGATAACGATACGAGAAGTCCTGCGCCATCAGAACCATCGCTTCGTAACAGGCAGAGTCACCGTGCGGATGAAACTTGCCGATGACGTCACCAACCGTACGGGCCGATTTCTTCGGTTTTTGTCCGGCCGACAATCCGAGTTCGCTCATCGCGTAAATGATGCGTCGCTGCACGGGCTTCAGGCCGTCGCCAATTTGCGGCAACGCACGATCGAGGATGACGTACATCGAGTAATCGAGATATGCCTTCTCGGTATATTCCTTGAGTGGTTGCTGCTCGACGCCCTCAAGATTCAGATTATTTTGCATGGATAAGAACCCTTTAACTTACACCTCGGCAAGATTGCCTTTGGTTTCAAGCCACTTGCGGCGATCTTTGGCGCGTTTTTTCGCCAGCAGCATGTCCATCATCTGGTCCGTCTTGTCCTTGCCACTAACAGTGAGCTGTACAAGACGTCGTGTGTCGCGATTCATCGTCGTCTCCCGGAGTTGCGACGGATTCATTTCACCCAGACCCTTGAAGCGGGTGACCGTTACCTTGCCGCGCAATTTCTCGGCCTCGATGCGATCGAGTATGCCTTTGCGTTCGCTGTCGTCCAGCGCGTAAAAAACTTCCTTGCCCACATCGATGCGATACAGCGGCGGCATTGCAACGTACACGTGCCCGGCCAGGACAATTTCGCGGAAGTGCCGCAAGAACAGCGCACAAAGCAGCGTCGCGATATGCAGCCCGTCCGAGTCCGCATCGGCGAGGATGCAGACCTTGTGATAGCGAAGGCTGTCGAGGTTGGTATCGCCCGGATCAATGCCCAGGGCAATGCTGATGTCGTGCACTTCCTGCGAGGCAAGAATCTCAGCCGAGTCGACTTCCCAGGTATTCAGAATCTTGCCTCGCAACGGCATGATCGCCTGTGTATTTCGGTCCCTGGCCTGCTTGGCCGAACCGCCAGCCGAATCGCCCTCGACGAGGAAAATCTCGCAAAGCTCCGGCTCCTGCGACGTGCAATCGGCCAGCTTGCCTGGCAATGCCGGGCCCGAGACAATTTTCTTGCGTACAACTTTTTTGGCAGCCTTGAGCCGCTTCTGCGCCTTGGTGATGGCCAGCTGTGATATTTGGTCGCCGGTCTCGGGATGCTGATTGAGCCACAGCGAGAAGCTGTCCTTAATGACGCCGGTAACGAACGCGGCTGACTCACGTGACGACAAGCGCTCCTTGGTTTGTCCCGAGAATTGCGGGTCTTCGAGCTTTGTGCTCAGTACAAAACTCAAGCTGTCCCAGACATCCTCGGGCGCTATCGAAACTCCTCGCGGCAGCAAACTCCTGAAGTCCGCGAACTCGCGAATCGCGTTCGTCAAACCCGTGCGCAAGCCGTTCACGTGCGTGCCGCCCTGCGGCGTCGGAACCAGGTTGACGTAGCTTTCAGTCACAGACTGGCCACCATCTGTCGTCCACGCCATCGCCCAGTCGATCGCTTCGTTGTTACCCGAAAGACTGCCCGCAAATGGCTCGGCCGGCAGCAGCTCAGCACCGCCGACGGCTTCGATGAGATATTCCTCGAGGCCGCCCGAATAACACCACTCAATTTTTTCTTTGGGCTTCTCGACCTTAAGGCGAACCGTTAGCCCGGGGCAGAGGACCGCCTTCGCGCGCAGCGCGTGTTTGAGGCGTGATACCGATATCTTCGGCGAGTCAAAGTATTGCGGATCAGGCCAGAATCGAATCGTCGTGCCCGTGTTTGCCTTGCCAACTGTGCCGACCTGTTCGAGCTTGCCGCGTTTCTTGCCGCCGGCAAAACTCATGTTGTACTCCTTGCCACCGCGTCGAATCCACACTTCGAGATTTTTCGATAGCGCGTTGACAACGGACACGCCAACACCGTGCAGGCCGCCGGAATACTGGTAGTTCTTGTGATTGAATTTGCCGCCCGCATGCAGGCGCGTCAGGATTAATTCGACACCCGGAATTTTCTCTTTCGGATGCTTGTCGACCGGCATCCCGCGACCATCATCGACGACCTCTAGCGAACCGTCCTTGTACAGCGTGACCTCTATTTTCTTGCAATGACCGGCGAGCGCCTCGTCGACGCTGTTGTCTACGACTTCATGGGCCAGGTGGTTTGGCCGCGTCGTATCGGTATACATGCCGGGCCGGCGCCGTACAGGCTCCAGCCCGCTAAGGACTTCAATGTCCGCCGCGTCGTATCGTTTTGCCATCTATCCCGTGCCAGAGGTTGCCCAAGAATCGCCGGTGTTCCCGGTCGATGCACGGCAGGATTCTAGGCTAGTCGAGGTCCGCGAGCAATGAGAGCCGGATATTTTCAGCAACTGGTGAGATTTCGACCTGGTAGTTGTCATGGTCGATGCCCGCCGTCAGTCTGGCGCCATCCTTCAGCGCTGCAACCAAATCGGGGGCCAATTCAAAACGCAGAAAGTGTACGGCCGATGTCTTCACCTCGTCAGCCCGTTCCATATCTTCGTCAGCGATCGCATAGCTGCGGTGGAGGTCTGCCACCTGAACATAAACCTTGTCTTCGACGCCGACGAGCCGCTGCAGCATCGCACGGCGCTCATCCTCATCGGGAAACTCGACCATGAAGGTCGCCTTCCAGTTACCGCCATCGGGAATCAGCGGGTTGTAGGCTTCAAGTTCTTCGTTGATACCGTCGGCCTCGAAGATCTTTTCTATGCGCAACATCTCCTGTACCTGGTACTGCATCGTCATGCGATCTTCGAAATACAGGGCAGCGTTTGTGCCTAATTCGAGGCGCCGATTGCGCTTGTGCTCAAGAACCTCGCCACGAAATTCATCGCGAATGGTCGCGTATTGCTCGAGGCTGTAGAGATCGTCGCGAGTGAGTCTTTGCATGGTCATCAAATTCCGTAAGCGTGTTTGAGCAGGCCCATCGGGTTTTCGGCATTGTGGCCATCGAGACCCTGTGTAATTTGCTCGGCCGCCATCGGGCAGTCGCTGGTGAAATGATCGGCTTCGGCTTTTTTCACTTTGTTAACGACCGGGCGAGCGATCTTTTTCGAGATGTCGTGAAATTCCTTCTTCACGGCATAGGTGCCGTCATGCCCAGAGCAGCGTTCTATCGCTTCAACCTCGGTATCCGGAACCAATTGCAGAATGTCGCGCGTCTTGAGGCCGATATTCTGCACGCGCAGGTGGCAAGGTACCTGGTACGACACCTTGCCGAGCGAATTCTTGAATTCGGTATTCAGCTTGCCGTCCTTGTGGCGCAACATCAGGTACTCGAACGGATCGAACATCGCATCGCGCACTTTCAGAACGTCGGGATCGTCCGGGAACATCAACGGCAATTCCTGCTTGAACATCAATGTGCATGATGGAATGGGCGTGACGATATCCCAACCATCGTCGACCATCGCTGCCAGCACCGGAATATTGACGTCCTTTGCCTTTGCGACAGCCTCGAGATCACCGAGTTCGAGCTTTGGCATGCCACAACAGGTTTCTTTCTCGGCGAGCGCAACGGGAATGCCGTTGTGTTCGAACACGGCTACGAGATCTGTGTCGATGAGGGGATGATTGCGATTGCCATAGCAAGTCGTGTACAGCACAACTTTGCCGGTCGTGGATTCGGTCGCCCCGGCACCCTCGCCGCCTGCGCCCCGATGAGATTTCAGACGTTTGCGCGCCGGTTTCGAATGATAGTCGGGTACTGGAGCATCGCGATGAACGCCTAGCGTGTTCTCGAGCAGACTGCGGCCTGCCTTGCTTTTGTTCGTTGCATTCACGATCTGCGCGATGACGGGAATACCTGCCAGCTTACCGACCATGTCCGTTGCGCTCAGTACCTTGTCGCGCAGTGACGCGCCCTGCTGCCTGAATCGTGAAGCCTTTGCTCGCAGCATCAGGTGTGGAAAATCGATGTTCCATTCGTGCGGCGGCACATACGGGCACTTCGACATGTAGCACATGTCGCACAGGTAGCAGTGGTCGACGACGTCCCAGTAAACGGTCTTTTCAACGGTATCGAGTTCCATGCTCTCCGACTCGTCGATCGCGTCGAGCAAGGTCGGAAACGAATTGCACAGATTGAAGCAACGGCGGCAACCGTGACAAATATCGAAAACACGCTCCAACTCTTCGAAGAGTGCTGGCTCTTCGTAGAACTCGTCGCTTTTCCAGTCAAGCGGATGGCGAGTGGGAGCCTCCAGGCTCCCCTCGCGTCGATCGCTCATATTAGTCGTCTAGCGTGTCGAGAGCTTTCTGGAAGCGGTTGGCATGTGAGCGCTCAGCCTTCGCAAGCGTCTCGAACCAGTCGGCGATCTCGTCGAAATCCTCGTCGCGAGCAGACTTGGCCATACCCGGGTACATATCGGTGTACTCGTGAGTTTCACCTGCAATTGCGGCGGCAAGATTGTCGGCGGTAGCGCCGATCGGCAATCCTGTTGCCGGGTCGCCGGTTTCTTCGAGGTACTCGAGATGACCATGTGCATGGCCCGTCTCGCCTTCGGCGGTTGAACGAAATACAGCAGCAACGTCGTTGTAGCCTTCTACGTCAGCCTTCGCTGCGAAATACAAATAGCGACGGTTCGCTTGTGATTCACCGGCAAATGCATCTTTGAGGTTTTGTTCTGTTTTGCTGTCTTTCAGTGACATTTCAGGTCCTTTCACTTGAGAATTGTTATTACTTAGACTGAGTCTAATAAGTGACTACTGTATGGCCACGCCCGAATTTTGTCAATCCGTAGTTTCGGGCCTGAAGGCCCTCCAGCCGCGAATACCTGTCGGCCCAGTAATCGAGCCTCATGCTCCTCAATAATTTTATGAATCGCGGATTTGACTGTACTGACCGCGATAACACCAGAACCCCTATGTAGGGCGCGGTGGGATCATAAGTTCGAAAAGCAATCTCATACCAGTCAATGGCCTTGTCCACTGCGCCAGCCTGCTCATAGAGCATGGCAATGTTCAGTGGCGGCACGTGCGTAGTTTTCGAATGCTCAGTCAAAACCGCGGCCGCGTGCAGCAACGCACCTGAATAATCGCCATCGACGTACGCTTCTTCCAGCGCCAATGCGCCGGTTGGATCGCCCCGGGTGACGCGAAAATGATTGGCGGCGGCCGCAATAGACTTGTCCTTTTCTCCGAGCGCGTGATAGGCCCGCCACATCACGAGGTAGCCAAAACCAAATCCGGGCGTAGCCGCATGAACGTCCTCTATTACTCTGACGGTTCCGCGATAGTCATCGATCATCAATAGTTGCGCCCCGTACAGGGCCTGCACGAACGGATTCAACGGGTCGAGTTTTCGCGCCAGGCGCATCTGTTCCGTGCCTTGTTCGCCGCGCCCCGTCAGCGTCAGGAGGTGTGAATAGAACATTCGCGCTTCCGCATAACTGGGGTTCAGCTCGATCGCTCTTTCGAACGCCACGCCGGCTTCCTCCCAATTGAATTGCTGCCATGCCATATGACTGGCATAACCCGAGTATGCCTGAGGCAGTGAATCATCGAGTTCCAGTGCCTTCCGGATTTCCGGCAAACATCGCTCTCGAGCTTGTGCTGGCGTTATCAGGCCAGCTTGCGCCCGAAAACCGCATAATTTGGACAGTCCCCAGTGCGCCAAAGCGTAGTTTGGATCAAGTTCCACGGCCTGCTGGTAATACTGTGCCGCCATCTTCATATCCTGCGGCGTGTAGCGCTCGACATGAAACTGGCCCTTCAAAAACGCTTCATACGCGGCCGCGTTGATGCTTTTCGCGCTCTTCAACTGAGCCTGTTCACCGGGCGTAATCGTCACTTCAACTTGCTCGGCAATGGCTCGCGCAACTTCGCTTTGCAGCAGCATCACGTCCTGAACGTCATTCTCGAAAGTCCTCGACCAGATTTGTTCGTCGATTGTGGCATCTAGCATTTTAATGGTGATGCGTACCCGATCTTCTATTCTGAAGATCGACCCCTCGATCAATTTGGCCACACCCAACTGTGCTGCGATTATCGGTAGCGCCTCAACTGTATTCTCGTATCGCATCGTAGAAGTCTTCGACGTTACCTTCAGCGCACTGACGCTGGACAAACCAGCGATCAAAGCATCCTGCATTCCGGAGACGAAGTACTGTTGCTCCGGATCTGCGGACAGGTTCTCGAATGGGAGTACCGCTATCGAGTTGGGACTGATGTCATCGTCGCTATACTGAAGTGCAGTAACAAGTTCCGTGTCACGAATACTTGCAGTCAACTGTATGCTGATGGCGGCGCTGACGATGACTAACGCACTGAGAATGAGGTAGTCAGTCCTGCGCAGCGACAAATCGAACGTTTCGGAAGCATGCGCAGGTGGCGTGCGCGTCAGCCCGGCCGGCGTGAGATCGTAGAACCAGGCGAAAACGATGAGTAATGGAAACAACAAGATCGCGGCAATCCAAACATAGCGTAGAGCTGCATCAGGCACACTAACGGCTGGGAATATCAGGCTTGCGACTTGCACAGCCACCCAGGAAGCTACTATGTAAATTCCCGCCGCTCGAAACATTTTCCGGCGGCGCAGTTCCGCGACCAGCTTCTGAACTCCGTTCATTACGCTAGTCTAGTTCATGGCAACGCGAGCATGAAGTAACCACTGTTAAGAGTGAGCAGACATGGGACAGGGCCGAAATGTAAACTACCGGCCAGCCAGGAATATCCGCATTCGACCGCGGGCAGACGACTGATCTGGAGTAGAATCCCTCAGAGCTCGTAGGATACCCCTTCCTGAAGGAGACGTTTGCTATGAACGATGAACTGAAAGGAATACTGATCGTTAGCCTGATGGGTGCCATCGGCTTTATGTGGGTGGTCGGTGGCATCGCTGTCATCCTGGCCGGTTTTGAAGAACACTGGGCGCTGGGCTGGCTGTCATTGTTTGTCTGGGTGTGGGGCTGTGGAGCAGCCGCACTCTATTTCAAAGTCCAGCGATTTTTCACCTGATCACGGATCGAACTAATGAGCGCGAAAAAAACCGTCAATCTCGAAAAAGCCCTGACCGATCTCGAGGAACTCGTCGAAGAACTCGAGTCCGGCGATCTGCCGCTCGAGAAAGCGATGAAGAAATTCGAGGACGGCATAAAACTGACGCGTAACTGTCAGGCCGCGCTCAAGGAGGCCGAGCAGAAGGTGGAGATTTTGCTAAAGAGCGCCGGTGGAGAGTCCCTGGAGGAATTCGAGGTCGAGGGGGACCTGTAGGAGCGCTCCTTGGAGCGCGACTTGGGCCCAGCGTCATCGTGCCACGATTTTACATCCCCCCATTCGCGCCTCGGCCGCTCTCGCACATCCATGTGCTCCGCGCCATAAGGTCATCCTGACCAAAAGAGGCGCTCCAACGACAATTCGGGCCTAAAGGCCCTCCTACATAACGACAATTCGGGCCTAAAGGCCCTCCTACATAACGACAATTCGGGCCTAAAGGCCCTCCTACTGGTTCGACGCGATCCAGGCCTCGACATGCTGGCGCAGGGCGCCAAGCGGTATCGTGCCGTTCTCGAGTACGCGATCGTGAAACTCCCGTATGTCGAAGTCATCACCCAGCGCTTCTTCGGCCTGACGCCTGAGCGCCAGAATTTCGAGACCGCCTGAATCATAGGCAGTGAGCTGCCCGGGGAGTATGGCGATCCGATCGACCATCTCGTCTCCCTGGGATGCCGGGAAGCGGCCGGATTCGAGCATGTATTCCTTGGCCTGTTCGCGGGTCCAGCCGAACAGGTGAATGCCCGGATCCACGACCATGCCGCGGGCCGGCCATGCACGTCTCAGGATTGGGCCGGTCGTCGACACGTACAGGCCCATTTCCTCGGCAAGCGCTTCCGAGTAACGCGCCCAGCCCTCGCCGGGTCCCGAGAACCTGATAATTCGCGTCACCGGGTGAAGCCCTTCAACCGCCTGAAACGTAGCAACCTGCAGATGGTGTCCGGGCCAGGCTTCGTGAAACGCCGTGGCCTCCGCATTGCCACGCCTTGCTTCGTCATGATTTGCCAGCGGAATGCGATATTCCGCGGGTCGACTTTCGTTGCCTGGATTGTAATGCGCCGAGCGGCCTGTGCCCTCTTCGTGTTCGGGAAACGGCACGACCTCTACGGCCTGCCCGGGCATGCGTCCGACCCAGTTCGGCATTTCGGCCTCGGCTCGCTTGACCATGTCTTTCGAAAATTGCAGCAGTTCATCCCTGCCCGCAAAAACGTCATTGGGATCCGTCTTGGCACGTTCCAGAATTGCTGCGAAATCTTCGAGCCCGTATGCGGATTTGCCAAGCTCGATTACGCCCGCTTTGTTGGCTGCGACCGTCGCCTGCCCGCGCTCGTACACGTCCTTGCCCGAACTGTCGAGCGTCGTGTAGCCCTTTAATGACGCTTCGTAGCAGGCCAGTCCGTCCGGATTAGCCGTGATCGACAATTCCTTGCGGGCGCCGGGCAAGTAGCTGTCGTTGAGAAAATCGCGGTAGCGATGAAGCGCCGGGAATATTTTCCGCTCCAGGAGTTCGCGCATCACCGCAGCAAACTCCTCATCCTCGGCCCGTACTGCCGGGGAGTACAAAGGTGAGTTGTCCGTGTTCAATGCCAGTAGACCGTCGAGCTGAGCGATGACGCGCCTAACAACAGGTTTTGGCGCCGAGTAGTCCTGCTCGATGCCAAATTTCAGGTTGGCGATCGCCTGGTCGATCGATGCCGCATACTTCGACCACCGTGTGAGTGCCTGCTGCCGCAGCTCGGGCGTCTCGACCGGTTGCAGAATCGCGATTTGCGGGTAAGCGAGATGCCAGCCACCCATGTGGTTAACGTCCCACAGCTCACTCCGGCAAACCCGCCGTTCAACCAGCGAACGAAGCTGCTGCTCCAGTAGCACACTGGTAATCCACTCCGGCTGACCGGCCAGTTCTCGCAGGTCTATGGCTGATATTTCAGCGTATAGAGCGTCTTCCGTATCCTGGGCCTTGCGCAACGCCGCCGGAGAATTGTCGTGCATCCCATCATGCCGCTCCAGTTCGACGGCCGTGAAATAGGCGTATTCCGGCGTTGTCCTCAGCCGCCACTCATAGTAGCGATCTGCAATGTCATTGACCGCATCGGCCGCCGATGGCTCAGGTTGCTTGTCGGCCTGGCACGATACCAGCGCAAGGGCTGCGATCCAGATCAGATTCACTCTAGGCATAAGGATCCTTCGCGGCCAAAACCGCTCCTACAAGTGCTAGTCGCCCATTAATTCGAGTAGTGCGACAACGGTTGACTCGACGCCAGCACGTACCGACGGCTCTGGCAGAATCTTGAATAACGGCGAGTGATTGCTGGGAACCGGTGCTCCACCGGCCTCTTCACGTTCGAAGTCCTCAGCGGGTGTGCCGCCAATCTCCCAATAGACACCCGGGACATACGGGTCATTAGTGAAAGACGGAAAATCCTCAGCAAGCATTCCCCCTGCTGGATTGCTGACCAGAGCATCTTGCCCGATATTGGTCACCCAGGCATCTCTCAGTCGCGCCATGAGCTCATCTTCATTGATCGTCGGTGGCGCGGCTCCGTCCGCAATAATTACCTCAGGCAACATGTCCTCGGACAATCCCGCGGCCCTGCCCAGGTTTTCCGCAATTCGCTTGATACCGTTCAATAGCAATTCGCGAGTCTCGGGACTTGTGTTGCGCACAGTCAGCTGAAGATGAGCGCGATCTGAAATGATGTTGTGCTTGGTTCCCGAGTGAAACGATCCAATCGTAACCACGCCCGGTTCGCGAGGCGGTAGTTCGCGAGCAACCAGTGTCTGTAATGCCAGCACGATCTGACTGCCGAGTACGACTGGATCTTTTCCACGATGCGGGGCGGCGCCGTGTGTGCCGACACCATGAACAATGATGTCGACCGTATCCACACCGGCGTATGGACTCTTGCCGAGAATGATGTCTCCTGCAACGCCGCGCGAAGTTACATGTAGTGAGAGTGCGTAGTCTGGCTGGCCGAAGCGCTCCCAGATCTTGTCGTCTCGCATCATATTTGCGCCCAAACCTCGCTCTTCCGCCGGCTGCACCACAAGCATCAAGGTGCCGCTCCACTCATCCGTTCGCGCTGACATCTGGCGCGCAGTGCCGACGAGGCTCGTAATGTGCATGTCATGACCGCAGGCATGCATCACATAGACAGTATCGCCCGTTATCGGACTTTGCTGCTGCTTTCGCGAGGCATTCTCGAGGCCTGATTTTTCTTCGACGGGCAGTCCGTCCATGTCTGCCCGCATCATGACCAGCGGACCGTCACCGTTCTCGAACATCGCGACTATTCCGGTACCGCCAACGCCTTCAGCAACGTCGAAGCCGGCAGCACGAAGTTCCGCCGCCATACGCGCCGCGGTTTCGTGTTCGATCAAAGATAACTCGGGGTTACGGTGGAAATGGTCGAACAGCAACGCAAGGTATTCGTCGTAGTCCTGTTTGATGTTATCGGCGAGTTCGCTGCCGAAGATCGTAGACGAAAACAGGAGCGAAGCGCCTATCAGCGCGAGGAGTGACTTTCGCATGGGTGGCCCCGAGTGTTGAGATTATCGGGCCAGTGTACAACAGGTCGCCAAGGTTGCGGTCGCAGCGCAAGCGCAGCTGCTGCAGATGCGAGATCAGGTGGCGCCCTGAAGACGAGTGATCAGGGAACGCAGGAAAACCTTGTTGAAGCGCAGCTGGCAGGCCGAGGAGACCTGCTCCATTAGCGTTGAGCTGACGCGCAATATGGTTACGGCGCCACTGGCCCGAATTGACGCCTGGCGTTTTGCGCCACGCACGTAGCTCGTTTCACCGAAACAGTCACCATTGGACAGATCGCCGATATTGTTGCCGTTGGCCTGTACCTGGACTGTGCCCGTGACGATGATATAGAAGCGATCGTCAATTTCGCCCTCTTTGACGATATCGTCTCCGGCCTTGTACTCGTGCCAATCGGATGCACGCAGCACTTCCCATATCTCAGCGTGCGAAAACTCGTGGAAAAACGTTAGCGACCGCAGCACATCGAAGTGCTCCTGGTTGTCCAGGCTGTCATACTTTTGCCGCAGATCCTTATAAACACGCGTCAGCTCGGCTGCCATCGCAGCACCGCTCGCCAATCGCTTGTCCGGATCTTTTTGCATCGTAGTCGAGACGGCGTCTTCGAGCTCTTGCGGAAGATCATCACGGTAGGTGTGTATGGGCGGGGGCGTTGCATAAACAATCTGATGCAACAGCTTCGAAAGATTGTCGGCACGGAACGGACGAAAGCCTGTCAGCAATTCGTACATGACTGCGCCAAGTGAATACAAATCCGATCTCGGCGTCAGTTCTTCGGACTGCACCTGCTCCGGTGACATGTAGCTCGGCGAACCGGCTATTCCTTCGATGCGCGAAACTTCCGAATCACTGACAATCGCAATACCAAAGTCGATGATGCGAACATCGTTGTCGATTGTCAGCATGACATTTGACGGTTTAATGTCGCGATGAATCACGCCACGGCCGTGTGCGTAGTGAAGCGCCTTGGCGCACTTATAAATAATTTCTACGACGTCATCGACGCGCAGCAGGTTATCGGGGCGGCAATAGGCAGCCAGTGTGCGGGCGCCCTGAATATGTTCGGTGACGACGTAATATTTGCCGTCTTCTTCGCCCGCATCGTAGATCGGCATGATATTCGGATGCTGCAGCATGCCGACCATGTGGGCTTCGTTGAAGAACATCTTGCGGGAAACCTTGGCTCGATCGGCATCGGAGTCTTCCTCGATGTCGTACACCTTGATCGCCACGTCGCGACGATAATACGGGTCGTGAGACAGGTAGACCATGCCCGTGCTGCCCTTGCCGATCTTGTTGATAATGACGTACTTACCGATTTTCTCGGGTACATCACTCGGGCGTTCAAATTCGCTAACTGGAGTGGCCATTTGTTCTCACATCAAGTCATAAGCCACCCATACAAAGCCAGTAAAATCGCGGCATACAGGGCGGCCACGAGGTCATCCAGCATAATTCCGAGGCCTCCGCCCAGTCTGTGATCCAGGTCCCGAATCGGCCATGGTTTGACAATATCGAAGGCCCGAAACAGCAAAAAAGCCAATACCCAGGCCGTGATGGTGTTTGGGGCCACAAGAAGCGTAACGAACATGCCGGCTATCTCGTCCCAGACGATGCCTCCGTGGTCATGAATACCCAGACGACGCGCACTTTCGCCGCAAATCCAGATTCCTGACAAGAACAGAAATACAGCGCACCCTATCTGTGTTATCAGGCCCAGATCCAGCGTCAGCCAGGCCAGCAATACGCCAAGCAATGAACCGACGGTGCCCGGAGCGAACGGCGCCAGCCCAGTGCCGAAACCGAATGCCAGGATATGCACCGGGTCGGTCAATACACGTCGCGCCAGGTTTTGCCCTGTATCTTTCATTGGAAATGAAGGTA
>Ga0255052_10001223_pt1 | contig 19660 bp, 14 predicted proteins | sample JV7_2_21_MG_FD_188632 | JGI IMG/M metagenome (GOLD analysis project Ga0255052, IMG submission 188632) | Seawater microbial communities from Jervis Inlet, British Columbia, Canada - JV7_2_21 | ecosystem: Environmental > Aquatic > Marine > Inlet | place: Canada: British Columbia | collected... | reverse complement strand
GCAATTGGATGCCTATCGATGATTCGGCGCTGCGACAAAGGACTTCCCGTAACCATAGAGAAATATTCCGGCGACACGCCCGGTATCTACGTGGATGAAGAAGGCAATAGACGAATCATTGAGCACAACACGGTCATCAACTCTCATATGGCGGGCATCTTCTTCCACTGGGCGCCTTCAAACGTTGTAAGGAACAACACGTTGTATGGGAATAGAAAGTACCAGATCCTATTGAGCGGCAAGAATAGTGACGGAAAGGTCCTCGAAAATGACGAGCTTTCCCACAACATTATGTTCGCGACAGATGCGGAGCAGCAAACACTCTCAATAGGGATAAATTACAATGACGTGCAATTTGGCCATTCCGATCACAATTATTTCTACAATCCCCATTATCCCAGGCACGTGTCCGTGAGCCGCTATGATGCCAAAGCAAACAGATGGATACGTGAGAAATTGACACTGAAAGGCTGGCGTGCATCATCGGGTTATGATAAGAATTCCAAAGAGTTTTCATATTTAGATCAAGTGGACGATGTCACAATAGACCGGCGAAGAAAGTCGCGCATTGTTTATAACGCGTCTTTGGATGTCGCAAGCATTGAGCTAGAATCGGAAAAATACTGTAATGTGCAGGGCAACAAAATATATGGGAGCATCAGCCTACAACCCTTCGAGTCGATGATTCTCATACCATCCGACTTTGAGATCCCGGATCCTCATTCCCAGCAACGTCGGTAAAGTCTGATAGCAACTATTGTGGGAAAGAGCCGATGGAATGAAGCGCAACCCAGTATTGGTCTCAGTTTGGTGCAATCGACGGTTGAGATAAAGAGCTTTTATTGAACAAGAATGTCCAAAGGAGGTATGAAGTGACACATCATTCTCTACTTGCACTTTTGATGAATCGTCAAGTTTGTTCGCTTTTATTGACATTTGCAATATTTACAGTCTTGCCCATTTATGAAAAAACCGTGATGGCCAACTCAGTAAGGAAAAGTTTAGAGCCGACAACTGAAGAAGTCACTTTTACAAACGAACAAGATATTTTGGCGGGCACATTATACTTGCCGAAAGAAGAGATACCTTGCCCGGCCGTGGTTCTTCTTACGGGTTCCAATCGTGGCCCTCGGGGTCCACTCCTTTTGAGAATTGCGAAACATTTCGCACAGCATGGAATAGCCGTTCTTCATTACGACAGCGCCGGCACAGGGCGTTCAACAGGCAACACTGCTCTTCAATCTCGTGATGACCGTGCTCGCGAGGCAATAAGTGCCATACGTCTTCTTCGCGAGCAACGTGACATCGATCCCCAACGAGCAGGTATTTGGGGAGCACGTGAAGGTGCTTCCATCGCCCTTTTGACAGCGGCAACATATAGTCAGGAAGTATCATTCGTCATTCCTGTTTCCGGGGGAGTCCAAGATGGAGCTAGTACCTTCGAACAGACGTACTATTCAGCTGAAAAATTTGCATATGCCCATAATCTGACTCTGGACGAGATGCAGAAGATCGTGACATTCGAGCAGGTAAGTGTTGCTGTCTTGACAGGGCTTGATATCCTTGAATGGGATCAATCTGGAAGGACTTGAAGTGGATAAAGAGTACGAGATAATTTTAGGCCAAGGGTTTCATTCGAAGAAGGGTGTCCCACTCAACTGGTCTCCTCATAGATTCAAGGTGGTTTCCAATCAGTAAACATCCCACAAAAGCGTCGACCGGACTGGCGCTGGTCACGCATAAGTTCCATCGGCGACCCCAAGGACGACTAGTAGTCTCAAAATTGAATCCCCTCCAGACACAAAGGCCGGGCCCATTGGTTCGGCCTTCTTTATGCGCTTTTCACAAGAAGAGCTGCGACGCCGAGACCTGCGCACGAATGTCTGGAAAAAAAAGCGATTTTAGTTTGAGCAAAATGCCTTCTTCAGTTGTTATATAGGTGACGGTCGATCGATCTGATACGAGGCTCTGTCGGAAAACTCGATCTGGCTTCGAGCGGCTTATTTTCCGCCTGACTGCATCCGGCTGCATCGACGATACAACCAATATCGCCTGCTTCGCCGTCTTTGCCAGGCGAAAAATCGCTCGCTCTCGGGCCGACGACGGAGTTTTTCGACAGAGCCTGGCAAAAGGGGCTGACAGGTGCTCGAAGGCAGGTTGTTAGTGTGGAAATTCAAGCGGGGCGGCAAAGACGCCTTCTGCCGGATCTACGAGAAGTACAGAAACGATTTGCTCAGGCTGGCTATTTCCCTGCTAAGCGAGTCAGACACCGCCGAGGACATTGTGCACGATGTCTTTGCCTCGTTCATACGCAACGCCGGGCAGTTCCGGCTTACGGGAAGCTTGAAAGGCTATCTGGCAACGTGTGTCGCCAACAGGGCGCGCAACGCCAATCGGGCATACTGCCGGCGGCATGGTTCGGGACCGGATGAGGCGCCCCTGGCGGCGTCAGAGCGGGGCAGGCCGGATCGATGGATCATAAGAAGCGACGAATTGAGGCGATTGAACAACGCTCTGGCGAAGCTGCCCTATGATCAGCGGGAAGCAGTAATCCTGCGTGCACAACTAGGGATGAAGTTCGGGCAAATAGCAAAATCGCAGAACGTTCCGATCAAGACGGCCCAGAGTAGGTACCGACTTGGGCTGGATAAACTGCGGTCTCTGTTGAACAGTGAGGCGATAAAATGAGATCATCAGAAGATGTGCAAAAGTTGATAAGAAATGCCGAGATGCATTCCGATCCTGAGGCAAATCAAGCCGTTCTGACCGATCTCCTGGATCAATTCGACAAAACACAAGAACAAGAGCCGGCTGTTATGCAGCCGAGCATAGGGAGAACAATTATGAAGAGTCCAATTACAAAATTGGCCGCCGCGGCGGTGATAGTTATCGCAGTGCTGATAGGGATGAACCAGCTTGTGGGCTCGGCCGGGAGTGTCGCCTGGGGCGAGGTGGTCCGAAACATTGAAGCAAGCCCTGGATTTGTCTTCCGGCTTAGACAAACCTACATCCGGGAGGAAACAGGCACGATCGAATTGAATACGATGGTTTATGGGTCTGCGCAGTACGGTGTTCGGCACGACGGGTACAACGATGAGGATGTCACGGTTCAGATCTACGCCCCCCTCTCAGATGGAGCGATGACAGCAGTGGATCATCGCAGCAGAACATATTCCCGGAGGGCGCTTCCTGACGATGCGCGTGCGGAGATCGAGAGCATGGATCCGAAAGAGGCCCTCAGGGAATTCCTTTCAGCCGAGTACACAAAGCTGGGTCGCAAGGCCGTAGAAGGTGTCGAGGCCGAAGGCATCGAAATCCACCGTCCGTCAGAGTCCAGGGCAAATTCTCAGGTCGTTATGCAGTTGTGGGTCGCAGTTGATACAGGTTTGCCGATCCTGGTTGAGGTGGACACGGTGGGCAAGAATGGGATGCTTGAGGTTCACACAGTCCAGGATGACTTTCGGTGGAACGTCGAACTGGATGCGAGTGAGTTCGAGCCCGACATCCCGGAAGATTACACGCTGATGGAGGTGGAAATCGACGCCGACGACCGGACGTCATTCAAGCCAACGGTGAATTCCGATTCTCAAAAGGTGGTGGGGGCTAAGCTTCACAAGTGGCGCCTCGAGGAAAAACGCGACAAATACTATCACCTGGAGTCTGAAGACGGCCAGGCCGGGGCAATGCTCCCTGAAAGCTGGGCCGACAGTCCGGAGCACGCGGTAAGGGTCATGGAAGAGTTGGATCTCCTGAAGCAACAGGGCAACAGGGAATTGGCAAGGGTAAGTGAAATAGAGGTGACGGGTCAACTTGACAGCAGGTATTTGTTCTACAAATACGCTCTCTCGGATGGCCAGGTGATTGAAGATGGCGGTTTCGATCCTGATCTCACCAACCCGAGGACGCTAGTCGGTGAACGGCGAGAAGAACTCAGCCAACTCTTGGGCGAGCGACGCAAGCAAGAAGAGGAAGGGCAAGAGCTTGCCGCCACCGAGGAAAGGCAAGTTCAGGGTCGTGTCTTTACCTTCAAGAAGCGACGATTTGTCCTCAGCGATGGAACAGAAATCGTCTATTCCATCGGCCGGCTCAAAGACGATTAGCAGTCTCAAAAATGAATCCCCTCCGAACACAAGGGCCGGGCATTCTTGCTCGGCCTTTCTTATTGGTCTTGGCCCCGTCTATGCTGTCGAGCAGACGATCTTGCCATTCTACGCAAACTTCCATGACGATACTCTTTTTAGAAGAAGTCGCACAAGCGACGTCAAAGTGGCGGGAAAGTCTGTTTTGTTTATACTAAGACCGGCTGCTTCGGTGTGTTATAAGTGAAGAAAGATCTTTCTCGATGCGTTGTGGTAAATGATAGAAGACAGGCTGCTTATCTGGAAGTTCAAGCTCGGCAACAGGGATGCTCTGTGCAGGATCTATGAAAAGTACAAGAATGACTTGCTGAAGTTGGCTGTCGCTCTGGTGAATGATGTCAATGCCGCCGAAGATGTCGTGCAGGATGTTTTTGTGAGCTTTGCTCAGTCGGCGACGAAGATTCAGCCTCGCGGAAACCTGAAGAAGTACCTGATGACCTGCGTTGCCAACCGGACTCGGAATCGAAAGCGTGATCTGCGAAGACACGCAACATCCGGCATCGACAACTCAGATTGTGCCATCGCTGCGGGAAGAAGCCCCGAACAATGGGCCATCTTGAGTGAAGAGTTGGAATTGCTGGCCAGCGCAATGGCTCAGATACCGTACGAGCAGCGTGAAGTGATCGGCCTTTACATGCAGGGCGGCATGACTTTCAGGCAAATAGCCAAAGTCCGGAACGCATCCATCAACACAGTGCAGGGCCGATACCGGTATGGCATGAACAAGTTACGGTCAATCTTGAATAGCGAAGCAAGAAAATGAAATCTGCAGATGAGACAAAGAAGTTTTTCAAGAACGCAGCTATTGGGACCAACCCCACAATGGATGAGGCAATCCTTAACAAGGTGCTGATAGCACACGAGAAAACAACGAACACGACGTCGGTTGCAATTGAGCCGAATATAAGGAGAACAATCATGAAGAGTCCAATTACAAAATTAGCCGTGGCTGCAACGGTCATCGCCGTGGCCATCCTGGGATTATTTGAATTCATCGGCGACGGCAGCACGTCCGGCGTGGTCTGGGCCGAGGTCGCCAGAAGGGTGGAAACAAGCCGAGGCCTAATCGTCCGCTGTACGGAGACGAGTTCCTTCATGCCCAACGTAGAGGACTATGCGATCAAATACTTCTCACCCACACACTCTCGATCGGACGCCTACAAAGGTGGGCAAATCACGCGGTCTCATTACAGCAACTTCGATACAAAGACCTTCACTGGCCTCTATCACACACGCGAGCACTACCTGACCGACACCTTTACCGGCAGCACGGAAGGCTTCCTGGAGAAGCACGAGGACTGGATGAACCCCAGGTATCTGATTGAGACAATCCTGTCCTGCGAGCACAGAAAACTTGAGCAGAAAACCATCGAGGGGGTACTGTGCGAAGGCATCGAGACAGCCGACCCGGCTTTCCTGGGCCCTCTGCCTGAACCGGTCGACCGTCTGGAAACGCAACTGCGATTATGGGTCAACGTGGAGACAAAATACCCCGTCCTGCTTGAGTGTAAAATAAGCGCCGAGCAAAATGGAGAGGAGCTGGGATCCGAGGGCGTCATGGACCAGTTCCAGTGGGATGTGGAGTTGGATCCGAGCCTCTTCAAGCCGAATATCCCGCCGGACTACGAATCGATGAACAATCTATAGCGCACCAACAGAGGCGGTTTTCAACGGGCCGGGCCCTTTCCTTTATTGACTATTTACAATTTACCATTGACTATTTTGGCACGGTCTCTGCGGCAAGTTTGAAACCGTACCACAATCTTTCAACTTCTTGATGTAGAATGGTGCAGCTCTGCTGCCCATGCAGTTTCTGTTTATTTGCCACAGATGGATACAGATGCACACAGATGCTGTCGCCGGAATGTGCGTTACATATACTTATCGAGACCGTATTGGGCTTGTGCAGGCTCTCGCCTGCCATCCGCTGCCGCGGATGTGTTCGCTCAGTCAGGGTCTGCTCTTCAAATGACGTACTGAATTGATAAACGAGGAAACGCCAACTGAACGCAGACCACTCCTTCGCTCACCCGCCCAATACTTCAATTTGGTGTTTATTGGTGTTAATTCGTGGTTAGGAGTTCTTTGGTTGCGGCCAAAGGCTACACTGTGAAATCTGCTGCCTGAGAATATGTTGGAAACATGTGTGTCGGCCCTGTAACATGTCTCAACATAGTCCACTTGATCACCCTTTTAGGAGCAGAGAAATGAAGCGGTGCGGATTGTTCTCGGTGGTTTTCATTTGCTCGGTGTTTACAACTGAGGTCTGTGTTTTTGGTGCGACCGCGAAGTGCGAGGTCTCCGGCGAGTTGAAGAAATGGCACGATGTCACGCTGACCTTCACCGGGCCCGACACCAGCGAAGATGCTCAGCCCAATCCTTTTAGGGATTATCGTCTTACCGTCACCTTCGCTAAAGGTCAGAAGCGATACGTTGTCGGCGGCTACTACGCCGCCGATGGCGACGCCGCGCAAACCAGCGCCAAGGCGGGCAATAAATGGCGCGTACATTTTGTGCCGGATGAGGCGGGGCAGTGGTCGTATACCGCATCCTTTCGCACCGGCTCCGACGTCGCGATTGCCCGTAATTCCCAGGCCGGCTCGGCCGCGGCGTTCGACGGTGCGACCGGAACACTTGAGATCATACCGAGTGACAAGACCGGGCGTGACCACAGGGCCAAAGGACTGCTGAGATATGTCGGCAAGCGCTATCTCCAGTTCGCCGGCAGCGGCGAGTATTTCCTCAAGGGCGGCGCCGACAGTCCCGAGAACTTCCTCGGTTATGCCGACTTCGACGATACCTTCGATAGTGGCGAGCTGAAGCGCAAAGGCGAAGCCGCCGGCGCAGAATTCATCCATCACTACCGCCCGCACGGAAAGGACTGGCGCCCCGGCGACCCGACCTGGAAGGACGGCAAGGGAAAGGGCATGATCGGAGCGCTGAATTATCTCTTGTATTTCGGCTATAAATGGGCCCACAACGATCTCAATTGCGAAGACTGGCGCAGCCGGGACCACCTCTGGGACCTGACGCGATACGCCCTGGACTTCTTCGGCGAGCATCTGCCCTTTACGCAGATGGCTCATCACGACGAGCTGACTGCCCTGCCGGATGACTACTGCTTCGCCAGGCCGGGAGAGATCTACGCCGTATATTATCCGGGCGGCAGTATAACGAGCCTTGACCTGGGCGACAACTCGGCGACCTTCACCGTCCAATGGTACAACCCGCGGACCGGCGGCCCGCTGAAAACGGGCGTCATGCCTGCAATAACCGGCCCCGGCTCGCCCGTCATCGGTAGTCCGCCCAATTCGACCGACAAAGACTGGGTCGCACTGATAAAGCTCAAATAATGCTGCCATCCTGGTCGCCTGTCCCCCTGTTGACGTGCTGGCTCGAGTTCAATTCGCCAGCCGGCTGGTGAATTCGATGATAGGCCAACTCAATTTTGCCGGCGCCGGCAATATTGAGTGAACCAGGTAAAATCGTCGTATTTTATGTAGAGTGAACTTTATGGAACTTGAAGCCGATCGGAATGTTTTCGACGTCGATTTTGCACGTAAGCAATTTCCTTTTTTTGAATTGGACGCCTCCAAGGAATGGGCATTCTTTGACAATGCAGGCGGGACCTTTCCATGCAGTTCAGTGGTCGACAGGCTCACCTATTTCTATCGCCACAACAAAGTTCAGCCCTACGGCGACAACGCACTTGCTACAGCAGCCGGTGAACAAATGGACGAAGGCCGCAGTGTCATGGCTGAGCTGTTAGGCATACCCACAGAAACACTAACTATCGGTCCGTCGACGACCCAGAATCTCAATACGCTGAGTATCGCCTGTGCCTCGTTTCTCGCTAAAGGAGATGAGATCATCGTTTCCGAACAGGACCACGAAGCCAATATTGGCGCCTGGGAGAGGATCGCTCGGCAAACAGGGGCGACGTTGCATATTTGGCCCGCAAACGCCAAAGACGGGGAGCTTGATCTTGCTGATCTTGAAGAACTGCTAAGTAAGCGGACCAGGATCATATGTGTGACGCATTGCTCCAACATTATTGGAACGATCAATCCTGTTCAGAAAATTGCCCGCCTGGGGCATAGTTTCGGGGCCAGGGTGGTCATCGACGGTGTTTCCCGTGCGCCGCACAACTGGCCGGATATATTGTCGACCGGGGCGGATGTTTATTGTTTCAGCACTTACAAGACTTTCGCCACCCATCTGGGCATGATGTATGTGGCGTCGGATTTCCTAGAAGAACTGACGCCGCAATGTCATTTCTTCAACGTCGAAAAGAAGTTCGCACGTTTGGATGCGGCGGGTCCCGATCACGCTTTGATTGCCGCTCTTGCCGGGCTGGGTGAGTTCTTTCAGACCCTCCACAGTCACCATTTTGGCGCATCTGATAAAACACTGAATCTGAAAGCATCTAAAATTTCGGCCCTGATGAATCAACACGAAATGTCTCTCTGCAAGACATTGCTCGAATCGCTCAACCAGTTGCCGATCAGAGTCATTGGAAGGTCAAGCGTAGCCGGTCGCGAAGCAAATGTCTCACTTGTGTGCCCGGCCGTTTCATCGTCCTCGTTTGCTTCGTTGTTGGCAAAGAAAGGAATAGCAACCAAGAACGCTCATTTCTATGCGTACAGATTATTGAAGAAACTTGGTGCTAACACCGATGAAGGCGTGGTTCGATTTAGCTTTGCACATTACAACACAAAAGATGATGTCATGCGCCTTGTGGATGCGTTGGCCAATATCTTGAAAGAATAGCGGGTGTGCAATGAAGCGTTTTTACAGCGGCTGGAGGCCATCGGGGTACATGTCCAACAACCCGTACAGCTTCGCCTGAATAACCTCTATCTACAGCAAGCGTATGATCTGGCGTTGTTATGCGTCTATTGGCTTGGATTTGTGGGCTTTGGTATCGAGAATCTGGTTGATTTTGTGTCACTGAGGTGCTAAGCTTGGGTCTTTTGAGAGGTCCGTGTTACGCGGAGATAGTCTAGGAAATGGTCGAGCGTCTGAGAACAAGAACAGGCTGCTCAAGAGAATCTGTCAGTAAGCTCAGGTTGAGAATCTTGGCATATCCTTCCATGAGATTGGGAGACGTCGGGGTTTTAGAATCCGGGAGGTAGAGGAAAGTAAGGGGAGATAGGATGGCCAGCAACGAAAGGATCAGATGAATCGCAGGGAATTGGTGCAATGACAACACAATACCATGCAAAGTATTTCGCCTATGAGCTTACTCGACAGGGAGGTATCGGTGTTGAACGCTTGTCACGATCTCTCTTTGATGCTTGTGTTGATCTGAATCCTCACCAGATTGAGGCTGCTCTTTTTGCAATACGGTCTCCGATCTCGAAGGGGGTATTGCTTGCCGATGAGGTTGGTTTGGGCAAGACAATCGAGGCAGGATTAGTTCTTTGCCAGTACTGGGCTGAGAGAAGACGGAGGTTGCTCGTAATCTGCCCGGCGTCCTTGCGGAAGCAATGGGCATTAGAACTGGAAGAGAAGTTCAATCTTCCTTGTGAAATCTTGGATTCAAAGGCGTACAGAATAGGCAAGGGGTCCGGGAGGCTCAATCCGTTTGACAGCGGTAAGGTTGTCCTCGTTTCAATGCACTTTGCGAGCCGATATGCGAGTGACATCAAAGCAGTCCCTTGGAATCTGGTTGTTATTGACGAAGCTCATAAACTTAGGAATGCTTACAGGCAAAGCAATAGGATGGGGCGGAATATTCGCTGGGCCGTTGAAAACCGGAAGAAGATTTTGGTGACGGCGACCCCATTGCAGAATTCACTATTGGAGTTATACGGTCTATCGACGATTATAGATGAAATGATTTTTGGGGATTTGCCGTCCTTTCGAACCCAATACGTAAATGTAGGTGGCGACTTGGACGGGCTTCGTAATCGATTGCGGTCTTTCTGTATCAGGACCCTGCGGAGACAAGTTCTTGAATACATCAAATACACTGAGAGAAAACCTGTTACTGTCCCGTTTAAGCCTCATGATAATGAGCAAAAACTCTACGAAGCCATAACTAATTTTCTACGCAAAGAGAACTCTTACGCATTTCCAAAGCGGCAAAGGCATCTCATTCTACTGTTGGTATGGAAGCTGCTAGCGTCATCTCCTCAGGCGGTTGCGGGGACTTTGGAGTCCATTCGAGATCGACTCGTCCTCCTGAAGCAAAACTACCCTGAAAAACGTTCTCTGGTTGAGCAAATCATCTCAAACGAGGAAATTGATGAAGAACTGCTGGACGAGTTACTGGATGAAGAGCTTGAAGAGAAGTTTGACAGAGATGAGCAAGAAGAAGAGACTGAAACGACACAGATCGATCACAAGAAACTAGACGCCGAAATTGAGGAGATCGAACGTCTTGTCACGTGGGCGCGAAGCATCGGGATCAACACTAAGACCCGTTCTCTTCTGAAAGCACTAAAGGTGGGTTTCGAGAAGATGTCTGCGATGGGTGCGGCCAAGAAGGCCATTGTGTTCACCGAATCCCGCCGAACGCAGCAGCAACTCAAGGATTTTCTTGAAGCCAATGGACACGCCGAGCAAGTGGTCACTTATAACGGGACGAATAGAGAACCGTATTCCACTGAAATCTACAACAAGTGGATCGAGGCCAACAAAGACACCGGAAGAACAAGTGGTTCTCGTCCTGTGGATGTTCGTACAGCCATCATTGAGCATTTCAGGGATCATGCCAGTATCATGGTCGCTACTGAAGCGGCAGCAGAGGGAATCAACCTGCAATTCTGTTCCTTGGTTGTCAATTTCGATCTGCCGTGGAATCCTCAACGAATCGAACAACGAATCGGGCGTTGCCATCGGTACGGCCAGAAACACGATGTCGTCGTCATCAACTTCCTTAACGAGAAGAACTACGCTGACATGCGGGTTTACGAACTTCTGAAAGATAAGTTCATCCTATTCACCGGCATTTTCGGGGCCTCCGACGAAGTGTTGGGGGCGTTGGAATCCGGGATTGACTTTGAGAAAAGAATTCTCGATATCTACCAACAATGTCGAACTCCAGATGAGATCGATGCGGCGTTCAAACAGTTACAAAAGGAGCTTGATGAGCAAATCCAGACCAGGATGCAGGACACAAGGGCCAAGCTCTTAGACAACTTTGATGAAGATGTTCACGCCCGCCTCAGGGTCAACTTGGCTGGGACAAGGGAGCAACTTGATCGTTTCGGTAGAATGTTCTGGACCTTAACTAACTTCATCTTGGAGAATAGTGCTGAATTTGATGATCCAAGTCTATCCTTCAGGCTTCTAAGATCGCCTCATCCTCCCATCCAAACGGGGAAGTATCATCTTATAACCAAAGAGCACCAGGAAGTTCCAAGCGACTTTCTGTACAGGCTTTCCCACCCCTTGGGCGAGCACGTCATCCAGCAGGGCAAGATGCAGGATTGCTCTGTCAATACTGTGCGTTTCGACATTTCCAACCATCGCACAAAGATATCAATGGTCGAACAACTCAAGGGCAAAAAGGGCTACTTGATCCTTCAGAAGTTGGTCGTTGATTCATTTGACCATGAGGAGTATCTTCTGTTCTCCGGTTTTGATGATTCAGGACAGTCCCTTGATCAGGAAGCATGTCGCAAGCTTTTCAACTGTCAGGGAGCTGTCCGAGATGAACATCTCATAGCCGATACGGCCAGCGAACGACTTCAGAAGGAAGCCAAACGGCACGCTGAAGCCACGATTGCCCGGTCGCTGGAAGAGAATAGTCAGTACTTTAACGAAGGTCGTGAGCAGTTGGAAAAATGGGTGGAAGATATGATCATCGCTTCTGAGAAGGAGTTGGCCGATACCAAGGCTCAGATCAAAGCCCTTAACCGACAGGCTCGATTGGCAACGACTATGGAAGAACAGAAGCAGTTGCAGGATAGAATATCAGGACTGGAAAAGAAGAAACGCCGTCAGAGGCAGCAGATATTCGATGTGGAAGACGAAATTGAACAGAAACGGGATGCCCTGATTGAGGCACTGGAAAAACGCCTCGCCCAGAAGACATCAGTTGAACCATTATTCATCATACGATGGAGTGTTGTATAGACAGGGAAACTTATGAGCCAGAATTTCGAAAAACTAAAAGCCAAGCTACTTGAGCTTTTTATGCTAGATCAGCCTGATCTGGATTTCGGCATCTTCCGGATCATGAACTCCAAGCGACAGGAGATTACCCAATTCTTGGATAATGACCTCTTGCCACAGGTCAAGCAAGCCTTTGCCGACTATCAGTCGAGTGATAAGTCCCACATCCAGCAGGAACTCGATGAGGCAATTGAGCAGGCAAGGCAACTGGGGGCAAATCCCGATGACATCCCCAAGGTACAGGAACTCAAAGAAAAACTCGCAGGTTCTGTTGATCTGACCGCCTTAGAGAACGAGGTTTATTCCGATCTATACAACTTCTTCCGGCGGTATTACAAAGACGGGGACTTTCTTTCTCTTCGCCGATATAAAGAAGGTGTCTATGCGATCCCCTATGAGGGTGAGGAAGTCAAGCTCCATTGGGCAAACCACGATCAGTATTACATCAAGACAAGCGAATATCTCAAGAACTATACCTTCAGCCTTCCCAATGGTAACAAGGTGCACTTCAAACTGGCGGAGGCCGATGTTGAGAAGGACAATCGCAAGGCCGAAACCGGTAAGGAACGGCGGTTTGTTTTATGTGAAGAGGATTTCATTACCGAAGAAACCGGAGAGCTGGTCATTCGGTTCAATTACCTGTCCTGTGAAAAGAAAACCAGTCAGAAGCAGTTGGTTGAACAGGCTGTTCCAGAGATCTTTTCCCAACAAGGCTTGGATGAATGGTTGATACCTCTGATGGCCAAAATGCCAACGGAGAAGAATCCTGATCGCACCCTGCTGGAAAAACGTCTGACCGATTACACGGCCCGCAATACCTTTGACTACTTCATCCACAAGGACCTGGGCGGATTTCTTCGAAGGGAACTGGATTTCTACATTAAGAACGAAATCATGCATCTCGATGACATCGAATCTGAATCGATTCCAAAGGTTGAGCAGTATCTGTCCAAGATAAAGGTCATCCGTCAGATTGCCCATAAGGTCATTCGCTTCTTGGAGCAATTAGAGAACTTCCAGAGGAAACTGTGGCTCAAGAAGAAGTTTGTTGTTGAGACCAACTACTGCGTCACCCTTGACCGCGTGCCGGAAGAACTCTACCCTCAGGTCGCTGAGAACGACTCCCAGCGGGATGAATGGGTTCGCCTGTTCGCCATTGATGAGGTAAGAGCCGAGAAACTTGGACAGGTTGCTTATTCCACGCCACTCAAGGTTGAGTTCCTCAAAGCGAATCACTTTCTAGTGCTGGACACCAGATTCTTCGGCCATAAGTTCAAGAACAAGCTTCTAGCGAGCTTCGATGATGTTGAGGGGACATGCGGTGGATTACTGATCTGCTCTGAGAATTTTCAAGCATTGAGTTTGCTTCAAAAAAAGTATAGTGAGAACATCAACAGTATCTACATCGATCCTCCATATAATACCGATGCATCTTCGATAGTCTATAAGAATGATTACAAGGACTCTTCTTGGCTGTCATTAATCGAAAATCGTCTCACATTAGCAAAACGTCTGTTAGGAAGGAAGGTATTCTTTGCACTGCAATTGACGACATCGAGTTTCCGAATCTTAGTCTCAATCTCAAATCCATTTTTGGACAAGGAAATATGTTAGGGGTAGTTGTTGCCCGCAGCAATCCGTCCGGACGATCTACCCCTAAAGGCATTGCAGAAGCTCATGATTATGCCATATTTTGTGGCAACAGTGAATTTGCTGAAGTTGGAAGGCTGCCTAGAACCGAACAACAACTTGCTCGCTATTCTGAAAGTGATGAACAAGGTAATTTTGAATGGGTCAATTTTAGAAAACATGGAGGTATTGAGGCTAATCGGTCAGCTCGACCCAAAATGTATTACCCATTGATTGCTTCTGCGAAAGGAGAGGTTCGCGTCCCAGAGATGGAATGGAATGATAGTTCGAAATCATGGATAATGACAGAAAAGCCAAGTCCAAATGAAGTAATAGTCTGGCCAAACAACGGCAAAAATGAAGAAAAGCGATGGAAATGGGGGATAGAATCAGTTAAAGCCAAATGTCAGGACTTCTGTGCCAAGCCTGACCAATCCGGTAACGTTGGAGCATATGTCAAATCAAGGATGAACGACGAAGGCATGTTACCACTTACTTGGTGGGATAAGAAAGAATACTCTGCCACTGAATATGGTACAAATCTACTGAAGGACATATTTGGACGCATTGAAGACTTTTCATTCCCAAAGGCATTAGATCTGGTAAAAGACTGTTTGAGAGTAACCGGGTTGTGCAAGAATGCTGTAAGCCTTGATTTCTTTGGCGGCTCTGGCACTACTGGCCACGCCGTCATCAACCTCAATCGGGAGGATCACGGAAGCCGTAAGTATATTCTCGTCGAGATGGGAAGCTACTTTGACAGTGTTCTCAAACCGCGGATTCAGAAGGTGATTCACTCCAAGGATTGGAAGGATGGCAAACCAATCAGTCGCGATAGCGGCATCAGCCATATGTTCAAATATATTCGCCTTGAGAGCTATGAGGACTGCCTGAATAATCTGGTCTTGCAGAGAACTGATGGCCAGCAGACACTTCTGGATGCCAATCCCGAATTCCGACAAAGCTACATGCTTGGCTATATGCTCGATACAGAGGCGGCAGGCAGCCCGTCCCTTTTGAATATTGATGCATTCGAAGATCCGTTCAACTACAAGCTCAACATCGCCGAAGGTAGTGTAGGTGAGACCAAGCCCGTAAATGTCGATCTGGTCGAGACGTTCAACTATCTTCTGGGCTTACGGGTCAAGCATATCGATACGATCCGTGACTATAGGGTGGTGGAAGGTTATAGTCCGAAGGACGAGAAGGTGCTGGTCATTTGGCGGAACACCAAGGAAAAGAGCAACGAGGATCTTGAGGACTTCGTAACCAAGGAGCAGTACAACACGCTCGATATGGAATTCGACCTGATCTATGTCAATGGGGATAATAACCTGGAGAACATCAAAAAGGACGAAGACACCTGGAAAGTTCGCCTAATCGAAGAGGAATTCCAACGGCTGATGTTTGATGTACAGGAATATTGAGTTCCATTGGAGAATGGTAAGATGGATAAATACTATGCTGTGTTAACCGGAGACATTGTCGGGTCTACTAAGGGCCTTTCGCCAGCAAGATTAGAACGGGTACGTGAACGATTGAGAATATGTGCAAAACAACTGAATGGGCTTAAGAAGGATTTGATTTGCGGGAAGGTGGATTTTTTCCGTGGCGATGGCTGGCAGATGCTCTTAAATCAGCCTGGACAGGCACTGCGTGCGGCCCTGTTTATCAGGGCGGGACTATTAGCCTTTGAGAACCGTTCTACGCGCATTGCCATCGGCATTGGCACAGCAGAGAAGATCGACCCCAAACGTATCTCACAGTCCACCGGTATGGCCTTTACGCTCTCAGGACGAGCCCTGGATCAGATGAAACGAAAAGACCAATTAAGCGTTGCCCTTCCTGATGTTTTTGGCGAAACCACTGCGTGGCTGACGGTCTTGGTACGTCTGTGTGATGCCCTGGTAGGACATTGGAAGACCAAGCAGGCTCAGTCTGTGATTGGAGCTTTACAGGGCCTAACTCAGACCGAGATTGCTGCGCAACATGATCCACCTATCAGCCAGCAAGCGGCAGCCAAATCTCTGGCGGGTGGTGATTGGGGTGCAATAGAAGTCGCGCTGGATCGTTTCGAAGCTACTAATTGTTTACAACCAAAATAGGTTGTAAATCGAAATACAACCCAAATAGGTTGTAGCGGGGTCGGTATATGAGTAATCTTATTATATTTCTATTCGCAGGTCACTTAGTAGGTGATTTCCTGCTTCAGAACAGAGATATGGCTGAGGCCAAGTCTCGTGTGAAGACTTGTTTGCTTCATGCACTTATTGTGGCGAGTTTTACCTGGCTGCTGATAGGGGCGATCTACCCCAAGGGCGTATGGTTGATGGTGTTTCTCGTTTTCCTGACACACCTACTGATCGATACATTAAAAAGCTTTGATAAACATGAAAGCGTTCGTACTTTTTTAGTCGATCAAGCTGCTCACGGGTTAGTGTTGATCATTATTGCAGGCCTATTTTCACAAATGTCCTACGCATGCATATGGTTGCACTGGATTCCAATGTATATGCCATTCTTGATCATAATCATAGGTTTAGTGTTGTGCATATGGTTCGGTAGCGTCCTCATAAGCAGGGCCATGGCACCGATCACGCTGGAACTTCAGGAGGAACTGTCCACAGGCCTCAAGAATGGGGGCAGATGGATCGGCCAGTTGGAGCGTGCCTTAACGTATCTTCTCGTACTGTCAGGAAACTCCGGGGCGATCGGATTTCTGTTTACTGCTAAGTCGATCTTGCGTTTCGGCGAGATCAAAAAATCAGGTCAACGTAAAGAGGCAGAATATATCATTATTGGGACATTCATGAGTTTCGGTTGGGCCTTACTAGTGGCGATCTCAATACAAAAGTGGTTAAGTTCATTGCAGATGGTCAAGTAATCCTATGGCAAAACAAACACGAAGACAACAACAACTGAAATTTGACCAGAAGCTGGTTCTTTTCCAGTGGATGCTTAAACTTTTTGAGGTTAACTCCCTTGAAGACTTGGCGACAGAACTAAAGGCCCCGGAACTGGAAGGATTCGATGAGGATAATCTCAGCCGGTATTACCATATCCTTCAAGCACGCTTGTTTGACAGGGAAAAGCTCAGTAGTGATATGCTTTTGGCGTACGACAATAATATCGTTAACCACTGGCAGAAGATTACAGAAAAGCGAAACCTGGAGGGCTATCCCCTATACCCGAAGTATTTTCAGTATCTGTCTTTGCTCTTCTCCGAGATCTATTTGGATCGGTATTTCACTGAAAAGGGAAGACTCCTTGAAGACCTCAATTCCTATGTTGATCAATTCAACCAGGGTAAGGCCGAAGTCAATCAAGTTGACCAATACAAAGACGATGACCTGAACAAGATTGCCTTCTGGTCGGCAACTGGCTCGGGCAAGACCCTCTTGATGCACATAAATATCCTGCAATACAAGCACTACCTGAAACTACACAACCGGCAAAGAGACCTGAATCGAATAATCCTGCTGACCCCCAATGAAGGGCTTTCCATTCAGCATCTGGGTGAGTTTGCCTTGTCCGATATGCGTGCGGATCTGTTCAGTAAGGACGGCAACCCATCGCTGTTCTCCGGCAGAGATATTGAGATTATCGACATCCACAAGCTAAGGGAGGAATCGGGCGACAAGACGGTTGCGGTAGAGGCATTCGAAGGCAACAACCTTGTTCTAGTGGATGAGGGCCACAGGGGAACAACTGCCGAGTCGGGCGAGTGGATGAAGCGTCGAAATCAACTTTGTGAAAATGGGTTTTCGTTCGGATACTCTGCAACGTTCGGGCAGGCGGTCAGAGCGGCAAAAAGTGCCCTGCTGGAGCACACGTATACCAAGTGCATACTGTTCGACTATTCCTACAAATACTTCTACAACGACGGATACGGCAAGGACTACCAAATCCTGAATCTGGAAGATGATACGGATGAGGCATTCCGCAATCGTTATCTGACAGCCTGTCTGTTGGCATTCTATCAGCAACAGAAACTATATGCGGTGAAGGAGATTGAGCTTCGGAAATTCCTGATTGATAAACCACTATGGATTTTTGTCGGCGGAAGTGTCAATGCTGTTCGGACACAAAACAAAAGACAGGTCTCCGATGTGGTGGATATCCTGTTGTTCTTAGCAAGTTTCATAACCAAGCGAAGTGAGAGCATTGTTTGGATTCGGGAATTGCTGGCTGGTCATGGGGAAATACGTGACCGCAACAATCGGGTCTTGTTCAAGACTACTTTTACGTATATCAATTCCTTGGGAATGAATGAGGACGAATTGTTTGCTGATATTCTAAGTACTCTGTTCAACGCCTCCACCACTGCGAGTCTGCATGTGGAGAACCTCAAGGGTTCAGATGGGGAGATTGCCCTAAGATTAGGAGATAACGATCCGTTCGGCTTGATCAACGTTGGGGATGCACCTAAGCTCTGCAAATTGTGTGAAGAGCATTCTGAGTTGGCCGTGCAGGATCAGGAATTCTCAGGTTCGATATTCCATGCGATCAATCAAGAAGATTCTCAGATCAATATTTTGATTGGCTCCAAGAAGTTTACAGAAGGCTGGAGCAGTTGGCGTGTCAGCACGATGGGCCTGATGAATATCGGCAGGACAGAAGGCTCGCAGATCATCCAGCTTTTTGGTCGTGGAGTGCGACTGAAGGGTTTCGAGTTCTGCCTGAAGCGAAGTCATCGGATACTCGGATTGGAGACCCCGACATTCATCGAGAAGCTCGAAACACTGAATATTTTCGGTATTCGAGCAGATTATATGCGACAGTTTAAGGAGTATCTGGAAGAAGAGGGATTGCCGACCAATGAAGATCGGGAAGAAATAATCCTACCAGTAATAAAGAATCTGAACGGCAAGAAACTCAAGACGATCCGTCTTAAAGAGGGTGTAGATTTCAAGAGGCAAGGAGATAGACCTGTCCTGGATGTGCCGGGTGAATCATTCCGAGGGCAGGTAATATTGGACTGGTATCCGAAAGTGCAGGCTTTGGCGAGTATTAAGGGTGAGGATGTTGATGAGGATGCCGAGCCACATGTAGAGCATCTTCGTGAAGAGCACCTTGCCTTTATGAACTTCGACCGCATCTATTTTGAAATGCAGAAGTTCAAGAATCAACGTGCTTGGTATAACTTGAATCTGTCGAAAAGCAGAATGCGTGATATCCTGGCCGAGAATACGTGGTATCAGATTCTTATTCCCAGTGATGAATTTCAGATTGGCACATTTGAGAAGGTCTTTCGGTGGGAAGAGATTGCGATTGGCTTACTGAAGAAGTATTGCGATCGATACTACAAGACATGTAAAGCAGCATTTGAGCACAAACATCTTGAGTATGTTGAGCTATCTGAAGATGATCCGACTTTCATCGATGATTATCTCTTCTTGGTCGAACAGTCTCGCCAGGACATCATATCGAAGCTTATGGAGATTAAGGCTATCATTGAAAGTGGGGCATTGAAGCCTGCGGAGTTCAACCGACTCGAATTTGAATTCTCCGGTATCAAGGCATTAACCTTTGCCAATCACCTGTATCAGCCATTGATGTACGTCAAATCCGACCTGGTCGAGGTCAAACCTGTTGTATTGCAGAATCCAGGGGAAAAAGACTTTGTTATGCACCTGAAAGAGTTCTGTAGTAGCAATCCGGATTACTTCAAACCCAAATTGAGCGATTCTGGCGTGACATGTCGTTTGGATATGGGCTGTTGCCGCCGCTACGTTGCACAGAGGCTTGAGCCAGTATGGCCCGTGGGC
>Ga0255052_10001222_pt1 | contig 19661 bp, 19 predicted proteins | sample JV7_2_21_MG_FD_188632 | JGI IMG/M metagenome (GOLD analysis project Ga0255052, IMG submission 188632) | Seawater microbial communities from Jervis Inlet, British Columbia, Canada - JV7_2_21 | ecosystem: Environmental > Aquatic > Marine > Inlet | place: Canada: British Columbia | collected... | reverse complement strand
CGGATCTCGGCCAACGTGATCGAGCGTTTCCTGAGGGAGACGCCGTTTGATGCTCTCGGATAGCGTTGCGCTATGCCGGCTGAAGAGTATTTCGGCTAAGCGTCGACGATCACCAGTTCGGGTTTGAACTTCAGCGGCCGCAAGGCGGCGCCGGACTTGAACATCAGGGTATCGACGTAGTAAGTGATGCCCGACATACGCGGCGCGAAAAACTGGCTTTCGAAGTTGACCACGGTGCCGGGTTCCAGGATCTTGTCGGTTTCCGTATCCGTCATCTCGTAAACGTAGTTCCCCACCCAGTCGGGCGGAAACGCCAGCCCCAGTTCGTAGCCGCCGACCCACCCCGCGTCCGACCAGATGCCGACCTCGTCATAGTAAGCCCGCGTCTTGCTCACCAGCTCCGCCACCGGTAGGTTGGGACGCATGCAGCTGTCGATCACGTCGAATACGCCTGACGACAAGCGATGATAATCGAGCACGTCCTTCGGTGGCTCGCCCACGTAAAACGCGCGCCCGCCGTTGGCATGATAGCGGTTGTAGACGCCGCTGATGTCGATGTTGACTTGCTCACCGGCCCGGATCGTCTTGCGGCTCGCCAGAGAATGGCCGCAGTTGGCCTTCAATCCCGAGTTGACCGGCAGGGTGATGCCCGGCTGTTCGCCGCCCGCCCGAGCCATCGCGTAGTTCATTTCGGCATAAACGTCGAGCTCGCTGACGCCCGGACGAATCGCATTCTTTGCGGCCTCGAAGCCGATGTCGGTGATTTCCGCGGCTTTTTCGATGCAGGCGATCTCGGCGTCCGACTTCACCCAGCGAACCTCGCGCAGCACTTCGCTGCCATCGCGCACGCTTATTCCACTGCTTGCGAATGCATCCTGGAAACGCTTGCTGATCACCGGATTGGGCCGATAGCTGTGAAACTCCATGCCGAGCACACCCGAGCCCAACCAACCCGAGGACCTCAGCTCGTCGACGATGAACGAGATGCCGTCGCGGCGCTCGCCCATCGGGAACACCCGCACATCCTTTGCGCAGGTGACGAAGCGGCACATGATCGCCTCGCTGGGGGTATCGAACAGGATGAAATCATCGCGCTCCCTGTGAATGGCGATGCCGCTGGTGGCCGGCCATTGTTTCGGGCTCTGCGCCTGGTACCAGATGCACTTGTAGCCGCTGAGGTAATAAAGGCTTTCGGGTGCCATCAGCCAGAGGACGTCGATACCGTCGCGCTCCATGCGCGCGCGAATGCGCTGCAGACGTTGCTCGAACTCCTGTTCGCTGAATGCCAGGTCCTTCTCGGGTTGGCATTGCTCGAATACAAGATTGCGGTTTTGCCCCATGGGATATCTCCTTCGATGACAGCTGTGATCGGTAAGGAACGTCAGATTAGCACGCGCCTTTCGAAAGGAACAACGACACGAATTCGGGGGACAGTATACCTATTTACTGAAAACTAACTTACTTCCCCGAGTATTTGGTAGCAGTATGTTACGAGCAATCTCAACCAGCGGAATCGAGCGTATTATTTGGGTCGCTTATCGCACCTGGTTGGCAGATTCTGAGCGTCTTTTTTCTCATAAGCAGACTCTCGTAAAACTTTGGCAGGAGGCAATCTTCGGCCAATAACGGTCGCTAGTAATTATCAGATCATGTTGCTTATTTCATTCTCAATCTGAAAAACGCGATCTATCCCCTGGTCTCGATATAAGTAGTTATGGATTCACTGCCTGGTGAAACTGTTCAGGCCTGTAAGATTGATAATTTGGTACTTCACCCCTTTTGGTTAAAATTATTTGCCAAAGTTGACCTTGACCAGACCTAAACAAACCCGCACAGGAATGCAGGTAATATCGCCACATACGGTAAAATCGTTGTCCATATTTCTCACTTAATTCAGGCCAGTTTCGATCAAAATTTTGCCACCAGGCCATAATTGTTTTATCGTAGTCCGAGCCAAAATTATGCCAGTCTCGAATCACCAATTTCGGTTCTATTGACATTGTAATACGAGTCGCTGACGGTAGTTTCCCATTAGGAAATATATATTTATTAATCCATGGATCGGTAGTGTCATGAGTGTAGTAGTCACCAATGGTATGTAACAACATCAACCCATCGTCAGTTAATAATTTACCAATAACATCGAAGTAGGCTTTGTAATTAAGATTGCCCACATGTTCGAACATGCCAATTGAAGCGATTTTTTTGAATTTACCCTTTAGTCCGCGATAATCACAGAATAATATTTCCACATCAAGATGCTTACAATTTTCCTGTGCCAGCTTTTGCTGTTCTTTGGATATAGTTATGCCAGTTACCTTCGCGCCATATTGTTCGGCAGCATATCTGGCCAACGCTCCCCAACCACAACCTATATCGAGTAAATGATCACCGGGTTCTAAGTTTAGTTTACGACACACAAGATCAAGTTTGTCAATTTGAGCCTGTTCAAGTGAATCAGCATGTTGCCAGTAACCACAACTGTAATTCATTAATGGATCAAGCATTCGGGTATATAAGTCATTGCCAATATCATAGTGTTTTTCACCTACATGGTAAGATCGATCGACGGATTGAAGATTTACTAATTTGTGAACAATTCGATTGCCTAGACTTGCCATTATTAATCGAAACTTTAATAAACCGCTCAATTTCAAATCAATTTCAATGCGCTGACACTTTGTAAAGCATTCATCTAGCTCGTGGCAATCCCAGTATCCTTCCATATAGGCCTCGCCAAACCCTAGCGTGCCTTTAGCTAAGGTATACCTATAAGTTTTGGGGTCGTGGACGATGATGTCCCACGGACGATCGCCATTTAATCGAACGTCGGCTGATCCAAGCAGATCGACTAGAATTTGAGGAGGCTTGGAAATGGTTGGTCTTGTTAGAGGTGACCGAATATTCGAAGAATTTATTGCCATAGCCTTTCACCCTAACTACTTGATAATTATACAATATGACAAAATTCGCATAAGGTTAGTTCATTTCCTATCGAATAGGTGGCCGTTATGGGTGGCGATCTCAACTGGTCGATGCAACACTTTATCTTAGAGCAAAAGATGGAGTGTGGAGTATGAGCGTCTGCTTTTTAATATCCAGAAAACTCGGGCGAAACGATTAATCGAATCCGGCCAGGCTGCTAAGATTGGACTTTGTAACCATTCTGCTGCCACGCCAAAGAACCGGATATGATTGATAGCAATGCCAGGAACCTGGCCGCGGAAGTACGAAACCTGCCACCCTCGATGCTGGACGCGAGCTTGCTGGCCGAGTACGTCAAAACCGGTGAAGCCTACGACCTTTCGGAATTGTGCAAAAAGGGCGATGTCTCGCTGAAACAGGTCGCACAGATAATCGTCGCGAGCGGGCTTGAGGAATTAGATAAGCTACCCGGATATGCCATGACACAGGAAACATTTGAGTTGGCTGAAAACCTTTACTCGATTGGTGAGTCAAGGCGGCAATGGCAGCAAACCCGGAACCGGCACAAACCCGCCTACCTGGAAGGTCGTCTATCGAGAGAAGCTTTGAAAAGACTTGAACTGGACGAGAAAAAGAGTAAACGCCACTACGCAGATATTTACTTTCGATCGTGGCCAGTTTTCTGGAATGAGAAGTTTCTCAAACGCATGATTCACAAGATTGATAGCCGCGTCATTGCCAACATACCGGAAGAACTAATCACCGAAAAAGTTTGTTTTGCCGCGGTTGCAAAATCGGGTTTGGCACTGCGTTACGTGCCAGAGTCACTGCGTAGTCTCGCTGTCTGCACTCAAGCAGTACAGGAAAATCCAGCCGCAATCGCTTTTACGCCTGGCCGTCTGCGCGATCAAATCAGGGAATTACAGGCTCAGGAGTTCAATTAAACCAGTCAATTCCGGGTTTTCGATGCTGGTGTAGGTACCGTGCGAAGCTCATATCCTCCGTGTTTCATTCTTCTCATGACGCTTTTATTAACGGCTGATTGATCATTTTTACCAAAATGTGCCGGTAATTAGCTATATAGATACTTGCGAAAGGTTCACGAAAGCAGTCACTAACCGTAAATTGATCAATGGTATCGAGAAATGAATATTTCAAAATCGGAAGCCGATTCTCAAAAAAGAACCGCGAAACTGAGAAACTTTGACTTAACAGTCGAAGAAATCAGGATATTGAAGGCCATCGAAGATTTAACCCTGGCCCTTGAAAATATTGAACACAACAACAATCGACCTGAACGACTGGAATATTTTCGTTGCGCAATAAGACAGCTCGAAGATAAATTGGAAGAAGTCAGGGAAAATACCCTGATTAGATAACGGTTTTAATTGCGCGGTATCTACTGGCGGGAATTAGTTACCGACAAACTTACAAGGTAAGAAAAGACAACCGGCTCTTTTTTTATTTCCCCAACAGATTATCAATCCAGGCGTTAGCATCGCCCATCACCGCTTTTCCCGCCAGATAATCATCGATGATTTCAAGCATACGCCTTCGCCCAAATGATCCATAGTGACCACCATGTACGGTTTCAACATCGAGTTCGCGTAATCGCTGTAAACTTTCACGATAGATCATTTTATCCGAGTGATAGACGGTATCGAATAACTCGCCATCATAAATTGTATCACCACTGAATAGCGTCTTGCTTTTCACCTCGTAGAGCGCAATCGAGCCGGGCGAATGCCCCGGTAAATGCAACACCTGAAATGCCCTGTCACCCAGGTCGACGACATCACCTTCATCGAGATAGCCTGTCAATGGTGCGGGTACAACCCGGTAGCTTTCGTAATGGAAATCTTTGTCGGGTAATGCCAAAAAAGTTTCCGCGCGCACAAATTCGGCCGTCCCGGAATTTTCATGGTTCGGTTCTCGATGAAGCGCTTCCTCGAGCCGATGACCAAGGCGACATTCAAACTCATGTGCACCGCCGATATGATCGAAATGGCAATGTGTCGATACCACGGTAATCGGTTTTTCGCTGAGGGTTGTTATTTCCTGTTTCAAAGGTCTTAAGCCCATCCCGGAGTCGATCAGCAGATCGTAGTTTTTACCACGCAGGTGCCAGATATTGCAGCGTAGCCAAAAGGCAACGTATTTTTCTCGTATCAGGCTGATGTCATCTGATATGCGGATAACTTCGTACCAGTCATCGATGGCCGTTTTATTCATCGCAATTCGCAATAGTCCTCTTGTTGGTTTTGGCTGTTTGGGTTTCCGGGAATATTTATTTCATTCTAGCGAAAGAGTGTAGATTTCTCCAAAAGTAGGCAATCAAAAATACATGTTCGGGGAATTTTATCTGCTATCTACTGTCCTAGGAACCACACACTTTCTGGAGACCTCCTTATGGAAAGACGACTATTTATCGCCGGCGCGATCACATCTGCCCTGGCAATTGCCGCAAATAGAGGTGTTATTGCCTCCACGGACTCTTCCGCGATGAAAGGGGATTTTCCACCCATCAACAAGACCAGGGAAAATTGGCGAAAGCTGCTGGAGGCACAGCAATACGAGGTGTTGTTTGAAGAAGGGACAGAACGCCCCTGGACCAGCCTGCTGAATGATGAAAAGCGCGAAGGTATCTATATCTGCGCCGCTTGCTACTTGCCGTTGTTTCTCTCGGAAACCAAATTTGACAGTGGCACGGGGTGGCCCAGCTTCTACCAGGCAATTGAAGGAAACGCCGGCACCAAGCGGGACTGGAAGCTGCTATTTCCTCGCACTGAATACCATTGCGCCCGCTGTGGTGGTCATCAGGGTCATATCTTCGATGATGGCCCCGAACCTACCGGAAAACGCTGGTGTAATAACGGTGTCGCCCTGCGTTTTATTCCATCTTCAGAATCGTTACCGGTGTTACGGATATAAAATTTAACAACAAGGCAGCATTGTTGTTGTTCGACGGGTTATCACTAAGCCCCAGTCGTACTCAGACCCTAATCTTGATTTCCCGAGATTTCTTTTCCGTAACCAGCCACCGCAAAGCACCTGGTCGAATAGGAGAACGGCCAACAATGTATGCTGTCGAAGAAACAGACGCTTAAATATCAAAGCTCAAGTTATTTGAATTTTGATAAATGGATAACAGTTTTCATTCTGCTGGCTTTATGCCGAATTTTCGTCAATCTCGCTTCAAGATTCGAGAATTCTTTCCTGAGGAAAAGTAATCTGTGTGAGAAAGGATCATTCGATTCCAGTTGCTTAATCACTTCTCTAGATTCATTTATCGATCTGACAAGTTTGGTCTCATCGATAGCGAGACCCAGACATGTTAAAAGGCGAGCTGTTGATGTTGGTGTAATTTGAGGGGAGATATCCATAACGCCTCGTCCTTGTTCCTGATTACACCCGATACTACACAGGCAATTGATACATCCACATCACCCATATGGGTTAAATTAACAACAATACTGCGCTCTTTATCTAACTTTAACGGTAAGTAAATATGACTTACTACTCGACGATCATCCCGTTAACGGACGCCCATCAATCGTTTTGAATAAATGGACCCATTGATATCTTTATGATATTTATCTTCAATACAAGGGTATGATGGATACGGAACGAGAGCCGAAAACATACTTTTTTAGATAGCCACAATGTCATCAAAAAATTCCACTGACAAACTTGATCGCGTTGTTTCACAGGCTCGCGTTGCCCGAGAAGAAAGGGAGAAAAGTTACCGTAGCAGAGCGTTGAAAATGTATCCCTGGGTATGCGGCCGATGTGCCCGCGAGTTCAATGAGAAAAACTTACAGGAATTGACAGTTCATCACCGCGATCACAATCATGACAATAACCCAATCGATGGCAGCAACTGGGAGCTGTTATGTGTCTATTGTCATGATAACGAGCATTCCCGCTATATCGACTCGGGTTATGGTGATTCCACAACCGAAACGCAAAATAGAGAGGCAACCTATAATCCGTTTGCAGAACTGGCGTCAATGCTTAATAAAAGGAAGTAGGTGGTATTTTTCCTAGGGGAATAGCGGATACATTTTTTATTAGACTACCAGGTAACTTCGGCAACCCGGAAGAGCAAGATCATCGTGTTGCTTACGGCCACTGCTGGTTGATGAACGACGCCGGGGACAATCCCTATGCGCGACCGATTGCCAACCTGCACCCGGTGTTTGACCTGGCCAAACGCGAGATTATTCGCATTGACGACTTTGGCGTGGTGCCGATTCCACCCGATCCGGGCCCGATTCGACGGCCTCAACAGCGAGGCGATTTAACCGAGATCTCGATTACCCAGCCCGACGGTCCCAGCTTCGACGTCGATGGTTACCAGGTTAAGTGGCACGACTGGGAATTGCAGGTCGGCTTTGCGCAGCGCGATGGCCTGGTGCTTTACGATATCGGCATTAATGACAAGGGCCGTCTGCGTCCGCTCATGAAACGTGCCTCGATGGCCGAGATGGTAGTGCCCTATGGCGACCCACAGGGCGCAAATTTTCGCCGCAACGCTTTCGATACCGGCGAATATGGAATCGGCGTCGCACTCGACTCGCTTGCCCTTGGCTGCGATTGCCTGGGACATATTCATTATTTCGATATCTGGACCCACGACTGGCACGGAGAACCTCGTTTAATCAAGAACGCGGTCTGCATGCACGAAGAGGATTACGGAATTCTCTGGAAATACTCGGTACCGGCTGCCGGGCAAGCAACGGTAACGCGCTCACGTCGACTGGTGATTTCGTCTATCGCAACCATCGGTAATTATGTCTACGGATTCTTCTGGTACTTTTACCTGGACGGAACCATCGGCGTTGAAGTCAAGGCAACGGGCATACCCTTCCCCTCGGCGATTGAAAATGGTAACCCCGGTCCCTACGGTCGACAAATTGGTGACCAGGTCGAATCGCACGTGCATCAGCATGTGTTCAGTTTTCGCTTCGACATGGCAGTCGATGGCGAACGCAACTCGGCCAGTGAAATAAACTTCTCAGCATTACCCACTGGTGATGACAATCTCCACGGCAATGCCGTCCGCACCGAGGAAACACGCTTTAAGACCGAGCAGCAGGCGCAGCGCGAAATTGATGCACACGCCGCGCGCTACTGGCGGGCGCTAAATCCCAACGTTAACAACCGCTACGGTGAACCGGTCGCCTACAAACTACTCCCGGGCGCAAACAGCTTTCCGTTTCAACAGCCGGATTCATCGATAGGCCAGCGCGCCGCGTTCAGTACAAGCACCTCTGGGTAACCCGTTACGCCGCCGATGAACTCTACCCGACCGGCTGGTTTCCAAATCAGCATGCGGGCGTCGATGGATTGCCAAAATGGACCCAGGCCGACCGCAGCATCGACAACCAGGACATCGTGATCTGGCATACGGTGATCTACCATCACTGGCCGCGACCTGAAGACTGGCCGGTGCAACCGGTAGTCTATGCCGGCTTTCACTGGATGCCGGATGGATTTTTCGATGAAAATCCAAGCATGGATATGCCGCGCAGCAAGTGAGATGACGATCGATCGCAAACACCCATTGCAACCGTGATATTCTGAGCCGGTATCGCAACCAACCTGAACCCGGGAAGAGGCAACCATGAATAACAGCAGGCCGAATATACTCGTAATCCAGGCAGATCAACTTGCAGCGAACTATATCGGGGCTTACCAAAACCCCATTGCGAGTACTCCACATATCGATTCACTGGCTTCGAGCGGTGCCATTTTCGATTCCGCCTATACCAATTTCCCGCTATGCGCACCCTCGCGTTTTTCAATGATGGCGGGACAGTTGGCTTCGACGATAGGTGCCTACGACAACGGGGCCGAGTTTCCATCGTCGATCCCGACCTTCTCCCATTACCTGCGCAATCTCGACTGCCAGACCTGCCTGGTCGGCAAGATGCATTTCGTCGGTGCCGATCAACTACATGGATTTGAGGACCGGTTGACCACCGATATTTACCCGGGTGATTTTGGCTGGACCGGTGACTGGACCGAGGTCAGGCCCAGTTTTGCCAACGATAGCGTTACCTTTACCGATGCCGGGGTTTGCCTGCGCAACGTGCAGCTCGAGTACGACGACGAAGTCTGTCATCGCGCACGTCGCAAGATCTACGACCTGGCACGCGGCAAAGACGAGCGCCCCTTCATGCTGTTCACTTCGTTCACGCACCCGCACGATCCGTTTCAATGCCGGCCAGAGCACTGGGATCGTTACCGCCATGAAGACATCGATATGCCGGTGGTGAACACCCGGCAGGACGAGATGGATCCCTACAGCCTGCGGCTGATGGCACAGTATGCGCTAAAGGACAACCCCCCTGGCGAGGAACAGGTGCGCGTGGCGCGGCACGCTTACTATGGTTCGGTCAGTTACGTCGATGATCAAGTCGGACAGTTACTCGAGGTATTGAAAGAAACCGGCCTGTATGAAAATACCGTCATCCTGCTAACAACCGACCACGGCGAGATGCTGGGCGAGCATGGGCTCTGGTACAAGAAATCTTTCTTCGAGGAAGCTTGTCGAATTCCATTGATTATCAGCCACCCTCTGATTGACCACCGTCGTGTCGGCGCAAATGTTTCATTGGTAGACCTGCTCCCCACCCTGCTCGAAATCGCCGGCGACACGAACCAGTCGGCCCTGATCGAGGCGGTTGCGGGAAACAGCCTGTGGGGACTTGCAACCGATTCCGCAGCGTCATGGGATCACCCGGTATACGCTGAAAACCTGGCCGAGGGCTCGACCACGCCGCTGCTGATGGCCAAACAGGGATCGATAAAATACGTCTACAGCGCGGTCGATCCCGAACAGTTGTTTGACCTTGAAACCGATCCGCATGAGCAAGTCAATCAATTTGAGAACCCGGACTACAGGGATTCGCGCGAGACCTTATCGAAACTGGTACAGCAGCAGTGGGATGTCGAAACCCTGGCACGTGATATCTTTGCCAGTCAACGTCGACGCCTGTTCCTTCGCGACGCGCTCGCCAAAGGCCAGCTCCATGATTGGGATTTCTCGCCGGTCGACGAACTTGAGCAACATTGTTTGCGCGCCGACAAGATTTACTCGCAATGGGCCTACCAGGATATCCTGGGTTACCGGTTTCCGAAGACATGAATATGCCCGGATTACGCGCCATTGCCACGGCGCTGCGTAACGGCGAAACAACTTCGACCAGGCTGGTCGAACAGGCACTGAAACTGGCAGATCAGTCGCACGCGGTTTTTACCGCGATCAATCCCGGCCTCCTGAACCTGGCCCCCTCCATCGACCGTGCACGCCAGAAATCATCTTCCCAGTCACCGCTTGCGGGCATCCCGATTGCGCTCAAGGACCTGTTCAATGTCAGGAATGAATCCACGCTCGCAGGGTCGATCGTGCGCAAGCACTACGCGCAACCCGAGGCGCAAGACGCCGAGGTTGTAGCACCGCTGCGCGCTGCCGGGTTGCTGTTCCTGGGTCGCACCAATATGAGCGAGTTCGCGTTCTCCGGGATCGGCAAGAATCCACATTACGGCACGCCCCTGTCAATCTGGGACCGCGAAACCGGACGCCTGCCCGGTGGTTCCTCGTCGGGCAGCGCCGTTGCCGTCGCCGAGGGTATCGTGGCGGCCGCGCTTGGCTCCGACACCGCAGGTTCCTGTCGTATACCGGCTGCCTTTAATGGCGTGGTCGGCGTCAAACCGAGCCATGGGCGCATGTCACTTAATGGGATATTCCCGCTATCGCCGACACTGGATGCACCGGGACCGCTCGCGGTAGACGTCGATAGTTGCTTTATTCTTGATCAGTTAATGTGTGGCAAGCTGCCACCTTCCAACACACTGCCAGCATTGCAACCCGCGGAACTGAAAACCATGAAACTGTTGATCCCGGGAGCTCGCGTAATGGAAGACCTCGACGATGAAGTGCGCGTAGCCTTCGAGCGATCGGTCGAGGTTCTCAGCGCCGCTGGTGTGAGTATCCAGGAGACGCCAATGCCCGTGCTCGATCATTGCGACGACTTTTTCATCGAGCGCCCGATCGTCGTGTACGAAGTCTGGCTGCACCATCGTGAAATGCTCGAACAACATCTTGATGAATACGACCCCTTTGTTGGCTTGCGCATGTCGGCCGGCGCTGAAATCAGCGCCGAAGAACAACAGCGCCGATATCGTGAAAGAGAACAGATCGTCGACACCTTTAATAAGCAGTTTGAATCACTGCAGGTCGATGCACTGCTTTACCCGAGCGTGGCCTGCATCCCACCGGCAATCGCCGAAACGGATGACGAAGATAATGCCCGGCGCGTCAACCTGCGCTGCCTGCGTAATACCGCGACCGTCAATTATTTCGACGGCTGCTCGATCAGCCTCCCCTGCCATCAGCCGGGTGAACCCCCGGTCGGTTTGATGCTGTCCACGCCAAACGGCGGGGATGATCGACTATATCAACTAGCCGCTGCAGTCGAAGCCGCATTGAAGGTTTAAAGCCAAATCGAGGGAAAGCTATCAATAAAGGTGTCGGCGCATTGTTGCCTTACTGCGATCCAATACTCAGAAATCTGGGGCGATTGACAACCGGCCAGTCGTGATCAATTTGATTTCCAGGAGTTGATCCAGATCAAAGTAAACTCGCCACCAGGGGTTAATCTATGTACAAATGTTAAGCACCCCAGTATTGATGGCCCAAGCACCCCTATTCCAGGAAGACCTGATCAACCGTTACGACAGACCAGGGCCGCGTTATACCTCTTACCCACCGGCAACGGAATTTCACGACCAGATCTCGGAAGCCGACTATCGTGACTGGGCCAGGTCAAGTAACGAAGAACCTATTCCAAAGCCGCTATCGCTCTATTTCCACATCCCGTTTTGCAGCTCGATCTGCTACTACTGCGCCTGCAACAAAGTCATTACCAAGAACAAGGAACGTGCCGAGCCCTACCTGCAGGACCTGTATCGTGAAATAGAAATTCAGGCCAGCCTGTTTGATCCGGATCGGGAAGTGCGCCAGCTGCACTGGGGTGGCGGTACACCGGAATTTCTGTCGCATCAGCAGTCGCAACAGTTAATGGAGAAGATTGCCAAACATTTTCGGCTGCAATCAGACAGTGACAGGGACTACTCGATCGAACTCGATCCCCGCGTCATCGCCAAGGACGGGATCTCCCACCTGCGCGGACTTGGTTTCAACCGCATCAGTATCGGTGTTCAGGATCTCGATGAGAAAGTGCAAAAAGCAGTCAACCGGGTTCAGAGCCTGGAAACAACCTCGACCGTAATCGATGACGCGCGTCGCCACGGTATGCGCTCCATCAACATCGACCTGATTTACGGCCTGCCCCATCAAACCCTGGAAAGTTTTGCCGCTACGCTCGATCGGATTATCGATCTGAATCCGGACCGCATTGCGATGTATAACTATGCCCATCTGCCACATCGATTTCCGCCACAGCGACGTATCCAGGCGGAGGATTTACCCGATGCAGCTGAGAAACTTGCAATTTTGCATAGCGCAATCGACAAGTTATGCACCGCGGGTTACGAATATATCGGCATGGACCATTTCGCCCGGCCCGAAGACGAACTTGCTGTGGCCCAGCGCGGCGGCAGCCTGCATCGAAACTTCCAGGGATATTCTGCGCACGCACAATGCGATTCGATCGGTTTCGGCGTGTCTGCCATCAGTCACGTCAGTGACAACTTCAGTCAAAACACCACCAGCCTCGACTCCTATCATGACAGCCTCGATCAGCAGCAGCTTCCGGTGGTGCGGGGATTTCAAAGCGACGAAGACGACCTGCTGCGACGCGAGATTATCCAGAGCCTGGTCTGTCATTTCCATCTCGATATGCAGCGTATTTCGTCGCGCTGGGGAATCGACTTTAGCGACCACTTCGCAGATGAACTGGAGCAACTGCGCGACATGGAGCAGGACGGACTGGTCAAGGTGACTGACAATCAGGTTATCGTGCGTGAACCGGGACGTTTGCTGGTGCGCAACATCTGCATGATATTTGACCGCTACCAACGGGATGGCAAAAGCGATGGATCATTTTCCCGAACTGTTTAAACGACTGCCGCTTTAGTTGACATGGATCAATAAGCCGGATCCGTATTGTCTTATTATTCTTTTCGACTCCTACTCTTAACTACAACTTAGAGTATTTAGCCGGCACTCCCCGCCGGCTTTTTTTTTTGCGGTTCGACAATTCGGTCCTCGTCCATCAGGATTCGATGCGCGGGACCTTCGAGGTCGTCATATTGTCCGTCTCGAACCGCCCACAACAAAATCCACACGATCACTCCCAGCAGTATCAGCGAGATTGGAATCAGCAGGTAGATTATTTCCATTAGCGGGTCAGCCTCAATGCGTTCAAAACCACCAGTAACGAGCTTATCGACATTCCGATCGCAGCAAGCCATGGCGCAATCAATCCTATTGCGGCGACCGGGATCGCGCCGAAATTATACATTAAAGCCCAGCCCATATTCTGGTAAATGATGCGTTGGGTTCGGGCCGCGACAATCATCGATTGCGCAATCGCCGGCAGATGATTAGCGGTTAGCACGATATCGGCGCTCGTCTTTGCCAACGAACTGGCGCCGCCCATAGCGATCGATACGTCCGCACTCGCCAACACCGGCGCATCATTCACGCCATCGCCGATCATGAGCACTACTGAAGATTCCCGTTGCAGTGCCTGCACCGCCTCCATTTTCGCGCGCGGTGACATTTGCACCCGGTAATCCGAGATTCCGGTCAGGTCGGCCAACCGGCGGGCCGCGGCGTCACCATCCCCTGTCATCAAAATCACCGATTTACCCAAGGTTTGTAAGTGCGTGATCAACGTTTTCGCATCCTCGCGCAGATCATCGACAAAGGTAAACATGGCGATTACACGATCGGCACGTGCCAGTACCACCGTGGTCACCGCATCGGTGGCAATTTCTTCGAGCCATTGTGTCGGAATTTCTGCATTGCTGTGACTGGCAATGTAACTACCGTTGCCAATAAAGTAATCGACGTCATCGATGCTGGCACAGATGCCACCACCCGCGGTGCTGGCAATCCGCGTAAGCTTGCGTTTTTCCAGGACACCGGCTTCCTGCACCAGCACCCGGGCCAAAGGATGCTCGGAGTGCTGTTCAAGGGCGGCGGCAATTTGCAGGCACTGACCCCGATCGTATTCCGGACTGCAAATGACCCGTTCAAGCCTGGGCCGGCCCCGGGTCAGGGTGCCCGTCTTGTCGAATACCACGTGGGTGATCCGGTTTAAATTCTCAAGTGCCGAGCCGCGCTTGACCAGTAGCCCGGCGGACTGCAACTTACCCAGGCTGGCGCTGATGGCGGTCGGCGTCGCGAGCGATAGCGCACAGGGACAACTGACGATTAACACCGCAAGTGCTATCTCAAACCAGCGCTCAGCATCGTGCAGCCACCAGAATATGGCGACGCTGACCACGATCAGTAATACCAAACTGATAAAACGCGCCGCCACTCGATCCGCCAGGCGTGCCAGGGGAAGTTTTTCGGCCTGCGCGCGTTCGATGGTGCGCTGGATCTCCGCTATCACGGTGTCCGCACCGACCGACTTCACTTCCATCTGCAACGGATTGGTCACATTGATGCTACCGCCAAGCAAACGATCACCGACACTTTTATCGACCGGAATACTTTCGCCATTCAATAGCGATTCGTCGAGCGCCGAGAATCCCGAAATGATTTCACCATCCGCGGGTACGGTCTCACCGGGACGTACCAGCACCCGGTCGCCGATGGCAAGTGTCGCCGCCGCGACGGATTCTTCGGCGCCCCCGTCAGGCGCCAATCGGGTTGTTACGACCGGCAGCGACTGAGCGAGTTGTTCTATTGAAGCGGCACAGCGCTGACGCGCCATATTTTCGAAGTATCGACTGGCTGACAAAAAGAAAACGAACATTACGACGGAGTCGAAATAAATTTCTCCCTGACCGTTGATCGTTGCCCAGGCGCTGCTGGCAAAGGCGATTCCGATCGCGAGCGATACCGGGACATCCATACCCACCTGGCGGCGTGCCAGGTCACGCCCTGCAGACATGAAAAAAGGCGTCGCCGAGTAAAGAATTACCGGAAGCGTCAGGCCGAGGCTCAGCCAGCGAAAGAACTGTTGGAAAGAGGCTTCCATGCCGGACCAGGCACCGGCATAGAGGCTGATCGATATCATCATAACCTGCATACCAAATAACCCGGCGACGGCAAGACGGCGCAGTTGCAGACGCCGTTGTTGCCGATGCGATTCCTGTTGCTGATCGGGATTGTACGGCAGCGCGCGATAGCCAATTTTCTGAATCGACTGCAGTATCTCGCTGAGTTTGATTTGTTTTTCATCCCAGCGCACCAGGGCGCGTTGCGTTGCGTAGTTGACTCGGACATCGGTAACCCCCGGTAACCCCGCGATGTATTGTTCATTGAGCCAGATACAGGCCGCACAGGTAATGCCCTCCAGGATCAGGCTGGCCTCGCGCATGTCCGCACCAAGGGAGTGCACGAACTGGCCCTGGATTTCGGGGACGTCGTAAACTTCGGTCGCGCGCTGGAACTCCGGCACCAGGCCCTGCGCCGTCGAAGATACCTCGGTCCTGACCCGGTAGAAGTTTGTGTTCCCGGATGCGACGATAGCCTCCGCCACGGCCTGGCAACCGTGACAGCACATCGGCCGATTGACGCCATCGATGCTGACGCTCAGGCCCAGTTCCACTGGCACCGGCAGGCCACAATGAAAACAGTTACCGATACCGATTGCAGCAGAAACTGCACCGGTTTCGTTAAAATCCTGATGATTACCTCGTTTTGCTATGGCCGGCTTCACCTTATATCTCGATTTTTAAATACAAACTAGTTCGGATGGTTGTAGTCATGATGCAACTTGAATATTATCCGAGTTTGATCTGGGTCAATACCACACCGCAAGCATTTTGAATAATCCACGCTAACCAATAACAAGATTCGCCGCCATGTTTATACAGCACATCATAGGTTTGTTCACTGATCCCACGAGTGAGTGGGAGAAAATACGCGAGCAGCAGAAAAACGGCGACAAGACTTCCGTCGGGCACGTTTTTATTCTTGCGCTTATTCCAGCGATATCGGGATACATAGGCACCACGCAGGTTGGCTGGCGTATCGGGGTTGGCGATCCAATCCGCATCACCGGCGATTCGGCGTTTGCGATCGCGGTTATTTACTACCTGGCCTTACTGGTCGGGGTCTTTACTATCGGCTGGGTAATCCACCTGCTCGGTAAAGCCTATGAAGTCGAAAAACCCTTATCGCTTTGTATCGCACTCGCAGCCTATACCGCAACACCACTGTTTTTAATTGGCATCATGGAAGTTTACCCGGTGTTGTGGTTGAACATGCTGCTGGGTCTGCCGGCACTCGCCTACACCGTATACTTGTTGTATTCGGGGCTACCCGTGATGATGGAAATATCGGCAGAACGCGGCTTTCTATATTCGTCCGCAATTCTCGCGGTAGGACTAATCGCGCTGGTTGCACTGCTGGCAATGACCGCTTTGCTCTGGGGCCTGGGTCTGCAACCCGTATTCACCAATTAAACACCAACCGAAAGATTCACCTGTTTGATGGGCATCAAACATCGAGGAAGCGCTAGATGACAAACACTGAAACCTATAATTACAAAGTAGTTCGGCAATTCTCGATCATGACGATCGTATGGGGTCTGGTCGGCATGTCGGTGGGCGTATTGATCGCCGCGCAGCTAGCTTTCCCGGTGCTCAACTTCGATATCCCGTGGCTTACCTTCGGTCGTCTGCGGCCGCTGCATACCAACGCGGTCATCTTCGCTTTCGGCGGCTGTGCCCTGTTTTCCTGCTCTTATTACGTGGTGCAGCATACCTGTCATGTCAAACTGGCTTTCCCGCTGCTGGCAGGATTTACCTTCTGGGGGTGGCAGGCCGTCATCCTGCTGGCCGCGATTACGCTACCGCTAGGCATCACTTCCAGCAAGGAATACGCCGAACTGGAATGGCCGATCGACATTCTGATTACGCTGGTGTGGGTCAGCTACGCCATTGTTTTCTTCGCTACCATCATGAAACGCCGCGTCAAGCATATCTACGTCGCGAACTGGTTTTTCGGCGCCTTCATCATCACTGTCGCGGTATTGCACCTGTTCAACAGCGCCGCGTTACCGGTTTCTCTCTGGAAATCCTACTCGGCCTACGCCGGAGTCCAGGACGCGATGGTGCAGTGGTGGTACGGCCATAACGCGGTCGGCTTCTTCCTGACCGCCGGATTTCTCGGCATCATGTACTACTTCGTACCCAAGCAGGCGGGCCGCCCGATTTACTCCTATCGCCTGTCGGTAGTCCATTTCTGGGCGCTGGTATTCACCTATATCTGGGCCGGACCGCACCATTTGCACTATACCGCCCTGCCCGACTGGGCACAGTCACTGGGAATGGTGATGTCACTAATTCTGCTCGCACCTTCCTGGGGTGGCATGATTAACGGCATCATGACGCTGTCGGGTGCCTGGCACAAACTGCGTACCGATCCGGTACTTCGCCTGCTGGTCGTTTCGATTTCGTTTTACGGCATGTCGACCTTCGAGGGTCCGATGATGGCGATCAAGACGGTCAACGCACTGTCACATTACACCGACTGGACCATTGGTCACGTGCATTCCGGTGCGCTCGGCTGGGTTGCGCTGGTGTCCATGGGAGCGATGTACTACCTGATTCCGAGGCTGTTCGGGCGTGAACTTTATAGCCTGCGCCTGGTGGAAGTGCACTTCTGGACCGCAACCATCGGTATTGTGCTCTACATCGTCTCGATGTGGGTCGCCGGCATCATGCAGGGCCTGATGTGGCGTGCGGTCAACTCGGATGGCACGCTGACCTATAGCTTCGTCGAGAGCGTGCAGGCGATGCATCCCTACTACATCGTTCGCACCCTCGGCGGCGCATGCTTCCTGCTGGGTGCGGTCGTCATGGCTTACAACCTGTGGCGAACCATCGCCAAAGCAACACCCGTCGAAGTTGAAATCCCAGAACCGGCAGGCGCCCACTAAGTAAAGTTACGAGATACGAATATGGCTTCAGCACACGATAAAGTCGAAAAAAACATTGGCCTGATGATTATTCTGATCATTGCCGTGATATCAGTTGGCGGGCTAGTCCAGATTGTCCCGCTTTTTTTCCAGGATTCGCTGACCGAACCGGTGGCCGGGCTAAAACCCTACTCCGCGTTGCGACTCGAAGGACGTGATATTTACGTCCGCGAAGGATGCTACCTCTGTCATTCGCAGATGATTCGTCCGTTTCGTGCCGAAACCGAGCGTTACGGGCACTACTCGGTAGCCGGGGAATTCGTCTACGACCGACCTTTCCTATGGGGTTCGAAGCGTACCGGGCCCGATCTGCATCGAGTCGGTGGACGTTATAGCGATGACTGGCATCGCGTCCACATGAATAATCCCCGTGACGTGGTGCCTGAGTCGATCATGCCGGGCTACCCGTGGCTCGAGGAAACCAAACTCGACGGCAGCGACATTCAAACCAAGATGGAAACTCTGCGTACCCTGGGTGCGCCCTATACCGACGCCGAAATCGAAGCAGCGCCCCCGACACTCGAAGGCAAGACTGAACTGGACGCTATGATCGCCTACCTGCAGGGTCTCGGCATCGAACTCAAGTCGAGGGAATAGTCATGAGCTTTACAATGATTCAGTCGATATGGTCCATCGTCATTCTGGTCGCTTTTCTCGGGATCGTGTTCTGGGCCTATAGCTCCAGGCGTAAATCCGATTTCGACGAAGCCGCGCGCCTGCCGTTTGAAGATGAGCCTTCAAACGATAACAAACAAAATTCTTCGGAGTAGATTCATGGCCGATTTTAATAGCGATTTCTGGCACTGGTATATCGCAATCCTCACTGTCCTCAGCATTCTGGCCTGTGTCTGGTTGCTGCGCTGGATGACCTCTGGCCATAAGAAGACGGATCAGGTCGAAGATACCGGCCACGTCTGGGATGGCGATTTGACCGAACTCAACAATCCCTTACCGCGTTGGTGGCTCGGGTTGTTTTACATCACCATCGCCTTTGGCGGTTTCTACCTGCTGCTCTATCCCGGCCTCGGCAGCTATGCCGGTATTCTGGAATGGAGCTCCAAAACCGAGTACGAGCAGGAAGTCGCTAAGGTCGAGGCTGAAGTCGGCCCGCTGTTCGCGCGCTACCAGCAAACCGCGATCCTCGACCTGATCAAGGACGAAGACGCGATCAAGGTCGGTGAACGTCTGTACGCCAACTATTGCACCACCTGCCATGGTTCAGACGCGCGCGGTGCGCGGGGTTATCCGAATCTGCGTGACAACGTCTGGATATGGGGCGGTGATCCGGCCAGCATCAAAACCACGATCATGCAGGGTCGCCAGGCCGCAATGCCCGCCTGGGAAGGACCACTGGGTGGAGAAAGCGGCGTCGACGAGGTTGCCCAGTACCTGTTGAGCCTGTCGGGACGCGCAACCATTGCCGAACTGGCCGATAAGGGCAAAGCCAAGTTCGATATATTCTGCGTTGCCTGCCACGGCCCAACCGGTACCGGTAACCCGGCGCTCGGAGCACCCAACCTGACCGATGATGTCTGGCTGTATGGCGGTTCGATCACGCGAATTTCCCAGTCCATCGCCAAGGGACGTAATGGCAAGATGCCA
>Ga0255052_10001221_pt1 | contig 19679 bp, 11 predicted proteins | sample JV7_2_21_MG_FD_188632 | JGI IMG/M metagenome (GOLD analysis project Ga0255052, IMG submission 188632) | Seawater microbial communities from Jervis Inlet, British Columbia, Canada - JV7_2_21 | ecosystem: Environmental > Aquatic > Marine > Inlet | place: Canada: British Columbia | collected... | reverse complement strand
GACGGAGCGGTCCGGCGGCCGGGACGCACTGAAGCCGATGTACCCGTGCAGGCCGCGAGAATGTGCCGTGACAACGCCTGCTTCAGCTTTCTTTGCATCATTCGCATCATTCGCATTTGCTTTGCAGGTCCATAACACAACGGTAAGGATGAGCATCAGCAGCAATGACCTTCTCATGTTCTTCTCCCTAATACAAGGTAAAGTTAAATTCGGTTCCGAGAGGAACGGGCCTGTCGGGCCTCCTTCCTTGTGTGTTTCTGTAAATGTACACGGCATGAGGGGTGGCGATAACAACGTCGGGTATTCCATCGCCGGTCATGTCGCCGATCAGCGTACTCTTTTCATATTTTGTCCTGGTCTCAGAGACGTCCGGGCCGGGCGTGTGGAAGGTGCCGATCCTTTTGCCTCGATCATTGTAGAGCCCGCCTTTGTGGGCAACGAGGATTTCATCTACGCCGTCACCCGTCCAATCCAGCAGGCAATGATGCCGGCTGTAGTCGGTTACGACCTGGCCGAGAAGCCCGCCCTTTTCATCCAATACCCAGATGGGGCTCTTGCCGTACGGTTGATGGTCAATATCGACAACTATGTGGCGACCGGGATGGTCGGGTATGACGTGCCCGACGTCTATGGACTCGAAATGATGTCCCGACACTTCCCACAACGTTTTTCCGTTGCCGTCGACGAGCGCAATGTTATTGGCGCCGCAACAGGCGAGTACGATACGAAAATCCTCGGCCAAAGCGCCATGACGCACAACGCGAGCGCAATCCAGATGCCCGCGCGACTGGTCCACCTTCCTGGATTCGAATACCCATCGAACCGAGCCGTCATGATTGAGCATTGCGTAGCCGGCCATGATCTCGTCACGCCCGTCACCGTCGATGTCGATCGGCACAGGCTGATGGGCCGTACGGAATCCGCCGGGATCCTTAACTGCCCAGAGCAGTTTGCCTTGCCGATTGTACGCCCATATCCGGCGGTATCTGTCTTTGACAAGTATGTCGGTCGAATTGTCACCTCCGGAGAGCTTGCAGAACACCAGACAGTCCGTGGCGTCCTCGGCAATAGGTATCCGCCTAAGCTGCCGGCCCGTGGCCCCATCGAGTTCGACGACAAAACCTTTCGTGCAAAGAACAACTTCGCTCCTGCCGTCACCGTTCCAATCGTGGACCTGGCATGCGACGTCGTGGTGCCAGTTCTTTCGGCCAACGTCAGGTTTGCCCCAGCGCCACAGGACGGATCCGTCCAATTTCTGCGCGACCGCTGTGCTGGTATAATGCACATCGCCCTCATTGACGTTCTCGGCGCTGACGATCTCGACCTCGCCGTCGGCGTCCACGTCGGCCGCCACCATCCACTGCCCTGCATATTCGGGATCGAGAACGACGATCTTGTAGGCTCTGATCAGCGGCACATTGCTGTCCGGCTTTCCGACGTCTTCGGTGTCGAAATATGTGAACTCATCGCTCTTGGCGCAGCAGAACGCGCCGAGAACAAATAGCAACAGAACATGGACCCACGGCATACACCTGTGTTTCGTCATTCCAAACATCCTCCGAGTTTCCTAGTCAGACGGCATTGCCCTTGGGGCGCCCGTGGCGCCGTTGCCGAATTCTAAACCACAAGATGCAACAAAGCAAGCCGGCCAGCGCCCCGCCGGCGACTGCAAGCAACTGTCCCCAGGCCGTGATCATGAGGATTTTGTGAACCAGATTGTTATGCTGTTCGGCAGTTTTGGGCAATTGCCCGGCATACTCGGCAACATGATGGAGAAAGCCAGCCGCCAATGACTTGTCGGGAATCTCCTTGTGGCATGCCAGGCAAACGCCCTGGCGGTCCATGTGCCGACGCTGCTCGTTGCTCAGTGGGCGAGAGAGTGAAAAGTGGCTGCCCACCGTCTGCAACTGCTTGCCGTCCTCTGTCACAAAGCGGGACCAGTCAGCCGTCAGAGCCGGTATCGCCTCGATTTGCGTTTGCACGCCTGCCGGCAGAATCTGCGCGTCGGCAGTCATCAGGTCCACAATCACAGGCTCATTGGGCTCTCGATTGAGTCTGCCGCCGGCGATTCCATAACCTGCCGCCTTCTCGGAGAGGTGACAGGAATGGCACGGCCGGGCCTCGCCCACGGTGTGCGGCTGGACCGGGCTCATGTCTATGCCCAACTGCCCTTGGGCTCCCGAGCCTTCGCTCTCCGGCAGAGTTCTGAAAATATGGTTCTTCAAAATGGTCTCGCCGTCGGCGCCGATGACCGTCGCCGAGACCTGGCAGCCGGGCATGACGGGGGTGACTCTGCCTTCGCCGTTGATCGCCAGAGCGGGTGTTTCCCAGCGAAGATAGGAACGCGTTTCCTTGATCTCGCCCGGCATGAACGTGTCATAGTCCTGCTCTCCGGCATCCGCCGCAAAATTGCTGTCCTTGTGCTCATGCCCCGCGGCGATCCAATCGAAACTTCTCTTGCCTTGGGAGTAGTCTATCTTGACGTGACATCCGTAGCACTGCGGCGCCCAGGAAGAATGGCAGCTATAGCATTCTGTCTTGTCGATATGGGCCTTCACGTTATCCATCGCCACTTTCGCCTCGAGTTCCAACTCATCGTTCTTGAGCAAGAGCTTCAACGGTCTCAATTCGATATCGTTACCTGCCGCGGTGTGTACGATGACCGTGTTGCCTTTGCGCACCACATTGGTAAAGGGATTGCCCCGGGCGGTGCGCAGGTACCCCTGGTCGTTTTGGTAGCCCGTCCCGCGGTGCAGCGCCGTGGGCAATTCCCGGGCCACTCCCCGGGCCGTGCCCACCGAAACCTGAGCGAACTCATCTCCGTACCCTAAAGGCAGCTCCCAGGGATACGCCTGCGGCGTGCCGTGACAGTCGGTACATTCTATTTCCACCTGGGCAAGATTGGTCCCGGCCAGGTAGCCGTCCCCGTGAACGTCGACAGACGTATGGCAGTCCTGGCAGAACATGCCCTTCAGGTAATGCACATCCTCCTTCATCGCAATGTAATGCTTGGTATGCAAACCGATCTGCCCGCCCCCGCCCTCTGTGTAGGGGGACGCATATGCGCTTTCCATCAATCCCTGATAAGATACGCCGATACGCTTGCCCCGGTCGTGACAGGAATTACAGGTCTCAACCGGAATTCCGCTGTACTGCTTATCGTTGACCGTGACCTTGGCCTCTCGCGTCGCCTGGATACTGTGAACCAGCATGTGCCCGGGCTTATCCTTTGGGATCGCCTCGTCGCCTCCTTCGTAAAATCCCTCATTGCCGTAGGGAATATGGCATGCCGAGCACCCCATCCCCCGGTAATCCCCGCGTCTTTGCCTGCCCTTGACCGCCAGGTGACAGCGCAGGCAATCTCCTCTCAGATAGGTAAACACGGCCTGCTCCGGATGGTCCGCGAGGCTGGCCATATCTGTCGGGGCGTCAGGCAGGCTCGTCATCTTATCGGGAAACACCTGCGGTTCGGCGATTCTTAGGCGGTCCATGTAGGCACAGTAATCCTCCGTGACCAAAGATCTATCCCTCGCATCCGGATTGTTGGCGTCATAGTTCGCCCATCGATGGTCGTATCCCTCCAGGGAACCAAAGGCCCAGGTCGCACCCTGGATCTTGCCGGCTTCGGTCATCATCAGACTGTTCCACTGCGCCTTGACCAGCTCGCCGTGACACTGCCCGCACGTAAGCGCGTTAATCCAGGGGCTCCCCGGATCGGGGTAAAACGCTCTGCCGGCGTGTGCCTGCTCCTTGGTCGCCGCCGTCGGATCGCCCCCGTGGCATACCGCACAGCCGGCCGAGTCGCCCAACCTCCGGCCGTATGCGGCAATCTCCTGCATCATCTGCGAGTTCGGATTCACAATCGGCTCGATACCTTTGTGGCACGCCAGGCACCCTGCGGGAACTTCTGCGGCTGGGCCGTTTGTTGAGATACAAAAGCCCAGGCCGAACGCAGCCAAAAAGCAGATTCTGAAAATCGCAGGCCATCCACCATGTAACGATATGCTGCCCGACACTAAATCCTGTTTCATGCTGTTATCTCCCGTCCCATTCTTAGATAACTCACGGAAACCTACGGTTCACCTCATAGAGGTTAGACAAGGCTCTCTCTGAAAACTCCGTCGTCGGCCCGAGAGCGAGCGTTTTTTCGCCTGGCAAAGACGGCGAAGCAGGCGATATTGGTTTTATCGTCGATGCAGCCGGATGCAGTCAGGCGGAAAATAAGCCGCTCGAAGCCAGATCGAGTTTCCGGACAGAGCCTAAGGCACAGTCTGCGCCAAGTCAAAACAAAGTTCGAACTCAGCCGTTTGGCGAGGGGCCGGGACTTTCATCTTTTCTTTGCCCGGCTCAGCGGATAGAATAGGTCCGGAAAGTAAGCTGGAGACTGTCGTTTTGGTGGCCATGGCCTACCCTACAACTACAACTGACTACCGACAACCGACTACCGACTACTGACTACTGACTACTGTCAACTCTCCCATGACTGATGTTACGCAAATTCTAAACGCAATCGAACAGGGAGACCGCCAGGCGGCGGACAAACTGCTTCCCCTTGTCTATGGCGAGCTGCGTCTGCTGGCAGCCCAGAAGCTCTCGCGAGAGCCGCCCGGCCAGACGCTTGAGGCGACCGCCCTGGTTCACGAGGCATACATCAAGCTGGTTGGGGACCAGGGGCAAAATTGGACCAATCGCGGCCATTTCTTCGCTGCGGCCGCTGAAGCCATGCGGAGACTGCTCGTCGACAACGCCCGACGCAAGAAGAGCGAAAGATGCGGCGGGCGCCGGCAAAAGGTCGATCTGGACAACCTGAGCATAGCCATTGAGAACCAGCCGGATGACCTGATTGCGCTGGATGAAGCACTCAGCAGGCTGGCCGATGAGGACGCCGATGTCGCCGATCTGGTGAAACTGCGTTACTTCGGGGGCCTTACCCTGGAGCAGGCGGCCGAAGTTAAGGGCATTTCACGTCGAACTGCGGGCAGGCATTGGAACTACGCCAGGCTGTGGCTGTACAGGGAAATGACAAAGGCAGATGAGACGCCCGGCTACTGACACGTTTCGACCGGGGCGAATTGCCATTCACGTAATACTTTAGCGAAGTGAGGCATTTCGCTAAAGCGGTTCAGGGTTCACAGTCCCAGATTCACAGTTGAAGGAAAAACTGATTCAAGGCTTCTAACCGTGAACCTTGAACCGTGAACCAAAAACTCTAATTCGGTATGTGGTTCGCAACTTCAGGAGCATCGTGAATCCTGCAAAACTGTTACCTAATTGAACCATGTAACATTTTTTTTCGTTTGTAAGATCTTTTTTGTCCCATTTTGTGCGCCGATTACGCATTGTATATGGAAGTTATGTTATGGTCGAAAAACCCAAAGACATCAAAGTGATTCTTGCCGAGGCGATGGAGAAGCCTACTGCCGAAGAGAGGTCGGCATATCTTGATAAGGTATGCCGAGACGCTGGGGATTTGAGGCGGGAGGTCGAATCATTGCTTCGGTTGGAAGATAAGATGGGCGATTTTCTCGAATCCCCCATTTTCGACTCGGGCGTCACCTTGGGCGATTCTCCTCTGACCGAGGGTCCTGGCACGGTCATCGGGCCGTATAAACTGCTCGAGAAGATAGGCGAAGGCGGTTTCGGCGCGGTCTACATGGCCGAGCAGGAAGAACCGATCCGGCGCAGGGTAGCTCTCAAAATCATCAAGCTCGGCATGGATACCAAACAGGTGATTGCCCGCTTCGAGGCCGAACGCCAGGCGCTTGCGATGATGGACCATCCGAATATCGCCAGGGTCCTCGACGCCGGGGCCACCGACAGCGGCAGGCCCTACTTCGTGATGGAGCTGGTTACAGGCATCTCCGTCATCGATTATTGCGACACGAACAGACTAACCACGGCAGAGCGGCTGGACTTGTTCGTCCAGGTTTGTAATGCCGTTCAGCACGCACACCAGAAGGGAATAATCCACCGCGATATCAAGCCCTCAAATGTGATGGTAACGTTGCATGACGGCAGGCCGGCTCCCAAGGTAATCGATTTCGGCATCGCCAAGGCGACGAACCAGCGACTTACTGAAAAGACGCTCTTTACTCGGTACGCCCACATGATCGGCACGCCAGCATACATGAGTCCCGAGCAGGCGGAGATGAGCAGTCTGGACGTCGATACTCGCAGCGACATCTACTCACTTGGCGTCTTGCTCTACGAGCTGCTCACCGGCACAACACCGTTCGACGCCGAGGAGCTTCGCGAAGCCGGATATGTTGAGATGCAACGAATTATCCGGGAGCAGGAGCCCGCCAAACCATCCACGAGGTTGAGCACGCTGGGAAAGACACTGTCCAAGGTTGCCGAGCACCGCCGGGTGCAACCGGGCGAGCTTCGCAAGCTCATCCGGGGCGATCTGGACTGGGTCGTGATGAAGGCGCTGGAGAAGAACCGGAGCCGCCGGTACGAGGCCGCCAATGAATTGGCGATGGATATCGCGAGGCATCTTGGCGACGAGCCCGTTTTGGCAGGGCCGCCGAGTGCGGGCTACCGTCTTCACAAATTCGTCCGGCGCAACCGACTCGCTGTAGTGGCTGGCTCACTGGTCGCAACCGCTTTGCTGGCGGTGGCCGTCGTTTCCGCCATGTATGCCCGCGAAGCAACCTGGCACGCGCACGAAGCAGCCATACATGCAAACGAAGCAGAAGACGCCAGACAAGATGCCGTGAAGGCGAAACAGGAAATATCCGGTCTGCTGGCCGGAAGCTACGTGGACCGCGCTCAGGCCTTGTGCGAACAGGGAGAGGTGGGCCGGGGGATGCTCTGGTTGGCCGATAGTCTCAAGATCGCACCGGAGGGCTCCAGCGACCTTGACAGGGCTATCAGGACGAGCTTGGCCGCTTGGAACGGCCAGCTCCATTCGCTTCGGGCCGTAGTGCAATACCAAGAACAGATCACGGCGCTGATCTTCAGCCCCGACGGGACGCGGATTCTGGCGGCCTGCCTGGACGGGACCGCCCGGATCTGCGACAGCGCCACCGGCGAACCGATCGGCAGGTCGCTGCGTCACGGCAACGGGATTGTCGCAGCGGCGATCAGCCCGAACGGCACCTGTATTGCCACCGGGGATGGAGACGGCTTCGTGCGACTGTGGGACGGAGTAACATTGGAACCGGTTGGCGAGCCGATTCAGCACGGCAAAGGACTAGTCATGGCATTTAGCCCTGACAGCTCGCGGCTGATGACTGGAGGTGCTGAAGGTGCTGTTCGGCTTTGGGACGCGGCCACAGGAGAGTCGCTGGGAAAGGCGTTCCAGTATGAAAGCGAAAGCAGACGGCATGTGCTGGCCGTGGCTTTTTGCCCTGAGGGAATGCGTGCAGTGTTGAGAACCGATACCGATTGGTTTGGGCGTTTCTGCCAGATGTTTGACGTCGAGCGGGGCGAGCCCATTGGGCCGCCTGTCGAGGGGCGTGCGTCCACTGCGGCGATCAGCCCCGACGGTATGCGATTCGCCACTGATCCCCGAATATGGGATGCTGCAACCGGTAAGCCGGCTGTTGAGCCCATCTCGCGCGGAGGTAAGATCTCTGCCCTGGCCTTCAGTCCGGACGGCTCGCGGATCGTGAGTGGTGGCAACACGCGCATGGCCATGCTCTACGATGCGGCAACCGGTGAGCCCATCGGAGGTCCGCTACGGCAACGGGACACCGTCCGCGCCGTGGCCTTCAATCCGGAGGGCACCCGCTTAGTTACGGGCAACGAAGACGGCGTGGTTCGAATATGGGACCTCGTCCGGTATAGATATGTCGGTGAGCCTGTAAAACACGAGGACCGGGTCCTGGCTGCGGCCTATGGTCCCCATAGCTTGCGAATACTCACGGGAATCGACGGTGCAATCCAAATCAGAGACGCGGCTACGGGTAGCCCCATAGGCAAACCTTTTTCTCACCAGGCCCAGTTCAATCGAGTCGTCTTTAGTCCCGATGACAGGCATTTTGTGACCCAAAGGGCAAGCTTCTGGCGCCTGCAGCTGTGGGATACGGCCACCGGCGAGAAGGTTGGCAAACCGTTTCACGTCGAGCCCCATTGCATCGTGTTCAGTCCTGACGGTTCGCGTCTGCTCTCTGGCGGCGAGGATAATGTCGCCCGGATGTGGGATGCGGAGACGCTGCAACCTCTCGGCCAAATTCGCCAACATAGAAAAATCGTCCACGCTGTAGCTTTTAGCCCCGATGGTTCGCAGTTCATTACAGGAAGCTTCGACGGGACCACACAACTTTGGGACACGGCCACACTAAAACCGATCGGTGAGCCGTTGCTCCATCAGAGCGAGGTCAAGGCGCTGGCCTTCAGCCCAGACGGCAGAAAGATACTAATCGGATTCGCCGATGGGACCGTCCGTTTGTATGATGCAGCGACGCTCAATCCGATCGGCACACCCTTGCAGCATATCAAGATCGTTTGTGCAGTGGCCTTCAGCCCGGACGGCTCACAACTTTTGGCATGTTCCATCGACCGGGTGGCCCGGCTGTGGGACTCGGCTACGCTCAAGCCAATAGGTCCACTTCTGGAGCACGCTGGCAGGTGGCCGAGGGCGTCTTTTAGTCCGGACGGCTCTCAAATCCTGGTGACCGATGGCCACGGGACAGCCCAAGTTTGGGAGGCACCGCCCAGCCCACTGGCCGGTGAATGTGAGCGAATCGTCTGTTGGGTGCAGGTTGTCACGGGCATGGAGTTAGACCCGACTGGAGGGATTAACGTGCTGGACGCCTCAACATGGCATCAGCGCCGCAGGCACTTGCAGGAAATTGGCGGCCCGCCACGAATGAGCTTACCTATATCTGACGGCCGAAGTGAATGGAGGTGATTGTGGCAAGAAAATGAAAAAGCTAAAAACGTAGGCCGGTGAGCATCAGCCGCCAAGCTCACAGCTCACCGACCCGACGCCACCCGGACGGTAGGTCTGCGCGTCGCGGGCAAGCACATTTCATTATACCGCAGACCAACAGCATAAACAAGAAAGGGCATGCTTGCCCTCTCACAGACTAAGGAGATTTAACCATGAACACTAAATATGCAAAAATCCAAATTCTGAGTTTGACAGTTCTGACTGTAATTCTGTGTGCCTTGTCTTCGATGAGCTTTGCAGGAGCAGAATGGACGCAGACGGCCGATATGCCAACCGCCAGGGTCGCCTTTTCTTGTAGCGTAGTTGACGGCAAGATCTATGCGATTGGCGGGAAGCCAGGCTTTACCGCAAAGAGATTCTCGATAGTAGAGCAATACGACCCAATGACGAATGAATGGACAACGAAAGCAAACATGCCGACCGCAAGAGCTAGTTTATCCACCAGCGTGGTGGACGGCAAGATCTATGCCTTTGGGGGATATACTGATGGTGGTCCACCCAAGAGAATTGTCGAAGCATATGACCCGGCGACCGACACCTGGACTCGAAAAACCGATATGCTCATAGCAGAGGCTGACCACTCCTCCGCCGCCGTCGATGGTAAGATCTATGTGATTGGCGGGGATACCGTGCAAATATACGATCCCCTCACAAACACTTGGACGAAAGGCGCAGATCGGCCGAGTACGCCGAGGTGGTGGGCTCCTGTTGGCGTCGTCGGTGGAAAAATATATTCCATCGGGGGAGCCGGCGGCGCTCCCACCTGGCGAGTTGTCTCCACAGTGGAAACATATGATCCTGCCACAGACACTTGGACCGCGAAAATCGATATGCCTACTGCAAGAGCTTCTCATGCTGTTGCTGTTGTCGATGGCAGTATCTATGTGATTAATGGTAACGGTGTAACGGGTACTGTTTTCTCGGTTGTGGAAGTCTATGACCCAGCCACAGATACCTGGATAGAAGGTCCCCAACCGGCAATCGCAAGAATGCTTTCAGCTGCCTCTGCCGTGGATGGAACGATTTACCTTATGGGGGGATTCAATCAGAACGTCGATACTACTTTCCCTTTTAATACCGTGGAGGTACTCGACCTAAATCCCGCCGTGGATTTCAATGTCGATGGGGCTGTGGATATCGATGATCTGTTGATCCTCATCGAATCCTGGGATCTGGATGATCCGTTGGTGGACATCGGTCCGATGCCATGGGGTGATGGTATTGTTGATGCCAGAGATCTGCTTGTCCTTGCCGAATACATGGTGGAATATGCCAACGGCGTAGATGATATCCAATAATAACACGCAATCACTACACAAAGAGGGGATTGAAAGGAGGTGATTGCGGCAAAAAAATGAAAAAGCTAAGAAAGCAGTATTGGCCCGAGTCCGCCTATGGCGGATTTGCCCGCTCGAACCAAGAGACATCCAATTATAAAGCAAACCGAGAAACCAACAACAACATAAGGAGTTAATATCATGGCAACTAAAAAGGAAAACCAAAGAAAGAGAGTTAAACTGTATCTGATGGCAGTGACGAGCTGCATCGTCTTGGTCGGAATCTGGGCTGTCCTGGCAACCCCTGAAACCGCACTGGCCAAAGGCAAGCCGGACAAACCAGGTGGCGGCGGTAAAAAGGGATACGATGTCATTCTGGTGCGGGCCGACTTTGTCGCCGGCTCCGCCATTGACAGCGATTCCGGCGGAAGGATAAGCCCGTTGCCGTGTGGCGACGGCCATCCAACCGGAGACCTCTGGGACTATTGGGATCCCAGAGATCCCGGCTGCGACTATGGGGGACAGCTAAAAAGCGATCTCTCCGGTGGCGGTAGATGGATTTTCAACACCGGAGTAGTAAGGCCAACTGAGCGCTGGGTCGTCTTTCACTGGGACTTGATCCAAGCGGGACCGGACCTAGCCAGAAGTGCTGTTGCCGACGCCTCGGATCCGGATTTGGACCAGCTCATTTACGTTGATCCTGTCGTGGGAACTGGAGGTCCACCCTCTGACTCGACGCCGCAGGTTGACAATCTCAACATCAGAATGAGCGCGGATATGGTCTTCAAAGACAGCGCTACCAGGCAACCGCTGGATATTCCAATCCAACAGGGTGGCGGCAGTTGGCCAATTTACTCGCTAAGTTACCTCGAACCGCTTTATGTTGTGCGTGATCTGGACGATCCGGACGTGGCGTATCTGACGAGCTTTGACCCGGACGGCAATGCGGATGTTCACGAGGCCGAGCTGGTTGAACTAGTGGACCCAACAACCGGAGAGTCACATAGGGGCAACTCGAAGCCGGTAATCGGGACCTACAGTATGCCCTTCCAGGTAATTCTCAGGCGCGTGTACATTCAGTGATACTGGCGTACTGACCAAAGATGAGGTGCATCCCCCATCCCTTCCGGGGATGGGGGATGCGATTTTAAGCATTGGGCAGTACAATTTCTTCGCAGCAAACCCGTAGTATTCAGGTCCTCGGAAGTTGCATCCGACGGACTAAACATCGGATTAGCAATACCGTGACCAGGTTTTGTGGCAGCTCAGGATTTTCTCTCTACATCTTCCTCCAAGGACAGCTTTGCGCGCGGCTCTGCGGCCTCCTCTGGCCTGTCCCAGGATGCGCAGAGCCCTACCAGGCTGTTCGATCATTGCAGTCTGTGTGGGTTGTGCCAAGTAGCCTGATCGGGGATTACCTTATGCAGATATGAGTAATCTCCCTGATGACAAATACAGGCTTTGGCCTGATTGTTAAGAATCTCCAGAGTCTTATCATCAGTCTACAGATGCGAAAGGACGTGGGACTGGGATTTTGGGATAGCGATGCCTGATGTCACAAGAATTTTGAATGCAATTGAGCAAGGAGATACTCGAGCTGTCGACGAATTGCTTCCTTTAGTCTATGAGGAATTGCGTCATTTGGCGGCTCGCAGGCTCTCGCGGGAACCGCCCGGCCAGACACTCCAGGCGACCGCCCTGGTCCATGAAGCTTACATCCGGCTGGTAGGCGAGCCGGAGCGGAACTGGGACAATCGTGGACATTTCTTTACTGCTGCGGCTGAGGCCATGCGGCGCATTATTGTTGAGAATGCACGTCAGAAGAAGAGCCTTAAACGCGGGGGACATCGCCGAAAGGTCGCTCTCAACGAGTCAGCTCTGTTGGACGGCAACGTTCCATTAGACGAGCTCCTTGCGTTGGATGAAGCGCTTGGGAAACTGTCGGAACTTGACAAGATCAAGGCCGACGTCGTCAAGCTCCGGTATTTCGCAGGAATGACTACTGAGATGATCTCTGAGGTCTTGGGTATCTCCACCGCCACTGCCAAGAGGTACTGGACCTACGCTCGCGCCTGGCTGGCTCGGGAAGTCGGCTGAGGCAATGAACGTGATTGGGCCTTGAGAAATGTTAGGCTGTGTCGGAAAACTCGATCTGGCTGCGAGCGGCTTATTTTCCGCCTGACTGTCCCGATGTACATCGGGAGCTGCATCGACGATAAAGCAAATATCGCCTGCTTCGCCGTCTTTGCCAGGCGAAAAACCGCTCGCTCTCGGGCCGACGACGGAGTTTTCCGACAAAGCCTAGCTTTCTGGGATTTTTCCCAAAATTTACTGAGCCATTCCGGCCCTGGATTTCGCATTATCCTATGAGGCCATATTTCAAAGGAGCCGGACAATGTCAACTAAAGGCAGAAATGAAGAAGTAATCTTTGAAGCGGCCATCCAGCTCAGGGACGGCCGAGAACGGGCCGCATACTTGACGAAGGCTTGCGGAGACGACTCGAAATTGCTTGCCGACGTGGAGTCATTGATCCAGGCTCACGAGGCGGCGAGTCTTCTTGACGTGCCCATCTTCGGTGAGGAGGTTGACTGGGACAATTCCCCTCTGACCGAGAGCCCCGGCACCGTCATCGGGCCATATAAGCTGCTTGAGTTGATAGGCGAAGGCGGTTTCGGTGCAGTCTATATGGCCGAGCAGGAAAAGCCTATCCGCCGCCGGGTTGCTCTTAAGATCATCAAGCTCGGGATGGACACCAAGCAGGTCATCGCCCGCTTCGAGGCCGAACGCCAGGCCCTGGCGATGATGGACCATCCGAACATCGCCAGGGTTCTCGACGCCGGGGCCACCGACAGTGGCAGGCCCTACTTCGTGATGGAGCTGGTAACAGGCATTTCTATCATTGATTATTGCGACACGAACAAACTGACCACGGCAGAGCGGCTGGACTTGTTCGTCCAGGTTTGCAACGCCGTCCAGCACGCACACCAGAAGGGAATAATCCACCGCGACATCAAACCCTCGAATGTGATGGTGACACTGCATGACGGCAAAGCCGTACCGAAAGTGATCGATTTTGGAATTGCCAAGGCGACAAACCAGCGTCTTACCGAGAAGACGCTGTTCACTCGCTACGCCCACATGATCGGCACGCCGGCGTATATGAGCCCCGAGCAGGCGGAGATGAGCAGTCTTGACGTCGATACGCGCAGCGACATCTATTCGCTTGGCGTGCTGCTTTACGAGCTGCTGACCGGGACAACACCGTTTGACGCCGAGGAGCTGCGGGAAGCGGGATATGCTGAAATGCAACGGATAATCCGGGACCAGGAGCCCGCCAAACCATCCACGAGGTTGAGCACATTAGGAGAGGCGCTGAGAAAGGTTGCCGAGCATCGCCGGGTTCAACCGGGCGAGCTTTGCAAGCTCATCTGTGGTGACCTGGACTGGGTGGTGATGAAGTCGTTGGAGAAGGACCGAAGCCGCCGGTATGAGACCGCCAATGAATTGGCAATGGATATCGAGAGGCATCTTAGCGACGAGCCCGTACTGGCCGGTCCCCCGAGCGCAAGCTACCGGCTGCGCAAGTTCGTCCGACGTAATCGTGTCGGTGTAGTGGCTGGCTCACTGGTCGCAACCGCATTGCTGGCGGTGGCCGTCGTTTCCACGATGTACGCCCGCGAAGTAGCCACACACGCGAACGAAACAGAAGACGCCCTACAAAATGCCGTCAAGGCTAAACAGGAAATATCCGGTCTGCTGGCCGGAAGCTACGTGGATCGGGCCCAGACACTTTGCGAACAGGGCCAGGTCGGTCGAGGGATGCTCTGGTTGGCTGAGAGTCTCAAGATGGCGCCGGCCGGTCCCAGTGATCTTGACCGGGCCGTCCGGACAAGCCTGGCCGCCTGGCACGGCCAACTCCATTCGCTTCGGAGCGCAGTACAATATCCCGGTAAGATCCATGCGGTGACCCACAATCCCGATGGTTCGTGGTTTCTGGCGGGATGCGCAGACGGGACTGCCCGGCTCTGCGACAGCGCTACCGGCGAACCGATCGGAGGCCCGCTGAACCACGGCGGCGAAGTTCGGGCCGTGGCTATCAGCCCCAACGGCATGCAGATCGCCACTGGGGGTGGGGACGGCTCGGTGCGGCTGTGGGATGCGGCCACGCTGGAACCGGTCGGCGAGCCGATACAGCACGAGAAGTGTAGTCACTTCGCGTTTAGCCTTGATAGCGCGCGCCTGATAACAGGAGGTGGAGACGGTCTCCGGTCTTGGGACACTGACACTGGCACCTCGGCCGGGAAAGCCTTTGAGTACGAAAACGGAGGGCTACAAGCCATAGCTTGTTGCCCCGATGGAGTCCGGGCGGTGCTGACCATCGGTCGTTTCATCTACCAGATATTTGACGCAGACCAGGGCGAGCCCATTGGGCCGCCGGTCAAGCTAACAAGACGGGCGTTTGCCGTGGCGATCAGCCCGGATGGAAAGCAATTTGCAGCGGGCGACGGAGGAGGTGCGATCCGGGCGTGGGACGCGGCTACGGGCGAGCCGGCCCTTGAGCCAATCTTGCACGGAGGTGGAACTTATGCCTTGGCTTTCAGCCCGGACGGCTCGCGGATCGTTAGCGGCGGCGTTACGCGTATGGCCCTGCTCTGGGATGTGGCCACGGGCGAGCCCATCGGCGCACCGATGCGGCAACGCAGTACCGTCACCACCGTGGCCTTCAGCCCGGACAGCGCCCAAGTCACTACCGGCAACGAGGACGGTGTGGTTCAACAGTGGGGTCTCATTCAGGGCAAATACGTCGGCAAGACTGTAGAGCAGGAAAGCCGGATCTGCGGTGCGGGCTTTGTTCACGATCGCTTGTGGGTCCTCACGCAAATCGATGATGGGGTCCAGTTTAGAGACGCGACCACGGGCGAGCCCATAGGCAAACCATTCTCTTCTCCGAAACAGATACGGTTCAAGGCTCTTAGTCCTGATAGCTCGCGTCTCGTGACCCAAAGGGGGAAATTCGGGGCTCTGTGGCTGTGGGACGTGGCCACTGGTGAGCTGGTTGGCGAACTCCTTCACCCTGCAGCCCACGGCACCGCCTTCAGTCCCGACGGTTCGCGTATCCTCACCGGGGGCGAGGACAATGTCGCCCGGTTATGGGATGCGGCGACGCTGAAATGTCTCGGTGAATTTCGCCAACATCGAAGCGTTGTCAGTGACGTGGCTTTCAGCCCGGATGGTTCAAAGTTTCTAACCGGAAGTTACGACGGGACCACGCAACTGTGGGATGCGACTACGTTAGAGCCGATCGGCAAGCCGTTGACCCATCAAAGCGAGGTCAAGGGCCTAGCCTTTAGTCCAGATGGCACAAAAATGCTGATCGGGTTCGCCGACGGGACCGTGCGGCTGTGGGATGCGGCTACGCTCAATGCCATCGGCACACCATTGCAACATGTGAAGCTCGTCTGTGCCGTGGCCTTTAGCTCTGACGGCTCCCAACTGCTGGCGTGCTCGATAGGCGGGACGGCCCGGCTCTGGGACGCAGCAACGCTAAAGCCGATCGGTCCGCCTCTGGAGCACAATTGTGCATGGCCTCACGCGTCTTTCAGTCAGGATGGTTCGCAAATCCTGTTGGTTGGTGATAGGGGCAGGGCCCAGGTCTGGCAATCGCCGCCAGGCCCGCTGGCCGGTGAGTGTGAGCAAAACATCTGTTGGGTTCAGGTGGTCACCGGCATGGAGTTAGACTCGACCGGGGGGATCAATGTGTTGGACGTTCCCACATGGCAGCAGCGCCGCCGGCGCTTGCAGGAGCTGGGGGGGGCACCACGAGTGAGTTTTCCGGGATCTGACCGCGAGAGTGAAAGGAGGAGGCTGTGGCAAGAGAATTGAGAACCTTAGTGGATAGGCCCGGGCGGTCTAGTTTACTTGGTCCCGTGGCGATCCCTGTAATACTGTGGCCATTTCGGTGGCTAGAAAAGAGAAGTCTTCGACACCGTCTCTTCATGTGAAGAGGGGAGGTGCAAGAATGAATGGTGAAACAATAGCAATGGAAACACAAAGCAGTAGTGGACTATCCGAGGAGAACCTTTGCTATATCGTGTCTCAGGGATTCCACTTCACCGACGAGAAGAGCTACTTGGCACTGATCACGGGTCCGAAGTTCCGCTGTCGTCACTGCGGCAAGCAGGCAGCCCATCACAAGAATCTCTGTGTTCCGATGGAGTTGTGATAGCTGCAGAGTAGAAGGGAGGTGGCAACGGCAAAAGAAATGAAAAAGCTAAAAACGTAGGCCGGTGAGCATTAGCCGCCAAGCTCAGAACTCACCGGCCGGATCAGGCCCGGACGGATTGGTTTGCGCATCCAGGCTGATAACTCCTCGATTATACCGCAAACCTGAAACTCAAGCAAGCAAGAAGAACTATACCTCCCTCTTGCAGACAAAGGAGATTTGAAAATGGAAACTAAAAGAAGAAACAAAAGACATTTCGTGACAATAGCATTGCTGACGGTCGTTGTTCTAATGCCGGCGGCTACTAGCGTTGCCATCGGTGATCTCGCTTCGGCCACGGCCGAGCGGCTCGGAGAAGGCTGGGTGGCGACCATTGCCTTCAGCCCCGATGGATCGGTCATAGCTGCGGCGCACCGCACGGATCTTACCAGCGCCCGCTGGGCGACACAGAACGTCACCCTCTGGGATCCCCAGACACGGGCGCAGGTTGTTGAATTGAATGTTCGCGGTGTCAGAGTCATGGCCTTTAGCCCGGACGCCACTATACTGGCCCTGGGCCGGCGCGCGAGTGGGGGCAATACCATTCACTTGTGGGACGTGGCTGGGCAGAAGGAGGTCGGCGTGATCCGCACACCCAGCGGAGTCGAGGCTCTCGCCTTCAGTCCAGATGGGAAAACTTTGGCCGCTCCGGCTCCGGAATCGGGAGGAGGTACGACTCGTCTCTGGGATGTTCAGTCGCTAGAACAAATCGGTGCGGTGACCGCGACGTGGGCACGCTCTGTTGCCTTCAGCCCGGATGGTAAACTCCTGGTGACGGCCGGAACACGCGGCAACATGGACGACACGGCCATAAAGCTTTGGGACGTCGAAACGTTAGCCCACGTAGGCAGCCTCACGGGCCATTTAGGTGCCACCTATGACCTCGCATTCAACACGGATGGTACCCTGCTTGTCTCGGCCGGCGACTTTGATGACAAGGCCGTTTATCTCTGGGATATGCCGACCCAAACGCAGATGGGAGTCTTGGGGGGACACCCGGCCCATGTGGGTTCGGTTGCCTTTAGCCCCGATGGAAATCTACTGGCCTCCACCTCCTTCTGGGAACCTGCCGTCTTCCTCTGGGACGTGCAGACGCAGACCCAAGTAGGTCTGCTGACGGATCATGACGTTTCATCAGGTCTGGGCTGGCGTCACGAGGTCGCCTTCAGTCCGGACGGCAAGTGGCTGGCATGTAGCAGTGGGAACGGGGTAGAACTCTGGGAACTGATGGCCCCTTCGGTCGCTGACTTCAATGGTGACGGGGCTGTGGATATCGATGATCTGCTCAGACTCATCGAATCCTGGGGCCTGAATGATCCGCTGGTGGACATCGGTCCGATGCCTTGGGGTGATGGGATCGTTGACGCCAAGGATGTGCTTGTCCTTGCCGAATACATGGTGGAACATGCCAGCGATGCAGATGATATTCAATGATAACCCACAATCACGACATGTAGCAGTGATTGAAAGGAGGTGAGTACGACAAGAGAAATGAAAAAGCTAAGAAAATAGTATTGGCCCGAGCGGATTGGTTTGCCCGCTCGAACCAAGAGACACCTAATCATAAGGCAAACCGAGAAACCAACAACAACATAAGGAGTTAATATCATGGCAACTAAAAAAGAAAACCAAAGAAAGAGAGTTAAACTGTATCTGATGGTGGCAACAGCCTGTTTAGTGATGGCCGGCGTATGGGTCGTTCTGGGGACTCCGGAAACAGCTCTGGCCAAAGGCAAGCCGCCCGGCAAAGGCAAGATTGACCCCGTGCTTTATTCAGTCTCTTTCCCCGCAGATCCTCTGGGCATCTACTGGGGGGACCAGCCGATCACGGGGCAAGTCGACCGCCCAGGGGATCCGGCCATGCTGGTCGGTCGTACCTACCCTGATGAGAAGGGACAAGTGCAGCCGAAGAATCTGCGGCAGGATGCCGACTTCGCCTTCGTTCCAGGGGCCGGCGGCGATGATTTTGACATTGCCTTCCCCGAAACCACGTACATCGGCCCTCTGGCGATCAATTCAACCGGCACCGGCGTGCGTTCAGGATTCAAGGCCCTTAACCGTCGGGGCAAGAGGCAGGAGTACATCCTTCGTGCCGAGGTGGATCCTGCCCTGGCGACTTGGGACCCCCTGGCAATGAATCCTGGGGATACTGTAACCCTTACTCTCGGCGCATGGGATCTCAATGCAGGTGGCACCGGCCCGGCAGCAAGCGCCGTCCACGCATGGGGTCACTTCGACAGGGAGGTACAAATCCTGGTCGAGAGACGGTAGGTCGTCCGTCTCGGGCTGGGACGAATGCTTGTCTCTTGAATCGAAGATGAGCGCATTTGCCCTACTGGGGCGGGCGGTAGCGCCCGCCCCAGCGATTGGTCGTCTTTCACTGGGACTTAATCCATGAAAAACTAGGGACAGCCACGAATGTCACTTCCATAAGCCCAAAGCCCGATAAATCGGATGCACGTCATTAGGCAGCACTACCGTCGACGTAACGCGCGTCTATGCCGACACATGGGTAGTCCAAGTTGACGCCACACAGGACAGGGCGGCTCTGATCGAAGGATACAAGGCTGGCAGCCGAGCCAACGACCCGATTTACTGGTATTGCCGCACCCAACCAGAAGGTGTTGAAGATATGCTCGTCCTGCCGTCGTTTGCGTTTGAGATCCGTCTGGCGCCATAGCCCGGACCCGTCTGAAACGGATCTTCAGACACCAAATTGTGGTTGAGCACTACGAGGTGCATCCCCCATCTCTCTATGAGGTGGGGGATGCAATTTTAAGCGTTGAGCAGTGCAGTGCCTTCGCAAAGAATCCGCAGTATGCAGATCCTCGGAGGTTGTCTCAAAGAGACTTAGCATCGGACTGACAATCCGGTGACCAGGTTTTATGGCGGCTGAGGATTACTTCTCGATATCTTCCTCTGCGGGCAGCTTTGCCAGCCACTCCTCGGCCTTTTCCGGCTTTGGGGGGCATCTGTGCGCGGGGCGGGGCGCTGCTGGCCAGCGGGTGGGATTGGCCCGAAGAAAACGCTGAGTGAGAAGCAAGTGCTGGGCAGCATTTGAGTCATCGGTTGATTCTCGGTACAATAGTGCGACTCTATTGGCAAGTCCAGACACGGGTGAGAATAATGACCGATGTCACACGTATTTTGAATGCGATCGAGCAAGGAGACGCTCGGGCCGCAGATGATCTACTTCCTTTGGTTTATGAGGAGTTACGTCTTCTTGCCGCTCAGAAAATG
>Ga0255052_10001219_pt1 | contig 19687 bp, 17 predicted proteins | sample JV7_2_21_MG_FD_188632 | JGI IMG/M metagenome (GOLD analysis project Ga0255052, IMG submission 188632) | Seawater microbial communities from Jervis Inlet, British Columbia, Canada - JV7_2_21 | ecosystem: Environmental > Aquatic > Marine > Inlet | place: Canada: British Columbia | collected... | reverse complement strand
GGTGATGGTGCTGCTTTTTTGAGGGGGGTGATGGTGCCGCTTTTTGGGGGGTAACGGTGCCTGATTTTGAGAGGGGGGTGATGGTGCAATTTATTGAGGTTGTCATTATTGCCCTACAACAATTCAAGCCTGCCGCTATAGCACCAACATGTGCTTAAAACGATGCTGGAATTCACAGTTTACTGATCCATAGAGGTAATATGTTTGCATGGTGCCGAGTTGTCGGACCGCTGGCTTGAAGCCCTGCAGATCAGGGACTGGGTGGAGACGATATGGGCACAGACCGCTCCGAACCGCGCCTGATATGGGCGCCCAGCCAGGCAAATGCGAATATTCCGATCGCGAAATTGGCCAGGCCGCTGGCGGCGAACAGACCAGGCAGATCAAACAGCCAACGGCCCACAAACGCCACTGGCAGAAATACGAAAATGACGCGTAAAGATGAGATGGCCACAGCGGGTAGCGGCCTGCCTGAGCCATTGAACGCAGCATTGACACACATGACCATGCCATAGGCGCCATAACTCCACGAAACCAGCCAGATATACTCCACCGCCACATTGTGGATGGCCGGTGAGCTTGTATACAGACTGGCCAGAGGTGCGACCAGCAGGCTGAGTCCAACTGCCAGCAGGATGCCAAACCCAAAGCAAAAGCGTGTCAATACACGGCGTGCCTCCAGCAGGCGGTCGAAATGCCCCGCGCCGAAATTCTGACCAAAAAACGGGCTGGACACGGCGGATAATGCATAAAAAGGGATCAGTGCCATCGGCTCAACACGCATCGCGATACCGAAACCCGCAACTGCCTCGACCCCGTAAACGGCCATCATCGCCACCACGATACCGCTGGACACCGGGATGATGGCGTTGGTGACCATCGCAGGGATACCGATCTCCAACAGGTGTTTCCACGAATCGAGGATCTGTTTGAACGGCGCGATAATATTGGCAAAAACATTCAGGCGTCGGTGCAAATACCAGACCGTGAAGCACAGCATGACCCCGTTGGCGACCAGCGTGGCCAGTGCAGCACCACGAATTTCGAGCCGCGGGAAACCGAACAGGCCGAAAATAAAAATGGGATCAAGCACCAGGTTCAACAAGGCGGCGACGGTGAAGATCTTGCTTTCCAGCAGGGTGTTTCCGCGTGCCCTGATGGCGGCCAGGCAGGTCCACATCGCGACATCCATGGGTGCGACCCAGTACCAGATACCCATGTAATCCTTGATCAGTGGCATCAGCTCCCGGGTGGCGCCGAGTATGCCAAAAACGGGCTGGATAGTGACCAACCCGATGATACACAGCGCCGTTGCAGCCAGTGCCGCCAGGACCGCTGAATCGGTGGTCAGGCGGGCGGCGAGGGTTTGGTCTTTCCCACCCACTGCGCGCGAGATGCAGGAGGCTGCACCGGCTTCAAAACCGATCCCGATGCCATAGATTAGCCAGATCACGGGCAGGGTAAAGCCAACGGCGGCCAGCGGTGCATCACCCAGGCGGGAAATAAAAAACAGGTCGATGGCCTCGAACGAAAAAATTGCGACCAGGCCGAGCGCAAACGGCGTCGCCTGGCGGCGCAAATGGGCACCGACCGGACCCCTGGTCAGGTCGTGTTTGGGGGAGGCTACCATCCCGCTGCAGGCTGGGTGTTACTCACTCGAACTCGATCCAGGTGGTTTTGAGCTCGGTGTAGTCATGAAACGCATGCATCGACTTGTCGCGCCCGTTACCGCTTTGCTTGAATCCACCAAACGGCACGGTGATATCACCACCGAAGTAGTTGTTGATACCCATGGTACCCACCCGTATCGCCGCTGCGACCTTGTGGGCGGTGTTGATGTTGTTGCTCCATACCGCACCGGCCAGGCCGTAGATGGAGTCGTTGGCGATACGCACGGCCTGCTCGGCACCGGTAAACGTCAGCACCGACATGACCGGCCCGAAAATTTCCTCCCGGGCGATGCGCATATCATTGTTGACTGAGGAAAAGATGCTGGGCTCATGGTAATAACCACCGCTTTCCTGCAGCACACGATTTCCGCCGAATACCAGTTCAGCGCCTTCGTCACGGCCGATATCGACATACCCGACCACGGTTTCGTGCTGGCTGCGGTCGATCATCGGGCCCATACGGGTATCCGGGTTGAGTGGGTTACCGGGCATCCAGTCGTTGGCCTTTTCAATCACCAGGTCAAGGAATTCATCGTGGATTTTCTGCTCAACGATCAGCCGGGTGCCGGCCGTGCAGGTCTGGCCGCCGTTGTAAAATACCGCTGCCGCGGCCATTCCGGCCGCCTTGTCGAGGTTGGCGTCCGCAAACACGATGTTCGGGCTTTTGCCACCCAGTTCAAGAAAAGTCCGTTTCAGGTTGGATTGACCGGAATACTCCATCAGCATCTTGCCCACCGGTGTTGAGCCGGTGAAGGTCAGACCGTCGATATCCATGTGTGTCGCAAGGTGTCTGCCGAGACTGCCACCGGGGCCTGGCAGGACCTGCAGCACACCATCCGGTAACCCCGCCTCGGCGGCGAGGTGAGCGACATACAGCGCTGAAAGGGGGGTATTGGACGCAGGTTTCAGAACGACTGAATTGCCGGTTGCCAACGCCGGCGCCAATTTCCAGGCAGTGGTTGAGAGTGGGAAATTCCATGGCACAATGGCGGCCACCACGCCCAGGGGCAGACGCTGGACCAGCGCCAGGCAGTCGGCGGGTGTCGGGGAAATCTCATCGTAGACCTTGTCGATGGCTTCACCGCTCCAGCGGATGGTGCGCACCGCTGCTGGTACATCCACATTGAGCGTGTCCGAGATGGGTTTGCCGACATCAAGGCATTCCAACAATGCCAGTTCATCCCGGTGATCCGCGATCAACTCGGCCCAGCGCACCAGGACCATCTTGCGGTCCATTGGCGCCATGTTCGACCACGCACCGCTTTCAAATACCGCCCTGGCGCCCTTGACCGCAAAATCTGCATCTTCCGGGCCACAGTTGGCCACATCCACCAGGGCTTCGCCGTTGGCGGGATTTTGGGTGGTCCGGACCTGCCCTGAAAGGGCACCCACAAACCGGCCATTGATAAATGCGCGGCCTTCAATATCGAGTTGTCCGGCAGCGGCCTGCCAATCGATCACGGTTTTTTCCAACATGATTATTGATTCCTTTGGGGGTTCAGTCCATACAGGTTTTGGTAGCAAAACATGGTACCGCAAAATATCCAAAAACACCCTCGTGATCTACGTTCTCCAAGGACGGGAAACGACCGCGAATTGTATCGTTGACACACAAGTGTGTAGAATGATTGCGGAGAAAGGGGCCGGCAATGGGAGTCAAAAACAATGATATCCAAATCGATTGCGTTGGCGTTGGTGCTGGGTTTAATTACAAGTGGGTTCGCCCAGGCAAAAATTTCGGTTGGCTGCAAGGAACTGAATCACCCCAGTCTTGATGTACTGGCTGCTGGAGGAGTCGGTTCTTATCCTTTTTTCGCTGGTGAAACGGTTGTAATGTCAGCGAATCCACCAGTGACGGGTACACCTACAGACCTCGAACTTTATTTTGATCTTGTATTTATTGACGCAGATAGTTTCCCCGGCACTTTGTCTCACCAGTTTTTAGCAGACCAGACTGGCCAAATACTATGGACTGTCTTTGGCGGCAGCGCCACCTGGGATGTCGAATGCTTCGCTGTACAGGCAGTCGAGCCAGCCACCCCGGTCCCCGGTCTTAACTGGCAGGGTATTGTCATACTGGTAATGCTGCTGTCAGGTTTTGTGTATTTCCGACGCCGTAGGATTGTTAGCTGACAGCTATTTTTCCACAGTCTGATGCACGAGGTTCGGGGCCAACTCCCACCCGGTTTCGTCGAAGCTATTGCCACTTGTGTTCCCAGTGTAGAAAACACGTGATAAGAATCACGGAGTCTCAGCCTTCTTCCGGGTATCCGGTCAGCTCCATGTATCCCCGGCCGCGATTTTTGGAATCCGCGCCGGTCATGATGATGACGCCTTCCCAGTAGGGGAAATCAACATCCATCCACTGGCCAGGATGAAGGGCTTTGATTTCGAAGTCCCGGCCGATCTGCGGTAACTCCATCCGCCAGCGCAAGGGCAGCTTGCGGTTCGTAATATCAGATTTTTCGACCACCGTCAGCCTTATCTGATCGGGGTCCAGCGGCATTGTGGCACCATCCGCTGCGATCAGCGTGCCACTCACAAAATTTTCATCGGGGTTTTTGGCATCGTGTTGACGTACCTGGAATAGCATCAGTTTCTCGCCGCTCTCCAGGTGCAGCGAGAACCAGTCCCAACCCACCTGGTCACCCTGCAGAAACTGGCTGCTCCACTCCCGGTCCAGCCAAGCCTGGCCGCTCACTGGAATTTTCTGTCCGTCCATGGTGAGTTCACCACCGGCTTCCAGAAATGGCTGACTGTAATAGAATGAACCACCGCCGTTTGGATGTTTCTGTGAGAACCCTGCATCGCCTTGCAGGATCATGGGAATCTGGCTGTTTAATTGCAGGCGCAGACCATACGCGCCTTGCCTGGCACGGACTTCCATGGGTAGGATACTGGTGCCTGTGCTACCCATGACCCAGTCATCCAGCCAGGCCGCGAACGGTTCAGCTGTTACACCCGCACGGGTATCGCCGGCATGTTGGTATTCCCGCGAATAACGCTGGAAAGACACATGGTCCCGGGGTGTGGTGATGGCAAAGTGGGCCATGAAAAGCTGATGGTTTTGCCCCGTACCGGCTGATTTGTCCGTACCGGGGGGTTGGACAGCGATGCGGAACAAGGTCCACTGGGCTCCGTAGGGGTTCCCTGCCGGGTCATTCAGGTTGGCGGTCAGATACCACCACTCAATGCGGTAATAGGGGTGCGCGCCGTAATCCTGCGGAAAGACCAGTCGTTGGCCTGGCCGGGCCTGCGCATAGCCTTGTGCACCCTGGGCCAATACTGCAAGACCGGATCCGGCCCTTGTTGGCATGTCATCGGCGTCGCAACCCGTCAGCAATATGGCCAGAAAAATAATAATTGCCAGCTGAGGATTGGCCCGTTTCATACGTTTTGCTCGCGCAACATGGCCGCGGGTGACGTATACAGCAGTCTTAAAGATGGCAGCACAACCGCGATGACCAGGCAAGCCGTGGCGAGCGCCGCCAGCACCAGGTAATGCCCCCATTCAAGTTGCAACTCAAAGCTCCAGCCAAAGGCAACCGGTGTCACCACACTGGCCAGGTAAGCCGCCAACAGCGTGCCAAATGGCCACACCAGCAGCATGCAGAGCAGGCCGAGCATACCCCACTGCAACAGTAGCATCGCACCGCGTTCGCGACGGGTCATGCCGAGACTCGACAGCAGGGCCTGGTGACCCACACGATGGTGATGGATCGCGCTGATCGCACAAAAAATACCAATACCGGCAACCAGCAAGGTCAGGGCATTGAGCGCTCGTGTGACAGTAAACGTGCGGTCAAACACCGCAAGCCCGACCCGCTTCAATTCATTTTGGTTTATGATTTTGCCGCCCTGCAAGCCAAACCTCTTCCCGATAGCGACACGTATTCGACTCCAATCGGTCCCGGCCGGACCGTGAACAGACAGCCCTGCCGCGGCCTGTCCCGGCCAGCACTCCCTGAACAGTTGCCGGCTGAGCATCCACTGGGATTGCGGATTTCCGTAGTCGCGGTAGACGCCGAGAATCGGGGTATCCACTCGGTTTTCACACAGGCGTAATGACGCCCCTACCTGCCAGCCATCAATCCGCCAGGCGCGTTCGCTGATGTAAACACCATTGCTATTTGTGAATTTTGCACTGGCCGTTGTGCCACCCCGCATCAGTTCAATGGTGTCACGAAACCGGTCCCCATCCCGCAGACTCACGATTTCAACGGCGACCGGCATACCGGAAGGGCTCAAACGCGTGACACCTTTTTGGTACCGCTCTGATACCTTCAATTCCGGATGCTGTGTCGCCAGCCAGTCTGCAAGCCCTTCCAGTTTTTGCTCGTTTCGAAGATAGAGATCGGCCACCAGGCGTTGATCTAACCAGTCATCGGTCGCTCCCCGGAAGCTGTTGATCATCGTGTTCAGACCGCTGTTGGCGACCAGCGCCAGCGTCATCGCCATCAGTGCCAGTGAAGCGGGGCCAAGTAACCAGCGGCTGTCCGCCAAAAGCCAGGAAAACCGTGCCTGTTGCGGCGGGACCAGCCTTTCCATCCCGCCAATCAGGGTCCGCAAGACCGCGGGCAGTAGCAAGGCGGTGCCAATTAACAGGCAGGCCATTCCCGCGAGCGCGATCCACAGTTGTGTTGCAGACAGACCGATCAGGGCAGCAGCAACCAGGGTCAGCAAACCGGTGCGTGCCAACAACCGGTCCCGGCGCAGCACAGCGTGTAATTGCCATCCGGCCTCACGGCGCTCCAGCAAGGGTATGTGCAGTGCTTCGCGTAGCGGGAAAAGTACGCACAGACCCCCGGCCACCATGGTCATCATCACCGGTAGCCAGATCCCGGAAGGAATCAGACCGTCGGGATAACTTATGTAGACACCATACAACTGCGCCAGGGTGCGGCCTACCCCCGGCAATAACCAGGCGGCCATGTGTGCGCCCAACCACGAACCGAGCAGGGTTCCTGCTGCCAGGAAGAGGGTAAGCTCCGACAATAAAGACCACGCCAACTGGCCGCGTGTCACCCCGGCGAGCAGCAATTTTCGTATCAGGTGTCGGCGGTCGGTATAACTGAAGGTCAGTGCGTTATAGATCAGAAAAATCCCGACGACAAACGCCAGCAGCCCCATCGCAGCCAGGTTCAGGTGGAAACTCCGGGTTAGTTCAGCAGGGTCGGGTGCGCTTTTGCGGTGGACAAACTCGAGGTGGTCCGGCAGTTTACGCAGCAGTTCCTCCAGGACGACATTTGAAGTCTTGAATACCTGGATCGATGACAACTCGCCGGCTTTGCCCGTCAGGTTTTGCAGGGCTCTGATGTCCATCAGTAAGCGGTGACCCAGTTGTTGATCTGAAACCGTGGTCAATGGAGGAAGCAGGCCACCGGATGGAAGTTTTATCCTTTCGCCTTCCTCCAATCCAAGTTGTTCAAGCCTCGCCGGAGCCACCCATAGCTGCCAGGGAGGGAAAGCAAACCCTGCATAATCGCTGTCGGCGGAGCCATTGGGAAAACCGTGATTTTCAACCGGGATTGTCCGTGGCAGGGCAAACGCATCAATGCCCAGCAGTTCCAACGGTTCACCGTCCTGGGTTCTCTCTAATTGCCGCAGTACCGGCACCAGCATGTCAAAGCCCAGCCTTCGCAACCGGATGTAATCACTTTCATCAATTGTCCGGCGCCTGTCCCGGTACTGGATCTGTCCCAGCGGAACGGTACTCAAATAATGTTCGCCGGAGTGATAACTGGCCCGTGCCTGGGCGTTAATGAGCAGGGTTCCGGCCAGTAGTGCGTTGGCGACGACAATACCTGTTAGCAGGAACAGCGCCTGGACCGGGTGCCGGCGATAGTGTGATAACAGGGTACGGATAAGTGTCATGACCGGCAGCTAGTCCAACACATGCAAGTGGCCTTCTTCGAGCATTAATCGTCTGCTGGTAAATGACGCCATTTCCTGGTTATGGGTCACCAGTAGCAGGCTACAAGCGGACTCCGCCACCAATTTCACCATCAGCGCCATGACCTGCCGGCTGAGCGAATCATGCAGGTTGCCGGTGGGTTCGTCTGCAAAGACGACCCGCGGCTTGTGTGCCAGCGCACGTGCGATGGCGACACGCTGCTGCTGGCCACTCGAGAGGACTTCGACCGGTCTTTTTAACAGCGGCCCCAGATCGAGTACCGCGATGACCTCATCAACCCAGGGGTCCCGATCGGTTTGCCGGTTGAGCCGTCGCTGAAACAGCAGGTTATCCCCGACACTGAGTCCCGGTAACAGGTTGAACTGCTGAAAAACGAAGCCCAGGTGGCGCCGCCGCAGCAAAGCCAGTTCACGTTCGCCCCGGGTCGCCACAGACCGGCCCAAAATGTGAACTTCGCCGGCGTCCGGCTTCTCGAGTCCGGCGGCGATTTGCAACAGTGTGCTTTTGCCATTGCCACTGGCACCGAGCAGCGCCAGGCTTTCACCCGCAGCCAGGGTCAGGCTGATCCCCCTGAGCACATGCAAGTCACTTTCACCGTCGTGAAACGATTTGAAAATCGACTTGAGCTTGAGCATAAATGCCTGTCCTCATAAACCAGTGAGGATAACATTACTGGCTATGGGCAGTGGGGTGGTGACTTATGTTGGAGGTGCATCTCGCGTTGCCCTCACGGTTAGTGTTGTTCAGTAACAAGGGGAGTCAGCCTAACAACCACGACGTAAATATTCCCAGCGCAGTCAGCATGGCGATAGCCAGTGTTATCACTGCAGCAATACCACGCTGATCGGGCGATAAGGGTGTGAAAAATGTTGCGAGCTTTCCGGCCAGGGCCATCGGAAATCCAGCCCGCCACAAATCTTTAACGGCCTGTGGTCCACCTCGTTCCATGACCTCGAGCACCCGTCCCATGGCACGGCTCACCGGACCGATCAAAGTCTCGCTTTGGCTCCTGTCCGGAACCTTTCCGTTGGCTGTAGCCTCCAGTGCCTGATGTAACGCCTTGTGATCAGCAGCCCATAGCGAGCGGAACAGGATCTTACCTTCTATGTCCATCAGGAATGCCGAGTTCGGCTTGGGATCCAGTGCGCGGTGTAAGTCGCCATCGATACTGTCGGCGGCGACCGTCCAGGCAATGTTATAGAGCTTCTTTAAAAAACGTGCATGCTCGAGCTTTTCCTCGAGGGTTTCAGCTTGTGCAAAATGCTCCCCGGGATGTGCTTCACGAACGTATAACATGATGAAATCGATATGCTCACCGAATTCATCATAAAGTTCCTGCATAGATGGCGCGGCGCTGGCCGTCATTGGGCAGGTCACTGATCCGAAGATCAGAAGGACGGGTTTGGCACCGAATACCTTGTTTGTTTTCAGGCAATCGCCACCGGTGGTCACCAGTTCAAATGGGGGGAGTGCGTCACCTGGCTTTGCAGACCCAGGCCTGAATTGCAGATCCCGGAAAAGGAGACGGGTAGTAAATCGCTTGTAGCGATAATCATTTCCAGGTTCTGAACCACGGTGCTGCTTTTTTGTAAACCAACTCATAAATCGAGGACGATCCCTTTATCAATGCTGCCGGCATCGCTTGCCGCCTTCGGGTAGGCACAACAAATCAGGGCCTCGCCGTCATTGGGCGGTGTCATTGGTGACTCGGAATAATCTACTTCGCCACTCATTATCCTGGTTGTGCAGGTCTGGCATATCCCGGAGCGGCAACTGTAGGCTGGCCGCAGGCCTTCAGACTCGGCCAGTTCAAGCAAAGTGCCTTTTGAAGGGTCCCACATCGCTGCTATTCCGGATTTGGCAAACTGCACCGAAACCGGTGCGCGGTCAGAGAGATCGGTAACGAGACCTGTGGTTCCGCCGGGTTGCTCCCGGAGTAATGTTGCACCAGGCCCAAAAAACTCATAGTGGATTCTTTCATCAGGGACGCCAAGGTCCTTTAGTCCCTTATACAAAGACTCCATGAACGGTACCGGACCACACAAATAGAACTCGTAATCATCAAGTGGCAACAAGGATTTGATCAGGTCAATATCGACATGGCCCGTGCTTTGGTAGTTCGCTGCCTCGATTTCGCCTTCCAGTGGCTTGCTGTAACGGATGTGCACATCCAGGCAGGGGTGTGCCTCTGCAAGCTTTCGCACCCGTTGGTTAAAGGCGTGTGTCTCACTGTTGGTGGCACCGTGGATAAACCACACGTGCCGGGCGTAACCACAGCTATCACTGTTTTTTACCAGTTGTTCGAGCATGCTGATCATTGGTGTCAGACCCACACCACCGCTGAGTAGAACGATGGGCCGGGTGCTGGATTCGTCCAGAACAAATTTACCTCGTGGTGTCATGGCCCTGATGGTGCTGCCCACCGTCACGTGATCATGAAAATAATTTGATATGACGCCTGGTGGTACACCGGGCTCTCTTTTAATGGACAGTCGGTAAAAACTGCCGTTGGGAGCGCTGGAGATCGTGTAGGTTCTCCTGATTGGTGCCGCGGTACCGGGTGGCTGAATTTCGATAGGTAAGAACTGTCCCGCCTTATGACAGGCAATTCGTGCACCATCTTCCGGCTCCAGGTAGAATGATTTGATCACCTGGCTGGCGTCCTCTACCTTTGTTACGGTGTAATTGCGATAGACATTGCCTTTGTCGTGTTCATCAATTTTGGCCACAACTTCTTTCCATGAGCCGGTTTGATCCAGGCTTGGCGAGTACGCCAAAAAATTCCACCGGATGGGCATTACGTCTTCAACCAGGATGCATTCATCCAGGCTCAGCTTCAGTAGTCGCTCTGCGCCGGTAAATGCGCGCCGTTCTTCGCTATCCCAAATAATCTCTGCACTGCATGTCAGGTATAAAAGGTCCCCGTTTTTAAAATCAATAAACAACAATCCTGCACGGGGGTTGAGCAGAATATTGCCCATCGTGTTGAAATGATAATTTCCCGAGAAGTCTGGAAAGGTCAAAGTTATGTCGTTGTCGATGCGGACAAACCCTGGCTTGCCGCCCCGGTGGGACACATCGGCGCCTCGGCTGATGTTGTCTGATTTGTCAGAATAGTGGGTTGCAATATAGAAATTATCTGCTTGCGAAATGATCTCGCGGGCCCGCGCATTCAATCTGCCCATGCGCTGAACCGGGCGGGGTTCGCCAATATTGTCGATGGCAGGTAAGAGTTCATAATCACGCGCCTGGATAAATTGAGGGCAATTACCGAATGATTGGCCCAGCTTGATCCGGATAAGGCCATCCTCGACCAGGGACACTTCACCGTTCAGACGGTTGCGGCGTCGGGTTGCAAATTCGACGCCAAGCATGCCGAGTTGAGCGCCCCGGGTCAGGTTTTCACTGAGAGGATCGCCAAACAGCAGCGGCGTATGGATTTCCAGCGTGCGCGGGTCAGGGGAACCCAGAAAGCCGGGCTTACCCACGAAAACTGAAGCCCAGGGACGTCCCAACTCGTCGATTGAGCCAGCAAACAAAAGGGGGAGGTGTGCTAAAAAGTGTCGATGTTCCCCGGTCAGGTGATCACGGATAAACCTTTGCCCGACATTTTCTATTTGCTCGCGTACGCCGAGTTGTGTCTGGATTTTCTGCTCGCCGGGATGAAATGGCGATGGCTCCAGTCTTGCAGTGAATTCGTTCATACGGTGCTCAGAGGTTTGTCATGCATTTACTGCAAGAAATTCCACTCGAATGCCACCGGGTATATTGCACATCATGTGTCTTACCGGCATATCTCCCAATGGTTCAGGGGCAAACTCGATTTCAACATTAGCCGTATCTTTCAGTTGCTCGTACAAATCATTCAAACCACCGCTATCAACGCTTAGCGCAAGATGATGCAGGCCAATGACGTTTTTGCGATCAAAGGGCACGGCGTTAGCGGGGTCTTGAGCCTGCCACAAGGTAATCATGATGGTGCCGTCACTCACAAACACTGCCGGGTAATCCGGCACTTCACCGACCTGATCGTAGCCGAGTGTGTCGAGAAAGAAATCCCGTGTTTGTTCAAGATTGGGGACGGTCAAGCCAATGTGATGTGCGCCGTGGGTGATGCCAGGGCCTGTGTTTTGTTGCGTCATGGTCTTTTCCTTTTTCGGTTATGTCAGTCAAACAGTTCACCAGATACTCCGATTTGGTCTATCCAGCGTCGGGATTTGGATTGGAATCAGTTTACATTATTGTCTCCCAATGATTAATATATCGATTGGTTCAATATTCTTTGCTGGATAACAACAATGATACCCACTGGTCTCAAAGAGTTTATTGCGGTGGTGGAAAACGGCAGCTTTACTGCCGCCGCCAATGCGCTGGATGTTTCCACTTCCTTTGTAAGCCGCCAGGTAGTGCGTTTGGAAGACAGGCTTGATACGCGCTTACTGCACCGGACGACGCGCACCGTCAGGCTCACTGACATGGGTCGTCTGTTTTACGAGCGCAGCCGTGAGATTCTTGATCACCTGGCGATGCTCGAGTCCGACATGGCGGACCTGCAACAGCACCCGAAAGGCCGTGTGCGTATGACGGCGCCTGGTTACTATGCGGAGCGTTTTGTCATGCCGGCACTGTTGAAATTTATGGCCGTCTATCCTGAAGTCAGTATTGAACTCGACACCCGTATGCAATTGGTGGACCTCGTCACCGAGGGTTATGACCTGGCGATACGTATGAGTCCCCCGGTAGACAGCTCACTGGTTGCACGCAAAGTTGCTTCGCGGCGGATGATAGTTTGTGCCAGTCCAGACTATCTGGATCGCTACGGTCGTCCCAGGGAGCCGGATGTATTGCGTAAACATAATTGTCTCTCTCTCCCCGATATCGGTTGGCGCTTTGCGTACGGCGATGCCATTCGTACCGTGAAGGTTAGCGGTGGATTGATGAGTGATAATGGCCGGTCACTGGTTGCAGCGGCCGTGCAGGGTCACGGCATCGTCCGGTTTGCCAGCTACTACATGCAAAATGAACTCGCCAGTGGTGAGCTCGAACCCGTATTGGAGGAATTCGAGGTCAAGGACGCTGCGACCTGGATTATGTATCCGGATCGGCATCATGTGCCGACGCAGGTGCGTTACCTTATCGATTTTCTCGTTGATGAACTACGTGCTCTGGATCAGCGACCCGCGCAAAATTCATAAAGACGTCCTGGGCCCATCGCTGGCTTTCGTGAATGATTATTGTTGCTACCCTGCAATTATCATTGAACCAAATACTGTATTTATCCGATTTAGGCAACAAATTATCATTGTGCTTATTGGTAAAAACCGGCAAATATACCACCGGGAATGTTCGGGTTAGGTCACCATTTTTTGCACTGACTTGACGAACTCGTCATCGGTTTTTCCAAGTTGATCCTTCGCCGGCACTTCGAGACCGCGCTGGACAGCCGGCCGCAGCTGTATTGCTTCGATCCAGCGCGACAGATATTCGAGATCCTGGCTTTCGACGCCTGACCAAGCAGCCGTGCGTGCCCAGCTGAAGTTGGCGATGTCAGCAATAGAATAGGCGCCGGCGAGAAATTCGTTATCGGCCAGCCTGGCATCGAGCACTTCGAGTAGCCGTCGGGTTTCCTTTTGATAGCGTTCGATTGCGTAGGGGATTTTTTCTTCCGCATATCTGAAGAACACATTTGCCTGGCCCATCATCGGGCCCAGCCCGCCCATCTGGAACATCAGCCACTGGATCACCTGCGACCGGTTATTTGGAGTTTCTGATGCGTTTTGGGGCAGGAACCGACCGGTCTTTTCCGCCAGGTAGATCAGGATCGCGCCAGACTCAAACACCGCGAAATTGTCATTGTCATGGTCAACGATTGCCGGAATACGGCCGTTCGGGTTGATCTGCAGATACCAGTCCTGTTTCTGCTCGCCCTTGCCCAGCGCCAGGGGGAGAACATTGTATTCGAGGAAGCATTCTTCCAGCATAATTGAGGCCTTACGACCATTCGGTGTAGCAGCGGTATACAACGTGATCATGGGCAAGGTGCTCCTTCTGTTATGGGTGCAAGATACATGTCGATTGGGTATCTGATTTCATCATAATGGCGATTCGTTTAATAATCTTTGCTGGACAACAACAATAAGATCCACTCGTCTCAAAGAGGTTTGTTGCGGTAGAAGAAAGCGGCAGCTTGACTGACGCCGCCAATGTGCTGGATGTTTCCACTTCCTTAGTAATTAAGCATGCTTTTTAGCGTAAGTGATTGAACAAGCTTACGGCTGCCCATCCGGCCAACAAAAAACCAGAGACAACCACGAATTCCGGCGAAACATGACTTCCAAACCAGGCCATTACGAGCAAGACTGCACCGGTAATCAGTTGCAAAAATGCTTTTGGTTCATGGTTGTCAACTGCCAATCCAAGAAAAATAAATCCCACAGCCCAGATACTTGCGCTAACCAGTTCGTTTGTTTCCAAACCAGCTGCCCATACAGACAGTAAGACAATGGCAGTAGCAGCGCTAAATGCGCTCACCAAGGCCAGGCTTACGCTGTACAACGAGGTTATGTTCGGGATGAACTTTTCCCCCGATGACATCTGGATCTGTCGATTTTGGTGTAGTCGTTCCGTACAAGTATTCATAGTACTTTCCTTTTTCAAAAAAACTATTTCGGTTTATCGGTGTGTGCCAGAATATTACATTGTTGCATCTAGTGAATAAATACAGCATTTAGTTGAATGATATTTGCTATGTAGCAATAATAAAAATACGAGAGCGGTGCAAATTTGCGGCATTGTCAGAGCAAAATGGCTTGCGCTGGGCGGTATTTTTGCGTTGTTGGGTGCAGGATTGATGCTGCTCGTACACGCCGAGGGCCTCTCTGATACCGCCTGATTGGCAGGTCGGCCAAAGACAATTTTACTGCGGGGTGGACAATTTGCCGCAACTGAAGGAAGCTATGCGTTCGGCGAAATAATGAGGTGAAATATGACTGTTGCAGAAGTAGGAACTTTGGGTAAAAAATTGACCCGTGACTGGCAGGACCGTGACCACCAACACTACCTTCACCCGTTCACGGACCACAAGGATCTGGGCAGCAAGGGCGCCCGTATCATCACGGATGCCGAGGGTGTGTACATCCGGGATTCCGAGGGGCAACAAATCCTTGATGGCATGGCTGGATTATGGTGTGTAAACCTGGGTTATGGACGTCAGGAACTGATCGACGCGGCAACCCGGCAAATGCAGCAACTGCCGTATTACAACAGCTTTTTCCAGACCGCCCATCCGCCGGCGATCGAGCTCTCCGCCGCCCTCAGCGACATCAGTCCGCCGCAATTTAATCATGCATTTTTTACCGGCTCCGGTTCGGAGGCCAACGACACCGTTATCAAGTTGGTCAGGCGTTACTGGGATTTGCTCGGCAAGGTGGACAAAACCGTTATTATCAGTCGCAAGAACGCCTATCACGGCAGTACCATTGCCGCCAGCAGCCTCGGTGGCATGGACGAGATGCACAAGCAAACCGGTGTCCTGCTGCCGGGTATCGAGCACATTGAGCAGCCGTATTATTTCGGCCTTGGCGGCGATTTGACCAAACAGGAATTCGGCTTGCAGCAGGCGCGTTTGCTGGAGCAGAAAATCCTGCAATTGGGTCCTGATAAGGTGGCCGCCTTTATCGGTGAACCGGTCCAGGGCGCCGGCGGCGTGATCATCCCTCCGAGCAGTTACTGGCCGGAAATCCAGCGTATCTGCAAACAATACGACGTCCTGTTGATCGCCGATGAAGTCATTACCGCGTTTGGCAGGCTGGGGGAGTGGTTTGGTTCTGAAAGGCTGGGCATCGAAGCCGACCTGATGCCGTTTGCCAAGGGCGTGACTTCCGGTTATCTGCCGCTGGGCGGGGTGTTGGTCTCGGACCGGGTTGCCGGCGTGGTGATTTCCAGGGGTGGTGAATTTGCGCACGGCTACACCTATTCAGGTCACCCTGCCGCCTGTGCCGTAGCCCTGGCGAATATCCGGATCCTCGCTGATGAAGGCATCATAGAGCAGGTCCGTGAGGATACCGGACCCTATTTCAACAAGTGTTGGGCAAGCCTGGCGGAGCACCCACTGGTGGGTGAGGCCCGCAGCATCGGCCTGATGGGTGCGATAGAAATCGTCGCCGATAAATCCACCCGGGAGCGGTTTGACAAGGATCTCCAGGCGGGCTCACGCTGCCGGGATTTTTGTTTTTCCAACGGTCTGGTGATGCGTGCCGTGGGCGATACCATGATCGTTTCACCACCACTGATCATGGAACATGCCCACATTGATGAACTGTTTGAAAAAGCCTGGCGCTGTCTTGATCTGACCGCAGAGTCCTTAACCCGGACATTACACCAAGGCGGACCATAGAATGATATATTTGTCATGTCATCAAGCGTGTGAGCGTGGTCTTGGGTATTTCTGGCAGTTACAGTTTGTCCTATCCGGTTTTGCACAGCATCTGGCTTCACATTTCGGCCGATCCTTCTTGAACCATAGCGACTGCTATGATTCTGCAAACGATCGACCGAACTGTTTCGCCAGCTACAGCGCAAATCCCGGATCCTTGGTGAAATGTCCGGGTGTGAGGCATTCCTGATGGGCCACGAGAAAGACCGGCACAAAGACTGGGATAACGCGTTTACCGCCGATGATTTGCGCGGCAAGATCGCCCACGCGCCTTCCTATGCCGGTGCCCTGAGCTTTCTACGGCGTAAATACAGCCGTGATCTGCGTGGCATAGATGTTGCGGTAACCGGTATTCCAATGGACACCGCGACCACCAACCGGCCAGGCAGCAGGTTCGGACCCAGGGCCATACGCGCAGCCAGCAGCAGCATGAACTGGTGCCGTCCCTGGCCGTGGGAAATTGACCCGATGGAAGCGCTGAAGATCGTCGACTACGGCGATTGCCAGTTTGATTTCGGTGCACCGGAAACCGTTACACCCTTTATCGAGAAACATATTGACGGCATCCTGGACGCGGGCGCCGCCTGTCTGGCGATGGGCGGTGACCACTATGTCAGCTACCCCTTGCTCCGCAGTCATGCAAAACACCACGGTCAGCTGTCTTTGCTGCATTTTGACGCCCATTCCGATACCTGGCCGGATGACGGAAAGCGCGTGGATCATGGCACGATGTTTTTTCATGCCGCCAATGAAGGCCTGGTCGACGATAGCCGTTCTGTGCAGATCGGCCTGCGGACCACCAACGATGAGCCGATGAATTACAACATCCTGGATGCCCGCTGGGTACACGAGCACGGCCCCGCTGCCGTGGCCGACAGGGTCAAAGAAGTGGTTGGGGATAACAAGGTGTATCTGACCTTTGATATCGACTGTCTTGACCCGGCTTTTGCGCCCGGTACCGGTACACCCGTTTGCGGCGGGCTGAGTTCATGGCAGGCGCTGGAGATCATCCGCGGACTTGGGGGTATCAACCTGGTGGGCATGGATATCGTTGAGGTCGCACCGGCCTATGACGTGGGCGACATTACAGCCTACGCGGCAGCCTCACTAGCAATAGAGTTCCTGTGCCTGTTTACCGTGAACCCGCAACGACATAAATGAGTAAATTCCGGCCATTGATCGGTGTGATTTCAGACCGGCGTGAGTTCAGCAAGCACTATTTTCACATGGTGGGTGAGAAATACCTGGCAGCGCTGGTGCTGGCCGCCGGAGCTTATCCGGTGGCTTTGCCTTCGCTGGATGCTGAGCATGGCGTGAAAGATGTACTGGATCGGCTGGACGGGTTCTTTCTGACCGGCAGCCCATCGAATGTTGAACCACATCATTACGCGGGAAATCCAAGCCATGCAGGTACCCTGCATGATCCGGAACGTGACGGTGTCGCCCTGAAGTTGATCCCGGCCGTTATCGCGATGGGTCTGCCCCTGTTTGCAGTGTGCCGGGGTTTTCAGGAAATGAACGTCGCCCTGGGTGGCACGTTGCACCAGTTGGTGCACGAGGTTCCGGGTTACCAGGTGCACAAGGAGGATTCCAGCCAGCCGCACGAAATACAATATGGCCCGGCGCACAGGGTCGATTTTGTCGATGGCGGGTTGTTGCACACAACGACCGGTGAACGCAGTACCATGGTTAATTCCCTGCATTCACAGGCCGTCGATCGTCTCGCGCCAGGTTTGAAAACCGAAGCCCTGGCCGAAGATGGCCTGGTCGAGGCATTCACGGTGCGCGATGCCCCCGGGTTTACCCTTGGTGTGCAGTGGCACCCGGAGTGGCGGGTCATGGAAAACCCGGTATCACGAGACATTTTCAAAGTGTTTGGTGACGCCTGCCGGGCATTCCGGTAACCGCCAGACATACCCAAAAACACTCTCACACGCTTGATGATACGACAAATTTATCATTTTACGGTCCGCCTTGGTGAAAGGTCCGGGTCTGTTGCGTTCATTGTGTCACCATCGACCCTTTCGGCGCCGGGCAAGCCCGTATCCACGTCGAACGTGGCCGGGTCCCAGTCAGGATCGTTCATGACGACATGACGGAAGTAATTGCTGCCAAGGTGGAATTGCGGAGAGGTGTAAAACGCCCAGAGGGACTCGCTGCCCGGGCCCGTCCCCGGGAACAGCACCGCGCCGTCCTTGCTGACAAGCCCGGCATAGATGCGTCTGGCCGCTGCTACTTCCTTTGCGCCCAGGCAATTTGCGGCCTGCACGTCATCGCACTGCAGGCTTGCCGGGTCAAAATCGCACTTGCCGGGTTCGGCAATGATGCGATCCTGGACGCCGGCGATGACGTATTCCCCGGGGTCATTGTCATAGGCCCAGACCAGGCCCTGGAAAATTACCCCAATGGCAGGATTGAAGGCATGGCAACCGGCTTTATCTTAACGGTGAAAAGCGGACGATTAAACCTGACCCCTTTTTAGCCATGAGACCACCGGCAGCGGCAGGTAAACGGCAAAGATGGCGAAGATTATCAGCACCATCGAGTCGTTGCCAAACCAGTCCATCCCAATCCCGACCAGCAGCGGGCCAAGCATGGTCCCGGCGCCCCAGCAGGCCGAGAATGCCGTCGTCGCGGCGGCCAGTTGCGCGCCCCTGAAGCGTTCGCCGATCAATACCACGCCCAGCGTGTAGATCATGCCCTCGACCCCCCCGAAGGAAAAGACGAACAGGAACACCAGCCAGGGTTCAGATAGCAGGACATGGGGCATTGCCAGCAGCGCGGCCATCGTTAAGACCAATACGGCTACCAGCATTCCCATGCGGTTGACATGGTCGGCGACCCAGCTCAGCGGCAGCACCAGGATCATGCCGCCGGCCCCCATGATGGTCATCAGTGCAAGGGCGAATTCCTTGGTCATGCCCAGGTGCATGCCATAGAGCGGAAAGAACGTGATCATGGACTCGGCGCCGGCGGCATAGACAAGGTTGGCCAACATGATGACCGGTGCGAGCAGGAAGACTTTCCAGACACCCGGACTGCTGCCTTCCGGGTATTCCATGCGGTGGCGTACGACAAAGAACAATGGCAGGCCGGCCAGCAGCGTCATCGCGCTGGTGGTCACGAACGGTGTCATGCCCTCTGACCCGGTAACGATCAGCAACAGGGGTCCAAGCGCGAACCCGGCCGCTCCCACCGACGCGTAGATGCCGATAATCCGTCCACGCCACCGTTCCACGGCCAGTTCATTTATCAGTGCTTCGCTTGCAATCCACAACAGGGCAGTGGCAGCGCCTATGATCAACCGCAAAGGAAACCAGAACCAGACATTTGGATACCAGCCAGCAATGACAAACAGCAAGGCAAGCGTCACCGTCATGGCCTGCATAATCCGTGATGGTGCGAAACGGGTCATCAGACCCGGTGCAAATGGTGCGATCGCCAGGATTGCCGCAGCCTGCACAATGGTGCTCAAGCCGATCAGCGACTTGCTGACCGCCTGGGCGTCCAGCACCAGGGCCAATAAGGGAAACGTGATGCCATAAACCAGGTTAACCACCGCCATCGCGGCGATGACACCGGCAAGGCTTCGCTGGCGTTTGCTAAGGGGCATTAAGGGTGGTCAGAGCGCATCATTAAGGGGGGTCACCCATTAAGGGGGGTCACCCA
>Ga0255052_10001218_pt1 | contig 19690 bp, 11 predicted proteins | sample JV7_2_21_MG_FD_188632 | JGI IMG/M metagenome (GOLD analysis project Ga0255052, IMG submission 188632) | Seawater microbial communities from Jervis Inlet, British Columbia, Canada - JV7_2_21 | ecosystem: Environmental > Aquatic > Marine > Inlet | place: Canada: British Columbia | collected... | reverse complement strand
GTGCCTCTGGCTTGACGAGCCCAGCGGTATTGGAAGTCTTTTCGAAGATAAAACTGTTGGATGTCTACATTCCGACGCAAGACAATCGCATGCTTCACATGCAACGTTACACTGAACCCGAAAAGGAACACAAGATTCTGCTGGAAAAACTGAAACTGAGATTGCCGGCGCAGGCTCCGCCCAAGATTTACAGTGGCCGAGTCACTGCTGGATAGGTTACCCTTGTAGTGGAAACTAAACCCACGGACGCTATCAAAAAAGGCGTTTTACCTACTTAATCGTGAAAGTTGGGTTGGGTGATGGCGGCGATCTCTTCCAGTACATCGTAGCGGGCCAGGCGTCCCTGGCGTTCACGGTTCAGGCCCTGGACAGTGAGATCCGCCTCAACGGACGCGCCGGTTTCCGTACAACTGGCCATGAGGCGATGGGGGCCCGGTTCCTTGGGCACCAGGGATCCCACGAACAGGCCCCAGGCGTCCTTTTCGCCCGGTTCGAGACGTACGGTCTTGGTCTTGCCTGATGGAGAAATCGCCTGCACCACCACAGTGCCCTGGTTCAACGGAGCGCCGAGACCGTCGAGCACATTGGCATTCAGGGAAACCACATCGTCCACGCGGGGCCGATCCGGCGAATAGAACAGGCGCATGGATTGCCCCGCAGCCATCTGTCGTTGGTAGGCCATCCAGCGCGCCACCTGGCCCCAGAAGCGGTAGTGGTAGCGGTCCTCCACGCCCTCGCGCCAGCGCCAGGCGCTGTCCGTACCCATGAACAGGACCTTTCCCGTACCATAGGTCTTGGTCACGATCAGGGGCACGCGTCCGGAGGCCGTGGCCTCTGCATCGTGCACGGCCAGGACCTCGGCCCCGGCCTTGGCCCGTGTGACACCGGCGTACCAGTGAAAGCCCGGCAGCGTGCGCCAGATATCGGCGTTTTCCTGGTCCGTGTCTGCCAGGCGCGTGAGCAGGCTGCGCTGTCCCGCCTGCGTGAGTGTAAAGTGACCAGGCGCGTTTGAGCCGATGCCCGTGATGCGTGCGCGGTCCATGACCACCGGATACAGATCGGCCAGCGCACCTTGATGCAAGCTGTCCTGCCAGCCGTAACGACCGGGCATGAAGACCAGGCCCGCGGCCTGGGCACTGACCGACTGACGCAGGGTCTGTACCTGGTCCTCGGTCAACTGTTTCGGCCCCACACCCACGTCGCCCAGAAAGACCACGTCAAAACGGCTCAGCTCGCTGGCAGAAGGAAAAACAGTGATGTAGCTGCGACCGCCACCCACCTTGGACAGCTTGGGATGATAGAGCAAGCAGGTGACCTCCACGCCCGGGTCCCGTTCCAGGGCGTTGCGCAAATAGCGATACTCCCATCGGGGCGTGGACTCGATCACCAGGACCTTGAGCTGTTCCTCACGCACGGACATGGGCGCGAAGATCTCGTTGTTGGCCACGATCAGTTCCTGCGCATCCTTGGGCACGCGTAAGGTCAAGGTATATTCACCGGTGGCCGGGGGTGTCCACGCCATATCCTGTTGGGCCTGGCCCATGGCCGGCACCTGCACCAGCTTGGATTGAGTCGCCTGATCATCGACATACAGGGTGACACGCACGTCGCGGTCCTGGCCCAGGGCGCTGCGCAGCACAAAGGGAATGCGCAGCACCTTGTGTGCCACGCCAAAGGTCGGTGCATTCATGCTGACCAGCTCGAGGTCGGGCAGGGGCACCTTGCTTCCCACGGCCACTGGAAACACGGGAACCCCCTGCATGCGAAAACGTGTGGCTGCCGCAACCGGTGATGCCCCGGCATTCCAGTCCCCGTCGGACAGCAGGACCACGCCGCGCAGGTTCGCATGATTTTCCAGGACCTGGGACAGCCCGTGATTGAGGTCCGTGGCCTCCGCCGCGGGGTCCATGCGCGACGAAAAGGGCTCGAACACCACCTCGAGGTCCTGGCTGGATGTATTTTCAGCCAGTTTCCAGATCCCCGCTGAGAGCAGCGGTGCAATGGTCTCTGCCCGGCTCTGAGGCTCAGCCCCGGGGACCTTACCGTGGATCACGTCCCGTGTCTTCATGCTGTTGGACTGGTCCCAGAGCACGGCCAGTGTGGGATTCTGCGTTGCAGGCTCCGTGGCCAGCCATTCGGGCTGACACAGGGTGGCCACCACCAAGCAGACCAGCACCAGGCGCAGCAATTCGAGCAGCCCGGTTGTCCTGCGATAGTCGCTGCGGCGCCAGGCCAGCCAGCACAACACACTGGTCACGGCGATCAGGACCAGGCCCAAGACCAGGCTGGTCGGGTTCGGCAGAAATGAGAGTCCCTGCTGATTCGGCATTACACGGCCTCCTGTTTTCTACGCCTATTGACTGCGCTGAAATCACCAAAGCCTGGCGTCTGAACCTTTTTTTCCGGCATGCACAGGAGTGCTTCGGCCACCAGGGCCAGGACCATGGCCATGAGGAAGAAACGCCAGATCTCACTGGCCAGGGAAGCGGGGTTGTCGACTGCATCGTCAATACGCTCATAGGCCAACCCTGCAAACAGGGCATCCACGGTCTCGACCGGTGTGACAGGGGCACGGTCTTCGGGCTCGCTGCGATTCAGTGCGCACCACACCTCTCCGTCCTGAAAAACGCCGGCGTGCAGTTCACGCTGCGACACACCGGAACCATCACCTGCGTCTGTCACGCGCTGCCACTGACTACGGTCCGCAAGCACGCCCGGTCCTGCGTCACGCTGTGACGCTGCAGCCAAAGAGCGGCAGCCTTCGGTCAGGGCCCGCTGCAACATCACATAGAACACCACGCCGTCCCGTTCGAGAGAGGAAAACTGCGCAGTGGGCAGTGTCGTGCAGAAGTAAACGCCCCCTTGATCCGTGGGCACGCGCACCAGCAGAGGCAGCTCGTCTGCCAGCCGTGCCAGGGCCGTGCCTCGATTTTCGGTGCCGGAGCGCTCGAGCACACAGCTCCGATAGGTACGCAGGTCGTTCAAGGGCAGGGCCTCCCCACTGCCCACCTGGGCCAGCAGATCGGCATCGCTCCGCCACCAGGACACCTTGGACTCTTCCTGTGTGCGCTGCTGCCAATCACCCCAGCGCGTGGCGAATAGGGCCGTGCCCCGCGCTTGATCAGGCGGAAAGAACAGGACCACACGACCGACGTTTACGAAGCGCTCGATCTGTTCGGCCACCCCGGCGTCGGGCAAAGGTGCCTGCCAGATCAACAGACCCGTGTTTTCCCAGTCGATCTGGCCTGCGCGTGTCGGCGCCAGGACCTCGGCCCGGTGCTGCAGACCCGTTTGCGCGGGAATGACCAGTGCGCGACGAAAGGCCTCGCCCGTGCGCGTGTTGTTCGTGATCACCACGGCCCTGCGCAGCGGGGGCTCGGAAAACACGAAGTAAAAGCGATTGTCCAGGGGATTCGAGTCACCGGGCAGGGACACCGAGCCCCAGCCGGATCGCAAAGCACTATCAATGGGAATGCGGTGTCCCTGCAAAGAGGCGCCCTGCGCATCCAGTGTCACCTCGGTCACGGAACGGACCCCATTAACCTCGAACTCCACGGGCACGCGCTGGGCCAGCCCGCTCGCCCGGCCCTCTACACCCAGGCGCACATCGAGTACCAGTTCGGCCCGATTGCCATTCTGTCGGCGCTTCACATGGGTTACACGCAGGCTCAGGTTGTTGACAGGTCGATCGGCATACGCAAGCAGAAAGAGATGCACACCCTTTAGCCGGGCAAACTGTTCGCGCAGCACGGCCCAGCGTCCGCTCTGTGTATCCCAGTCGTTTTCGTTCAGGTCCGAGCATATCCAGATGTCGGCACGCCCTGCTTCGTGGGCCTTGAGATAGGCCAGGGCCCGCTCGAGCATGACGGCAACATCGGCGCTGGTGGCACTGGCTGTTGTACTGGGCAGGTCCATCAGGGCCCGGGCCGAATCCAGGGATTGAACATCTGAGCCGGCGCTGTCAATGAGCAGCAACTGACTGCCCACATCGTGTTTTTCCAGGAGTTCTGTGAGTTTCCCGAGAGCCGTGCTGCGCTTGGACTGGCCGGTCTGCATATCCAAGGCCTCCATGCTGGGCGAGCGATCCAACAGGATGAAGGTGGCATCGGGCTTGCCCATGCCCACAGCACTCAACCAGCCGCTGACCAGCGGACGGCTAATGGCAAAGACCAGAGCCCCCACCGCTGCCATGCGCATCAGCATGATCAACACGTAGCGCAGGCGTGCCATGCCCCTGCTCATGCGCTGAGCACGGACCAGGAACATCATGGCCGCCCATCGTACAGTGCGGTGCCGATGCTGATGGATCAGATGGATCAGTATGGGCAAGGCCATCAAGGGCAGTGCCAGCAGGATCATGGGTTGCAGGAAGTTCATCGTGTTTGCCTCCCTGTCACGCGGGACTGGCGGCTGTTGTTCTTTTGATTCTTTCGCCCCAGCAGGAAACGGGCAAGAATGTCATCCACAGGCACGCCCAAGTTCACGCGATGGTAATCGACTGCTGCATCGCGCATCACGGTCTGCAGGTCAGCCAGATAGCCGGCCATGGCCTGGCGATACTGCTTGCCCACCAGATTGGGATCGGTCATGATGGGGGCACCGCCTTCCAGGTCCAGGAAACGCGTGGGCCGATCAAAGTCAAAATCGACTTCACTTTGATCCAGTAAATGGAACACTGCTACGTCATGCTTTCGAAAACGCAAATGTTGAAAGCAACTGTTTAGAATCTCGGGTTCGATGAACAGATCGGACACCACGGCCACCAGTGCCCGCTGCCTGATGCTTTCGGCGGCCTTATGCAAGGAATCGGCCAGCCCCGTTGCGCCCTCGGCTTTCATCCCAGCCAGTTCGTCTAGCACTATTCGCAGGTGCGAGGCGTTGCGCCTGGGTCGAATCTCGGTGTGAAAGTCTCTGCCTGCACAGTACAGGCCCACGGCATCACCCTGGTGGGACGTCAGATAGGCCAGGGTACCGGCGAGCGATCTCACATAGTCGAGTTTGGAAATGCCGTCGACCGTGAAATTCAAAGACCCACTGGTATCGACGATCAGGCAGAGTCGCAGATTCGTATCGGCCTCGAATTCCTTGATGTAATAACGGTCCGATCGCCCCCAGGCACGCCAGTCCATGCGCCGTGTGTCGTCGCCGGGAACGTACTTGCGATACTCGGCAAACTCCAGGCTCGAGCCGCGGATAGGGCTTCGATGACGGCCTGAGACGCTGCCGAGCATGGGAAGTCGCGCGTGCAATCCCACGCTCGCGAGACGCGCCAGGACCCTGGGATCAATGAAATCGTGTTGGCTGCCGGCTTTGTCGGACACAGTTGGCTCAACCTTCCTTTACCATCTCATCGACCAGGCGACGAACGATCTGTGGGCTGTTAATCCCCTCCGATTCGGCGCCGAAGGAGGTGATAACTCGATGCATCAGGACCGGCCTGGCCACCGCGAGCACATCTTCCAATCGCACCATGTAACTACCGAGCAAGGCGGCACGGGACTTGGCGCCCAGGATCAGGTACTGCACGGCCCGTGGGCCCGCTCCCCAACTGACCAACGGCTTGATCCACTGGGGAGCTTCCTGGTCGGCCGGTCGCGTACGTCGCACCAGATGCGCCGCGAACTCGTAGATGTGCTCCGGTACGGGAACGCGTCGCACTAGTTCCTGGAAGGCCTGAACCTTCCGGCCGTCGATGATGTGTTTTAGTTCGGGCATCGGGCCACCTGTCGTCGTGCGGCCAATGGCGATCTCCTCCTGCAGATCCGGATAGTCCACCTCGATCATGAACATGAAACGGTCGAGCTGGGCCTCGGGCAGGGGGTAGGTACCTTCCTGTTCGATCGGGTTCTGGGTGGCCAGCACGAAGAATGGTTCGTCCAGCTTGTAAGAGTGCCCCGCCGCGGTCACCCGGTGTTCCTGCATGGCTTCGAGCATGGCCGCCTGCGTCTTGGAGGGGGCGCGGTTGATCTCGTCGGCCAGTACGATGTTGGCGAACACCGGGCCCTTGGCAAACTCAAACTCACGACGCCCCGTGCCGGACTCCTGCAGAATGTCCGTGCCCGTGATGTCCATGGGCATCAGGTCCGGTGTAAACTGAATCCGGCTGAAGCTCAAATCCATGATGTCGGATAGACAACGAATCAGCAGCGTCTTGGCCAGCCCTGGAACACCCATCAGCAGCCCGTGGCCCTGGGCGAACAGACAGATGGCAAGCTGTTCGACCACCGCCTGCTGGCCCACGATGACCTTGCTCAGCTCCTCGCACATCTGCTGATAGTCCTGCCTCAATTCATCAATCGCGGCGACATCGTCCGCATGCATCTGATCTGTGGTGTCTGTGTTTGTCATGGTTTAATATTTCCTAAGTTGTTTGTCATTCTTTTTTCACTTTCTGGCCCGATCTCTCTCGGATCTCCTTGTACTTCGCGTCAGCTTCTTCGCGTGTCATCTCACCGCTCTTGACAGCGCCCTCGATTCGCCTCTTGATGCCTTCCCAGTCCACGTCCTTTCGGGTACTACGCTCGCCCTGTCCGGCCATCATCTTGCGCATCTCAATCAGACGGCCTTCGACATCCTCCGGCTTTGCCTTGCCCTCCTCGACGATCATTTTGAATCTCCTTTCGAGAAATCCGCCGCTGTTGATTTCACTTGCCATTGCCGGCGGACGGAGGGCCGGGCGAGCAAGGAAGTCCACTGCCGACAGCAGAGAGTTCGCGTAAATTTTCGGTTTAGGATTAAGGCTGGATATCACCAACTCGTCACAACAGATCTCCTCCATTGCTCGCAAGTTGCGCTGTGCCCACCATACGACGGGATTCCACCAGAAGCAGACACAAGCCAGCCACTCGAGCCATCGGACAAGGTAATCTCGTCGCCGTACATGCGCCAGTTCATGCGCCAGAATCCATTTCCACTGTTGAGCATCCATTTGGTCGAACAATGCCTTTGGAATGACAATTCGCACTTTTCCGCCGGCCCACCATACCATCGGCGAAAGATTTGCTGATGTCGTGAGAATCGTTGGTATTTTGTTCAATCCCAATCGGTGTGCAATCTCCACCGCGGCAGTCTGCAAATCCTGCCGTGCAGCTTCAGATTTTGCTGCCAGCATGCGGCTAAAGCGACATACCCTGACTATTGAGAAGGCAAAGACAACCACGCTTCCCAGCAGCCAGACGGGCGGCAGCCAGACTCTTGTGTGATTCCACGCAGCAGATTCGAGCTTTGACCACAAAGAGGCCTCAATCTTCGGTTCAGGGCTCTCGGAAACTAAAGGTCCCGGTCCTGCATGGTCACTGATCGCAACGGCAGCGTCCGGCGGCTGTGAAATCGTCAAAACGGGAATCGTCACGACCGGGGGCGTCACTAATTTGACAAATACAAGGAGCCAGAGCATGTGGGTGAGTTCAGGACGCCTCGTTCTCGCCCCCACGACCATGGCCACAATCGCTAAAGCAAGCGATAGGCACGCATTACTCAGCCCCATATGAAAGAGTAGATCGGTCATGATTGGTCCCCCGCATCAATATGGCCGTCAAGAATGGCCCGAATCCGGTTAATCTCATCTCTGGAGATCCTCTTGGCCTCGACGAGATGCGTAATCAAAGGTGCGAACGAGCCGGCGGTTAGCTTGTCTGCGAGTGTTTCCAATTGCTGCCCCGCATAGGTTTGGCGAGAGATCGCAGCCGAGAACAAATGGACGAACAAACTGCGGTCACGCTCGACACACCCCTTTTCTTCCAGACGCTGCAAAAGTCTCTGGATCGTTCCGTGCTGCGGTTTAGCCGCGTCAGGATAAAGTTGCTCGCGTATTTGGCGAGCAGTAAGGCGCTCGCTCTGCCAAAGCAGATTCATGACCGCCAATTCCGCGTTGGCCAATGGTGGTTGTTTCATTTTGGCAATCCTCAATATTCTAATCAAACCACGATAACTTGTCGTAATTCTACGACACACTGTCGCAGTTGTCAATGCATAGAGACGGAAACCGCAGTCAGTTCATTGCACGAATCCGGAAAAGAACTCTTGAACCATCCGTCGGAATGCTAAATCTGTCTCGAAAACTCAAGATTTCCAACTTCATTTTGAAAATATTTCAGCCACGATTATAGCAGAAACACGAATTTTGCAACTGATTATGAGCGAAATCATGACACGAAAGCCGTATCAAGTGATACGTTCCGTCGTGTGCTTTTGGCGAGTTTGTTGCTTTCCACGTGGCTGCTCGGCGGGTATAATGGTCAGCAGATGGAAATCGACTCGGTCTCGAAGGAGAACAACTTACGTCTTCTATAATTCGTTCAAAGGATCAAATCAAATGAGCTGCCAAATGAACTTCCTCCGCGTCTGGCTGTGCATGTCAGGCTTGCTGCTCGGCGGTCACCAATTGCAGGCTGCCCAAGCACAGACAAATGCCCTGCCGGAGAATCTTGCCCTCAACGCGAGAATCACCACGGACTCCGAGTACAGTCGGGACTATCAGGCAAAGAATGTGGCCAACGGAGACATTCCCGCCGCCGGCGGAAGTGGAGATGTAGGTCGCGCATGGTGCGTGAACGGATCGACCCACCGAAATCAGTCACAGATCCGCTTCGAATGGAGAGAGCCTGTCTCTGTCGGTGAGATTGTTTACTACGGTCGCACAGCCTTCCAAATGAGAGAATGCTGGAAGCAATACGAGGTCTTGTCGTCCGATTCGACTGAGCCTATCCTGACCGGTGAGTTGAAAATGGTGCACGGCCCACAGCGAATCGCCCTGCCCAAACCCATACGCACCGGGAATCTTCTCATCCGCTTCACAAGCTCCTACGGCGGCTCGAATCCCGGGGCCTCGGAGATTGAAATCTATCCGACCAGACTGACAGCAAAGGCCTTTAAGCAGTTGGAGACGAAGGCGCATGTGTCTCCAAGCGATGTGCGCCGAAGCGATCAGGTAGACTGTGAGAAGTTGGGACAACTGATCCGGGAACACAGGAAAGTGTACGGAGCATCCTATCGGCAATACGAAGAGCATCTGTCGGCCTTTGAGAGATTGCAGCGATTGAATGGCGTCGAGCAAGAGCTATCTCATCTCCAGCGAGAGGTTCTCTTGTTCGATGTAGGCAAACTGGTGGCCATCAGGCGGCATGAAATCCAGGCTTCCCACGTATACACGTATCACTACGAAGGATTCAAGCCCGGCGGAGGACTCTACGTATTCGACGTGCACAATCCGGAGAGAGAACCTCTTGAGCTGGTCTCCTCCGGCACCGGACAGATTCTGGATTGCGATCTTTCTTACGATGGGAAAACAGTTCTGTTTAGCTGGAGAAGGCGCCAAGACGAAGGATACCATCTTTGGACCGTACGCACAGACGGGACCGAACTGAAACGGATTACCGACGGAGTTTGGCACGACTACAACGCCTGCTGGCTGCCTGACGGCGGGATAGCCTTCTTGAGCTCGCGCTCGCCGCAGTTCGCCTACTGCTGGCACGCCCCGGTTGGCGTGGTGTATCGGATGAACGCGGACGGGACAAATATTCGCAAGATATCGTCCAATTACCTCAATGATTTTACGCCGTATCCGCTTGACGACGGACGCATAATTTACAGTCGCTGGGAATATGTCGACAAACCCGCCATTCCAATCCAGAGTCTCTGGACGATCAACCCCAACGGGACGAATCTGTCGATGTACTTCGGCAATGGAGTCCTATCGCCCGGCACGTTCATGGAGCCGAGGCAAATCCCAGGCACAAGCAAGATCATTTGCACGATGACAGGCCACAACGGGCCCACTCGCGGCGCCATCGGGATCATTGACCGATCCAGAGGGCTCAATGCCCAGGCGTCCATTGAGAATATCACGCCCGATGTGCACATTCCCGCCGTCGGCGAAGGCAATGGCAACACCCCCGAGCCGAAGCCGTATAGCTGCCCGCTGCCGCTGGATCAATCGCGATTCCTGGTCTCAGCCAGCGGTCCCGTGCTGGTGAGAACCATCTCAGGAGATTGTCAATCGATCGCTCTGCCAGGTCCGGACGACGGCATGCAATACTTCTGCGCCCAGCCGATCAAGCCTCGGCATCGCCCCCCTGCTATCGCCTCGGCGTTGAACCGTAATTGCGATGACACCGATGATGCCTACGTGTACTTGCAAGACGTTTACAAGGGCCTGGAGCCCCAGGTGAAAAGGGGACAGATCAAGCGAATCCGTGTTGTCCAGGAAATGGCCAAATCGGTTCGGATCGATCCGAGCTTAAGAGCGTTTGGCTTCCAATTCCCGGTGATTTCCTGCGGCGCAACGTATGCGGGCAAGAAGGTCTTGGGGGAAGTCCCCGTCGAGCCGGATGGCTCGGCTTATTTCCGCGTGCCGGCTCGCGTTCCGATCTACTTCATGGTCCTGGACGAAAAAGGGAGAGCCCTGCAGAGAATGCGAAGTTTCACGCACCTCATGCCAGGAGAAACGCAGGGTTGTGTCGGCTGTCACGAACCGCGACGCCAGAGCCCTGCGGCGCAGCGTGGAATCCGCGCGGCGATGCTGCCCAGGGATCTGGAAGAACCCGAATGGGGAATCGCCGGCTTCGACTACTCGCGAATTGTCCAGCCGATACTGGACAAACACTGTGCCGAATGTCACAACCCCGTCGACCCTCCCAACCGAATCGACCTTACAGGCGGCAAGACAGACTTCTTCAATGTCTCGTATGACGTCCTGGCCCGAGATAATCAGGGACGAAAGGGCAGCCCCTACATCAGTTGGATTCCCACCTACAACGGGCACGAACAGAACATTCTGCAAGTCGCTCCCATGGCCTGGGGATCGCCGCAGAGTAAGCTGGCGGAGATTGTTCTCTCGGGCCATCCTGACGACGAGGGCAAGCCGCGAATCCAACTCGACGACAAAAGCCGGCGGCGCATTCTTGCCTGGATCGACCTGAATGTCCCCTACTACGGTACGAGCGAGACCGCTTACCCCGAGAATGTTGGCTGTCGCAGGATTTATCCCGAGAATCTGGACAAGGTGCTGGCCGAAGTGGGCAAACGCAGATGCAGCCAATGTCACGAGAACGGCAAAGTCCCCCGCCGCCTGTGGACTCGCGTCACAGAGCCTCAGTACAATGATTTCCTGCTCGCCCCGCTCGCCAGATCCGCCGGAGGCAATGAGAAGTGCAAGACGGCTGTTTTCGCCGACACATCGGACGGCGATTACCAGGCTATTCTGGCCACCTTCGGACCGATCACGGAAATGCTCAAACAAACTCCGCGCATGGACATGCCGGCAGGCCGACCCGCACCCGATGTATGCCGGGATTGTCAATAGCCCGCATCGGCCCTACTTGACATAGCCCGTGTCCCGTCGATCATAGCCCCAGCTCGGCACCTCTTGCCGATAGGTGCGAGAAACGGTTCGCGCCGTCTTGAGGTAGTCTTCGATCTCTTTGACCACTTCCGGATGCTTATCGGCAAGGTTGTTTTTCTCTCCTATATCGGCTTGCAGATCGTAAATCTCTAACGGCAAACGCGGTTTGTTCCGTAGTGCTTTCCACTTACCCCAGCGCACCGCCTGCGACCACGCAGCGCCAGTGCCCCCCTTGTTCTGAGGTATCTTCTCCCAGTACAGGAACCTCTCGGGCTGCTCTTGTCTTCGCCCCAGTATGCGCGGCGTCACGGAAATGCCGTCAATGCCGGTAGGTACCCTGGCACCGGCAAGCTCCGCCAGCGTCGGCATCACATCCCAGAAGGCCCAGATAAAATCGTCGGTTGCGCCGGCGGCGACTCTCCCGGGCCATCGAACGATCATCGGCACGCGAATACCGCCTTCGTAGAAATTCCCCTTGCCGCCGCGAAGCGGTCCGTTGCCCCGGAAGAAGTCGGGCTCACCGGGCCGGGCCAGCCGATAGCCGCCATTGTCGCTGGTGAAAAAGACGATAGTGTTGTCGTCGATTTCCAACTTCTTGAGTAAATCGAAAACACGCCCCACGTCACGGTCCATCCGCGTAATCATCGCCGCCAGAGTCGCCCGCGGTGCAGGTTGATCGGCATAATGTCTCTGGCTGCTAACGTAGGGAGTCGGTTCGGGGAATTTGCCTTTGTACTCTTCGAACGAATCGTCCGGGACCAGAAGCTCGAAGTGCGGAATCGTAAACGGCACGTACAGGAAGAAGGGACCCTCCCTTTTGCGCCGGATGAAGTCCAGTGCCTGCTCGGCGATCAGGTCGTGAGAATACTGTTTTCTCTCCCTGTCATTGTTCTCGGCGAGGACGTGCCTGCGGTCGTTTCGCCAGAGGAACCAGGGGTAGAAGAAGTGCGCGTGGACCTGGTGCAGGTATCCGTAGAATTCGTCGAAGCCTTGTTTGTAGGGTACTCCCGCCGTGCCGTGGTCACCAAGGCCCCACTTGCCGAAAATACCCGTGGCGTAGCCGGCCTTCTTGAGCACTTCGGCGACTGTTATGTCTTCAGGCAGTAACGCCGAACCGCCGCCGTTGGCACGCACGGAAGTGTGGCCCGTGTGCTTTCCCGTCATGAGCACGCTTCTCGACGGCGCGCATACGCAATGGCCGGCGTAGACCTGTGTAAATCTCGTCCCCTCGGCGGCCATCCGATCCAGGTGCGGCGTGCGGATTTTCTCCTGCCCGTAGCAGCCGAGATGGCCGTAACCCAGGTCATCGACCATGATGAAAATAATGTTCGGCTTACCCGACGATGCACGACCGGCAGCCGAATTTGTGCCGGGCGCCAATCCCTCAAGAACAAGCGAGGCCGCACCCATACCTGCGGCCCGGATAAAGTGACGCCGGCTCGCTAGCCCGGACAGTTTTGCTGATACTCTCATGGTATCTCCTTTTGTATTGGTCGCGTCGTTTTATATAGAGAACTTATACCGGCAAAAGGAGCAGTTTTCAATTGAGACGGTGAAAAATGCGGCTTATAGACATGAACAGTCTCAAAAAGAATCCCAAGCGCAGGCTCGGTCACATGGCATGCCATAAAGGAACGACTGGCGTGGCACTTACCAGCCGGAGACGGGACGCCACGGTTAAAGGGAACTGAGGATGAAGCGAAACTATGAGAATAGCTTTTCTCTTGTGTATTCTTTAGCCTCGATTATTATAATAGGCATTGGTTCTATCTTCATCATCGAATTCGGCAGACGTCGGCGAAATTAAGATGTTCCTGGATTTCCCAAGGAGATCAGGAGTTCTGCTCTTTCTCTTGATCTTGATTCTGATCTTGATCTGGCTCTTGACTTTGATCTTGATTCAGCTCTTGACCTTGATCCAACTCTTCCGCGTCGGGTGCTTTATTTCTTTCCAGCTTACGCTGTCGCTTTGCTTCTTGCTTTTTTTTCTTTTCCAACTCTCTCCGGCGTTTTTCAAAACTGTGGTTTGGTCTTCCCATGAGATTTCCTTATACACGAACTGCACTTTATTTTATAGCAGCATACCACAAAACAAGTGGTTGTGCAATGGTCTGTTGAAACTGATCATATTTTCAGGCATTGGAAAACGACTATTCGTAAATACTCTTCATCTGCCAGGCATCGAGCGACCGGAGCTGTGCCTCTTTGCCTTGGGCGCGGAGCGAAACGCCGACGCTGTCTGCGCGACCGGGATAGACACGCAAGGCAACACATTGCCTGCCGTTCACGAACACCTCGACGATGGTTTTGTCGATAAACACGCGAAGGTTCAGCAACTCGCCCTTTTCCAAGGCAACCTGTGCCGTTTCCGGCGATCGAGTACGCACATCCGGAAGTATGGAGGACCGCGTATTGTCCAGCGAAATCACACCTGGCAGCGGTCTTCTTCTGGTGCGGTCACGATATCCCCGCTCGCGCAGGAAGGTAATGCGCGTTACTTCTTCTGCGCCGGCCGAACGCAGAACATTCAATTCCACCATGGACGCGCCTTTCGGGTCGATCTCGGCAATCATTTCCATGGAGTTCCCCCGGATTGTCTCCAGCACAACCTCCTTGTTGGCCGGGAGCGTCATTGCGGCCACGCGCTGATGGCTGGTGCGTAGCGATTCGATGTCTCCGGCGGGCTCGATGCCCAATTCGTCCTTGCCGATCATGGTCAAGCGGCGTGGCAGAGACATGATCTGATTCCAACCCTGAGTGGGCTTGGCCGGGTTCATGTTGAAGATTGCGATGACGCCGCCCTTGCCGTCTGGGCAGGCAGACGGTGCGTGTACGCCGCCCGGCCCGCTGGGCCCGAAGTTGAAGTCGCTCCCGTACGTGACAACAAACTTGTCCCGTTGTGTGTCGTAGTCGCCCAAGAGATACTTGCCGCCACTGGTGTGGCTGTAGTGCAACATGATGTGCCGGTCGCCGATCGGCCAGAAGTAAGGGCAAGCGCCATCGTCGCCGACTATGCCATATCGATCGTCCTCGAGAAACGGGTGCATATATTCCCACTTGGCCAGGTCCTTCGAGCGGTGCAGGAATTCGGCCCGTACAGGCTTGCCGCCGGGCCCGTTCGGCAGGGTACCCGCTGTCAGGGCGTAATACACCCCGTCCTTTTTCCAGATACAGGGATCGAAGATGTTGTAGGGCAGCCGCGGCTCGCCCGGCTTGGCATGAGGAATCACGGCCTTGCCTGTGACCTTTTCCCAGTTAAGCAGCAGCGGATCACTGGACACGGCAACCATGCTCCCGACCGTGGTGCCATGGTACATAGCGATGACCCGGCTATCCTCGACCATTGCCGATCCGGAAAAGCAGGCCCTCTCCGGGTTGGGATAGATCGCATAGGGCAGATCGCGCCAGTGAATCAGGTCATCACTGATCGTGTGTCCCCAGTGCTGACGCGGGTCTTCGGGCGGGTATCCCTGGTAGAACATGTGCCAGTGGCCCTGCCAGAAGCAGAGCCCGTTTGGGTCATTAAGCCGGTTTTCCGGACTGACGAAATGATAGCACGGATGGTGGGGGTCCTTTAGCAGCTTCTTTCGTGACTCCCTGAAGCGTTCCAGGAGCGGATTATTCTTTAACTGCCTCTCCTGCTCAGCCAGTGTATTGGCAAAGGTATATTTTGGAACCTTCGATTCATAGTCGGTTTCTTTCTTGCGGGCTCCGAACACCGCATTGCCCGGCAGTGCCAAGGCCGTTGCTGACAGGGCTGTCTGTTTGAGAAAACTGCGTCGTTTCATTGCTGACTCCTTCGCTAACTGTTCGCGGGTATCTTAATAGTATGCGTTCGAAAATGCCGCCATACGCCAGATCGTGGGAGCGGTCTCCCTTTATCGGCTTCCACATTACACCTTCATTTTTCCATTTCAATAAATCTTTTGAACTGTAGCATGACACGCCGCTATGACAGGCTCCTGCCAGACGATCTTCTCGGGTTCTTGGGGAAAATTAAGAAGGTGTCCCATATTCCAACTGCTTTACTGTCTCACCGGATAGGGTTTTCGGTAGGGACGACTACCGCTTGTCAAGCCGCTGCGCGAAGAGCCAGTCCCAGACATTCGCCGTCTTGTCACACCTCTCGCTGCTATATTGGGTGACGTAGCCTTTCTCCGGCTCGTCGCCCTCGTACGAGAAAGCATATTGCGAGGCGTTGTGTTTTACGTCCTTCAGCTCGGTGTACTTCAGGTTTCCGCCCACTTTCTTCATACGCGCGAAGATCTCCTGCGAAAAGCCCGTCGGCACCACCGGGTCGCTTCCGCCGTGAAAAGCCCAGATGGGCACGTCCTTGAACTTCGCGGGATCCTTCCAGGGGAGCAATCCGCCCGCGCAGGGGATGGCCGCGGCGAATCGCTCCGGCGCCGCCCAAACGGCGTTCCAGGAGCCGGCGCCGCCCATCGAATGGCCCAGCACGTAGATGCGGTTCGCATTGGCGGCAAACTCTTCGGCGAGATGATCGATCAACGCAAAGGCCTTGGTGAGCGGTCCGTTAGACCTCGGGCCCGGCGGATAATTCCGCTTTTCGATCCGCGCTTGCCATGCTTCGGAGTACGTCTTCTTCCGCGCCTCGGTCAGTACCGGCACAATCTCGCCCTTGACCGACCAGCTACCGGCCGCCTGCGGCGCCACCACGATGCAGGGATACTTCGCGCGCCAGGCCGCATCGACAAACTTCGCGCTCCAGTTGCGCAGATTGCTCCGGTTATCATCGCCCACGCCCCCCCCTCCGTGCAGATTCAATATGAGAGGATACTTCCTGGCGGCCTCGAAATTGGCGGGCAGCAGCAGGCGGTACGGCAAGCCGTCGAACACGCGCGCCTCATACGCATCAACGATCTCCTGCGGCACCCCCGCGCCCCTGTTTAGCTTTCGGGGCCTGTCTTGCTGTCCTCTGTTTCGTAGTGGCGAGCGTTTGTGGGAGAACAGCCATTTCAAGAACTCCGGTTCCGGATCACAGCGATCGCTGCTGAGTTGGGTGCTGCCGTTGTCAGCGCCGGTAATCATCTTTTCGGCAACACCATGTCCGTCACCCGCCCAAGTTGTAAGCTTCATGAGCCTATATGGCATCTCGTTATATACGTGAGGTTCATAGAGTTCAATCCAGTCTTGCGAAACCTTCCCGTCCGCAACTTGGGCATTGCCGTGCGCGTGGATCGCCAGGAACAATGCGGCCAAAGCGACCCACCTAAATGTGTGCATTGCTGACATATTCATGTTTTCCTCCAAGTCACGTATAGCCGACATTTACCAGATGACCTCCGCCTTCACTACACCGCCTGCCGTATAAGTAACAAGTCCACCTTCCACAGCTTCCCTTGCCAATGCGTTTCGCCTCACGCGGGGCCAAATCGATTGACAGGCATTTTGATTTCTCAACCGTTAGCATGATTATACCCCTCAAGAGCAAGGCAGGTCAAGGTGTACGTGGCATCAGGAGGCAACCGATTGCGGTTATCCGGTGTTCGCCTGAGAGGCGCACCCGGTCACGCTGTGTTGACTAGGTTGCACTTTTGTCGTGGATTTGCTAACATAGTTGTTCCAGGCTCTGTTTTAGGTACATGGGAAATCCGAATGAAAGATTAGGGGCGTTTACATGTTAAAGAAAGCTTTCCTGTCGTATCCATGTGTCATCCTGCTGTTCTTGGCGTCTGCTCTTGCCGGGTCAGCCGTCGCAAAAACGACGCAACAACACTCACCTGTCGAGCCCGACAGGACATTTCAGGATAATGTTCTGTCACTGCTCTCGATTCCCGCCGAGCAGCGTCAGAAGCATTGCGACGATTTGCTCGCGGCGCACCCTGTCCAATGCGACTGGATCTGCCAGGATACGGGCAAAGACATCGATGACTTGCTGAATGCGGCGCGTCCGGCGAATGTTCTCAAAACAAGCATATCAGAAAATCTGGCCGAACTGGAGTCGCGAACTGCAGGTCTTGCAGAAGTCTTGGAGAAACTCGATGAGGCCGGGACGAATCTGGAAGTCTTGCTCGATGTCTATGTTGCGGTATGTGAGCATCGCCGAGCGATGAGGTTGAAGAACCTTCGCGCGACGTATCCCAGGATTGTGTTTGTCAAGAACGTCGAGCTTGGAAATGCGCCGCGGGGGCCGATGTCTCTGAGCAAAGGTCCATACAAGGGCCGGCCCTTCAGTCCCGGAGCTTCCATCTGTCTGCTGGATATGTCCGAACTCTACGGCCGGGTCGTTACGCTTGTGCAGGATGAGACCGGGATGCTGCGCGATCCGGACGTTTCGTACGACGGCCGGCGGGTCCTGTTCTCGTGGAAGAAGTCCGCCGCGGACGACGATTATCATCTCTATGAAATGACGGTCGCCGACAGGAGCATAAAACAGATCACCTCCGAACCCGGCGTGGCGGACATTCAGGGCAGATACCTGCCCGACGGGATCGTTTATCATTCGAGCCGTTGTGTCAACGTCGTTGTCTGCAACGAGACTATAGACACCGTCAATCTATATTCCTGTGACCCGGACGGCGGTAGCATCAGACGCCTGAGCTATGACCAGGTTTCCACGCAGTTTCCTTCGGTGCTGCCGGACGGTCGAATAGTCTACACGCGATGGGAATACAACGATCGCGGCCAGATCTTTCCCCAGGGGTTGTTTGCGATGAATCCCGATGGCACCGCTCAGCTCGCCGTATACGGGAACAACTCATGGTACCCGACCTCGGTCATCCAGGCCCGGGGCATCCCGTCTTCGAACAAATTGGTCGCAATTCTCTCGGGGCATCACACGCCGCCCTGCGGCAAACTGGCGCTGATCGACCTCAACAAGGGCCAGGACGAGGGCCGGGGGCTTTCGCTGGTTGCGCCCATCCGGCCGATTAACTATGAACGGGTAGACGCCGCCGGCCAGGATGATGTGTTGTTTCAACACCCGTATCCGCTGAATGAAGACGAATATCTTGTCGGCTTCTCGATTTGCGGCCGAAAACACAGCCGCAATTTCGGCATCTATTACATGCGAAGCGACGGCGCCCGCGAGCTGCTCACCTGGGATCCGCAGATCGAGTGCAGGCAGCCCGTTCCATTGGCGGCGAGGGAGATTCCACGTCGTATGCCCAGCCTCGCCGCGACTGGAAAAGAGACAGGCGCGTTCTACATAGACAATATCTACCTCGGCCGCGGGCTCAAGGGGATTGAGAAAGGAACGATCAAGCGATTACGGGTCGTCGCCCTTGATTTTCGGGCTGCGGCGATCGGCATCAGCTTCAATAACGGCCCCGCCGGCAACGCACGACTGGACACACCGATCAGTATTGGAGGATCATGGGATGTTAAAGTGGTCCTGGGAGAAGCTCAAGTCTACGAGGATGGCTCTGCAAGCTTCATCGTCCCGGCCCGAACCCCCGTCTATTTCCAGGCGATTGACGAAAAGGGCCGGGCCGTGCAATCGATGCGCAGTTGGGCGACATTGCAGAGCGGCGAGACGCTTTCCTGCATAGGATGTCACGCGAGCCGCGACCGCGCCCCCGCCGCCGGGCGCAACACTATCGCTCAGGCGATGGGCCCCAGGGAACTGATACCCTTTTACGGCCCGGCGAGGGGCTTTAGCTATCTCAAGGAAATCCAGCCTATCCTGAACCGCCACTGCGTGCGGTGTCATGAAGATGAGCAGTACAAGCCGCCGATCATCTCAAGAAAGGACAAGGCCGCATCCAAGTTGTTCTGTTTCTGGCCTGCCCAGTACAGTCGAACGAATACAAAGAAAGCGCTGTATCATCTTGCGAAGAAACAGACCGTAGCCACGGTGTCGATCCATTGGCTTGCGCAAGGACCCAAGGGGACTAAGAAACCCCGAGAGTGGAAGTTGTTTTACCGCAAGGGCGAAACCTGGATACGGGTTGATACCACATCCGACGCACAAAACGTTGTCCTGCCGGTGTCGGTTAGCACCGATGCCCTGAAGATAGAAGCCGTCATGGGCGACAAAACAGCCGGAGGCATCGAACGGTGGCGAGTCTACGACCCCGAAGGGCGCCAAATCGGCGGGCAAAATCCGCCCAAGACCTTCAATCTTTCGCAGCGCAAAGTATACGAGGAGCTGAGCGGCCGCGCCTGGACCGAGTCGTACCTAAGCCTGCTGCGGGCCGGCTTTCGAGATCAGGGCAACGTCGGTTATCATCTGACCGCCTATCCCAACGAGTATATACACTGGATTTCGCCCCAATCCGGCCCCGCCGTCATGACGCCGTATTCCTTCGGCGCGGCTCGGAGCGGGTTGATAGACATGCTCGAGGCCGGCCATGAAGACGTGAAATTGTCCCGGGAGGAGATGGACAA
>Ga0255052_10001217_pt1 | contig 19693 bp, 17 predicted proteins | sample JV7_2_21_MG_FD_188632 | JGI IMG/M metagenome (GOLD analysis project Ga0255052, IMG submission 188632) | Seawater microbial communities from Jervis Inlet, British Columbia, Canada - JV7_2_21 | ecosystem: Environmental > Aquatic > Marine > Inlet | place: Canada: British Columbia | collected... | reverse complement strand
TCGGGAGCACCCGACCTCTGTGGTCCTGATTCACGAAGGCTCGGTTGACATGATCTTCTCCGGGGAGGAATCCGCGTGGCGGGCACGGGTCATCCGCGAACTTCGCACGGGTAGTCATGTGTATGTCGTGATCCGGGCGCCACAGCATCCAGACACTTCGAACAGGCAGGAGTCAGTTCAGGAGAACCAGTAAATCCAGGAGGGTCAATATAATTCGCTTTGTACCGCGGCCTACCGATGCAGCCAATCCAGATAATCGCTGACGCCTTCTGCTACATCTCGGAATGATTTCTCGTAACCGGCTGAGCGGAGTGCACTGATGTCAGCCTGCGTAAAGCTCTGGTAGCGTCCTTCAAGCTCCACCGGGAACGGGATGTACTCTATCTTGCCTCGCTTGTGGAATTTGATCACAGCATTGGCCACGTCATTGAATGTCTGGCTCTTCCCGGTGCCGAGATTGAAAATTCCGGAGATTTGCGGATTGTCATGAAACCAGAGATTGACAGCAGTAACATCGGCAACATAAACGAAGTCTCGCCTTTGCTCGCCATCTCCGTATTTCCCGCAACCCTCAAACAAGCGCACGGTTCCGGATTCTCTGAACTGCTCATCGAAATGATAGGCCACGCTGGCCATCTTCCCTTTGTGCTGCTCGCGAGGCCCGTACACATTGAAATATCTCAATCCGACTATCTGACTTGCAGCATCAGGCAACCATCGTCGAACGTATTGATCGAATAAAAACTTGGAGTACGCATACAGATTAAGCGGTTTTTCATTTACCGGGTCTTCGTGGAATACGGTTCCGTCACCGTAAACGGACGCAGAGGACGCGTATAAGAAGGGTATTTTGTGCTCGAGGCTGTAATTTAACAGGCGCTTCGAATAATCGTAGTTATTACCGAGCATGATGCGGCCATCCCACTCTGTCGTATCGGAGCAGGCGCCCTGGTGGAAGATGGCAGTCGGCCGAGGGATTTTCTCTCCGGCCTCGATGCAGGTCAGGAAGTCGTCTTTATCAATATAATCGGCGACCTGCAGGTCTGCTATGTTAACGAACTTGGTACCGTCACTCAGGTCGTCAACAACGATAATGTCATCGTGTCCTGCCTCGTTCAGGCCCGCCACGATATTGCTGCCGATAAACCCTGCACCACCGGTAACAATGATCATCGTCGGAATCCTTCATCGCGATGCATCTGAACGAGACAACATCCGGGTTTGCGTTTGGCGATATCGTGCATCAGCCGGCAATTTTGCGGACAAGCTCGGACGTACTCTTTCCTTCAACAAGCGGCACGAGCACAACGCGACCACCGTGGGACTCCACCTCAGTGGCACCGACTACCTGATCCTTGTTGTAGTCCGCGCCCTTGACGAGCACATCCGGCTGCAAAGCCTTGATCAGTTCCAGCGGCGTCTCCTCATCAAACAGAACCACGGCGTCGACCGCGGCCAGCGCAGCAACAACACACGCCCGGTTATCCTGGCCGTTGATCGGCCGCGCATCGCCCTTTAGCACCCGCACCGATTTGTCCGTGTTGATGCCGACGATCAGCTTGTCACCTTCGCGGGCGGCTTTGTGCAAATAGCTCACATGGCCGGCATGGACAATGTCGAAGCAACCATTGGTAAAAACGATGCGTTGATCGCGATTGCGCCAATCGTCTGCCAGGACCAGGAGCTCATCAAGGCCATAAACTGATTCCGACGGCGCCTGCTCTTCCGCATGCAGCGCCCGAATCAGGGACGTTTGCTCAATCGCAACTGTGCCGACGCGACCGACCACAAAACCAGCGGCCAGATTGGCCATATGGAGCATATCTACGTAATCGAGATCGCCGAGCATGGCCGCCGCAACGCTGGCAATCACCGTGTCGCCTGCGCCCGATACGTCGAATACTTCCCGGGCCTTGGCCGGCGAATGAACTGTCTGATCTTTGGTCACGAGGGTCATGCCGTCCGAACCACGAGTCAGCACCAGGAATTGAAGCCCAAGTGTGTCGACATATTCTCGCGCGGCCCGGACAAGATCATCGGTTTGGTCGGCCGGAACGCTACCGGCTCGTGACAGCTCGAGCAGATTCGGCGTCAATACGCTGGCACCTGCATATTTCGAGAAATCGAATCCTTTCGGGTCGGCAAGCACCGGAACGGATGACTCCTTCGCAACCTCAATGAGCCGTTGGCACAACCTTGTCGTCAGGGCGCCCTTCGCATAGTCCGATAATATGATCGCGTCTACGCCCAGCTTGCCCGTCACGGCCTTGAACAAGCGGTCCCGGTCGCCACTATCGATATCTGACAGATCTTCCGAGTCGATCCTCAGTACATGCTGGTGCCCGGCTATAACACGGGTTTTTGTAACGGTCGGGCGATCCGAAAGCGTAACGACAGCGGTGGTATCGATATCGTGACCGGCAAGGATTTCCAGCAAGCGATCCCGGTTTTCATCCTCGCCTGCAAAACCGGCGACGGCAACTTCCAGGCCGAGGCCCGCCAGGTTCAGCGCAACATTACCGGCGCCACCGGCGCGAGTCGCTTCCCGTCCCGGACTCAAAACAGGCACCGGGGCTTCCGGTGAAATCCGTTCAACCATTCCCCACATGTAACGGTCGAGCATGAGGTCGCCGACCACAAGCACTCGTTTGCGGCCGAAGGCATTGCGCAACGCGTTGGCAATGGTTTCGTTGTTGGGAGATATCTCATGCATTGACTTGAGCATCCTCAACCCAATCGCAGAGCAGGTGGCCCATAAGAATATGAGCTTCCTGAATACGGGCCGTGTCATTTGAAGGAATAATCAAGCAGTCGTTTGCAGCATCCTTGAGTGCACCGCCCTCACCGCCTGAGAAGCCGATTGTCAGCGCATCGCGCGCGTTAGCCAATTGTATGGCTTCCAGCACATTGGCACTGTTGCCCGAGGTCGAGATGCCGACAACCACATCGCCCGGTTCGCACAACGCGTCAATCTGGCGAGCAAAAATTTTCTCGAAACCATAGTCGTTGCCGACGGCGGTCAAAATCGATGTATCGGTAGTCAGTGCAACGGACGCCAGACCCGGCCGTTCACGGGCAAAACGCCCGACCATCTCGGCAGCCAGGTGCTGGCAGTCTGCTGCGCTACCGCCATTTCCCATCCACAGTATTTTGCCACCATTACTCAGGCAGTCGGACATAGCGCGTCCCACTGATTCCAACTGAGGCACAAGTGGGCGAATAGCCCGGATGGTGTCGAGATGTTCGTCGATTTTTTCCTTGATGTTAATCATGCCCCTACATTATCGCAGAGATCTGCCGTGCGAAATCCATCAAATCGTCGAAAACCGGAACCTCTTTCGGCGCACGGTACGCCGGATCCTTGCCGGCACGGACCAGCGCTGGACGGACGCCAGCCGATATAGCTGCTGCAATGTCACGGCTCGCATCACCGATCATCCAGGTTTGCGATGGTTCAAAACCAAAATCCCGTTGCGCCCTTGTCAGTAGGCCGGGCCGCGGTTTGCGGCAATCGCACTCTTCTTCATCCGTATGCGGGCAAACGTATATGCGTTCAATCTCCCCGCCCGCGGCACGCACATTTTCCAGCATTGATTTGTGAATGCGCTCTAGTTCATCAAGGGTCAGTTCGCCGCGCCCTACACAGGCCTGATTGGTAACTACCAGCACGCGATACCCTTTGTGATTTAGTTCGGCTATCGCTTCGGGTACGTGGGGCAAGAACACGAAGTCACTTTCGGATCGAACTGATTCAGGACGGTCCTCATTGATAACGCCGTCGCGATCCAGGAGGACGAATCGATCTGCGTTGTCTGCCATTCGAGCCCTCCGATTGACACAGCCTGCTTGTCAGTTCGCCCGCTGTGCGTAAGATAACCGAAAAAGAAGGCGGCAATACAAGCTAAAGATACAGGGAAAATTAAGTCGAACTAGCCTGTCGTGAAACATTGCACCGGTATCGCCCTGCTTCAGCAGCATTCTGCTCAGTTCATCAGTTCATCGATAACCGGACAATCGTTTAACGTACCATCCTGACATTTCGATTTGAGGCGTGCCAGGGCTTTTTCCATTCGTTTGAGGTCCAGCAGCTTTTTTCGAACGTCAACAATATGCTCAACCAACAATTTATGGACATCAGCGCAGACAGGTTGCGATTGATCGGCGATATTTGAGAGACGCCGCACTTCGTCTTGGGTAAAACCGAGTGCACGGCTGCGAAGCACGAATTGCAGCCACTTTTGGTGACGATCATCATAGCTGCGATAACCATTCGCCGTTCGTACCGGTTTCGGCAACAAACCGATTTTCTCGTAGTAGCGGATAGTCTCGGCCGGACAGTTGCATGAAGCCGCCAACGTTCCGATTCTCATAGCCCTTGACCTTGTAGTTACTACAGGCTTTAGGATACATCCTTAGTACATATGACCGCAACCCCCGGAATGAAGGCCGATGCCCGAAGTGATTGAATTTTCTGAAATTACTTGCCCCGAGTGTGGTCATACTCAAGGTGAGCGCATGTCGACGAATGCGTGCCAGTTTTTTTATGACTGCACGGGCTGCGGCGTGATGCTCCGTCCAAAATCCGGCGATTGCTGTGTTTTCTGCTCGTACGGGACCGTCAAGTGCCCGCCAGTGCAACTCGGCAATGGCTGCTCATAAGGTGATCCGGCGATGAGGGAAGACAGGAAGCTGGCGACGACAAGCGGCAGTGCGATTGGCATTAGCGCCATCGCTTCATTTATCGGCCTGTGCTGCATTGGCCCCTGGGCTGTCGCCTTGCTTGGTGTTTCCGGCGCCGTCGCGATGGCGAAGTGGCAACCATTTCGCCCATATATATTGGGTCTGGCCGTCATCATGTTGTTATGGGCGTTTTGGCGGGTTTACGGGCCGCCACGCAAAAAACTTTGCGACGCCGGACTTTGTGCTGCACGGCCCTCACTTTGGTTGCAAGGCAGTCTGTGGCTTGCAGCCATCCTGATAGGCCTCGCTTTTTTTGCAGATCAATTGCAATGGTTATTTGTCGATCCGACACCGGAGGCACTGCGTAAATGAAATTACCACTGACATTAAGTTGCACGATCGTTCTGGCGCTGACGGCTTGCTCGGCGGAGCAGTCAGAGGAGCAATTGTTTCAATCAGATCGACCAGACTATTACGTTGTTGATGAGAACCTGGCGAGAATCAGATCTGACTTTAGCGCGATGCAGGACAAGATTCGCCTGGTCTTTATCGTCGGACCGTCTTGCGGCATTTGTCTGCGCGGCATGGATGACCTGAATGAATCGATCGTGAAATCCATTCAGAACGATCCCCGTATTCACACGCTGGTAGTCCACGTTCCGACACTGGGTGCAGAAGAAAAACATGTTATCGATTCGATTCCGTTACTTGCAGGGCCGCGCGTAACCCACTATTGGGATCCGAACGGACATATGGGCCTTGAATACCAGCAGACGCTGGATATCCCGATGTATGCCTGGGACGTCTGGTTCGTTTACGAGGCGGGAGCGCGTTGGGAAGCAGGAGAGCCGCCGCCGTATCCGGATTACTGGGAGCACCAGCTACCGAGCCTGCCGCGCGATAAAAGGCTTGATGCGGACCGGTTTGCTGCCGAAGTCAACGCGCGTCTGGCGAAACTGCCACCGGACTCCGAAGAAGCCAAACTTGCGGCATTCCAGCAGCGCGACGTCGGGATTATGCGGGTTGCGCAACCACGCAGCGTGATGATCCGGCAAAATCACGCGAGTCGCGGCGGATACCGCACACTCAAACGCATTGAGTCGATTCGTTATGAGGGCACGACAGAAGCCGGTGGCCGCTCATACCCGCTGACGCTGAGAACTCACAGGCCGTATCAGTATGAGCGCAGCGTCGGCGATGGCGATGCTGATAGTCAATCGTTGCTCACGTGGGATGGTGCTGACCTGAACCGCGAAGGGCCGCAGCTCGACCTGCCCGTCTCATTCCAGGATGAAGTTCTCGTATCCTACGAATTCGACGGTTGGATGACAGACTGGAAGGACAAAGGCCATCAGGTTTCGCGCTTGGGCATGAAGAAAATTGGCGACCGTTTGCCCTGGATCATGGAAGCTGAACTGAGCAACGGCCGTACCTGGCACATCTATGTCGACAGTCATACCGGCGATGCTTTTAGAACTGCCCTTATCGACGGGGACGGCAATGAAAAGTTCCGAGTCGAGTATTCCGATTACAAAGAGGCAGACGGATTCAGGCTGCCGCATCAAATTCAGTATTTTGAGGAAAATCGCCTGTTGGCCACGGATCGGTTTTCTTCGGTTCACGTAACGATGGCGTCATCAACATCGGAGGAGGACATAACGTGAAACAATCTGATCCTTTACAACTGGTGGATGAAGGCACACTCAGACGCCCAGGACCGGTTGGTCGCCTGGCCAGACTGGCGTTGGGAATCGCGTGCTTTTACGCATTGTACGTACTGGTGCTCCATATCCAGAACATCATCCAGACACCCGTATCTGTACTACCCAATATCGCCGTACTGGTTTTTGCCGCAATCTTTATTATCAACTACGTCGTCAATATTGGTTTTAGCAAGAGTTGGGGTCGATGGCCGAGTTATCTTTCATTTGGCGCCGCACTTCTGCTTGCAGTAATCGCCTGGCTGGCGTTTGGCACAGCGGATCATCCATTATTTGGCGCAGCACTTTGGGCATGGTTGTTCTACTTCTTCTCGCACCTGGGTGTTTCATTTGTTCTGTCCGCAATCATCGCAACACCGGGCTGCGAGATGCGAGCAATCCCTCACTTGTTCGGAAAGATATCCGGGCGAGCCGTTGCCGAACATAATTGTCCCGCGTCATTTATCGCAGAAATCGACGCGTGGGAGAGCAAGAGATAGGCACACCGCGAGAAATCAAGCCTTTGTTTTGAATTCGCGCACCCAAACAGATTGGTGGTACGCATTGCCGGTGTGCTTGATGTTGCCCTTGACCGTAATAAGTAGCGAGCAAGGCCGGTCAATTATCACGACGATGTCGAGAAGTTGCTCGGTCGTTCTATTTGTTGTTATTTGCCATCGGTGGTTTCACCCACTACGGGCTAATGCCGTACTACGGGCCAATTGATGAAAAACTTACGGATCAGACACAAAGACACGGGCACTTTGCTGGCGGAAGGGCCGCTAGGCTGGGGCATCACGCCGTTCGAAGGCAACCTCTACATCGCCCGAAAATATCTGAAAACAGATCGTTTTCGCGTGAATTACGTGCCGGGCCTGTGCATCTACAAGTTTCTCTATGTCTGGATGGACCTGCATCTCGATCAGGGGCAGCGGTCAAGAAACCTCGCATGGATGTACTGGCTGCCCAATCCGCTGCTGCCATTCATCTGGTTCCGCGTCGCGGTGCCGAGAGTGCATCCGGAGATCGAAGTTGAGGAATATTGATCGATTTAGCCTGCTCGTTCGCGGAACAGTCAAATTGCCGTATATATCTCGGTATCAGGGTGAAACGCGTACCAGGCAAACCAGAACGCGAGTAACGTTGGCAGTTCATTACCTTCAGGGTCTACGATCCGTGCCGTCTGATTCTTCTTGTCGTATATGACCTCGAATCGCCGCCCATGAAACTCATCAGTAAATTTTTCCGGGCCTTTCTTGAGTTCATCGAACGGATATGCCTTGAATTGCCCGCCGATCTCCAGCCCCAGAACCGTTGACTTGCGTCGGTACCGTGAATTTTGCTCGGCAACAGGAAAGTACAACCTTCCGCTCCGAGCGTAGTCGCCATAAGGACTTACTTTGTAATTGCGGTGGAACCCCGTGTCCGTCGACAACACCTGGGTGTTCGGATGACGCGTCTGCCAGTCACGCCAGGTCGTATGGGAAAGAGGGATTGCATGGAGTTTCGTACCCTTCATCGGCCCCGTGACGGCAGTTTGCTTAATCTGTGACCACAGCGACTTGGATTGTCGGTCATAAAGCAACACGTCACTGTTGTACAACAGGCCGGAGACACCGAATTCGAGTCGCCTGCCGTTGATCGTTGAGGAGAATGCGATACCACTGCCGCACAACGGGCAGTAGGTAACGACGATCGCCTCTGCATCGATCGAGTCGTTTACGATCTCGTGATAGTTGAGAATTCGGACAGGATAGGCGCGCGCGACGCCATCGATCTCTATGCCCAGAACACGGTCCTTTGCACTCAGGAACTTTGCTTCCCCGGCTGTCACGAACACGGGGTCGTCCAGCGAGGGAATTCCGTCGCGTCCGGGGCCGCCGCGCAGTATCTCATCCGGTGGCACCAGGGCATCATTGAGCACAAAGCCGTTCTTGGAACCGGCCACGACCGAGTCGGTCGAAACGAGCAGACCCAAAAAAACCATGATGGGCAGCAATCTGACAGGAAATGCGAATTCAAATTTGGCCATACTGTTATGACTGTCAGTCATGCCGCAGGTTCCCACACCGCTAGATCAACTGGCACTCTCGTCCTTTTTGAAGTCTGTGGTTTTGATTGGTGCTGCGCTTAATCCAGAGCCGGATTCAGCAAGGAAGGGCGCGGCGATCATTTTACCGCTCGCGAGTTTTGGCAAACAACGCTTTCTTTGTATGTAGCTTCCGAATAGCAGCCAGCCCTTCAAACCAATGGAGCTGCGTGCATTAACAATCAGCGATGCAGAACTACCGTAAAAGTTGCCTTCGATAGAGTTAGATTTCCGGTGAAAGCTTCAGGTACGAAGAAGGGTCCCAGTGACTACAACACATCCCACGGGTAACTCTCCTTGTCAAATATGTAGTCTGCCAGCGATTTGGCAGCCTCATCCTCGTTGCGAAGCATCGCACGCAGGTTCCGATTCATACGACGTTTGGCCCGCTGACTGAATATATGCGCTATGGACAGGGCCTGTTGATACTGCTCGCTATCGTCCGGCGTCATGGCGCTTACTCGCGACAAGACCGACAACCCGACGAACAAATCGATAACCACGTCAGCCGCCCGCTGCAACGCGAATTGCTTTTCGATGATTGACTTGCCGTGGCGGCGCAGCAGCACATCCGTCATGCGTGCAAGCTCAAGCGTATACTTTTCAAAAATCAGCGCATCGTCTCGCAGAACCTCGGGTACTGCAGCAATAATTCGATCCTGCCCCAGTGATGTCAGATGCGTAATCCTGCGTCCGGCGTAGTCGCTCAGCAGGCCGAATCCTTTGATTGGATTGTTGAAAACGTCATCCGTCGCCGACTTTAACTCCTGCAATAACAAACCGGCATCTTTCATACCGGATAGAGCGATGAAAAGGCGAAGAATTTCACTCGTCCCTTCGAAGATAGTCAGTATGCGTGAGTCCCGCATGATTCGCTCATACGGAAACTCTTTCATGAAGCCGTTACCGGCCGCGATTTGCAAAGATTCATTCGCAGCACGGAACATGGCCTCACTCGCAAATACTTTGCTTATCGCCGCCTCTACCGAATAGTCCGTATATCCTGAATCGATGTAGTGCGACACCATCCGGACTGCGCTCTCGGCGGCAAAACAGTCGACAGTCATCTCAGCGATTTTCTTCTTGATCAGTCCAAACTCGGCAATACTCCTGCCGAACTGTTTCCGCTCTACAGCCTGCTTCGAGGCAAGGGCGATACAGGTCTTCATGCCACCAACGGCGCCGCCACTGAGGCCGGTGCGCCCGTTGTTGAGGATCGCCATGGCTATCTTGAAGCCTTTGCCCTCTTCACCCAGTAAATTCTCAGCAGGAATCTCGACATCGGCAAAACTCACCGTCGTCGTCGACGATGACCGAATGCCAAGCTTGTCTTCCTTGAGGCCAATGCTCACTCCGGATGAGTCGCGTTCGACGATAAACGCCGATATTTTCCCGGCGTCGCTGTCTGTGCGCGCAAAAACCGTGTAGAAATCCGCGATGCCACCATTGGTGATCCAGATTTTTTCGCCATTCAGCGTCCAGCCACCATTGGCATTCCTGGTCGCCTTGGTCTTGATCGATGCGGCGTCGGATCCGGATCCGGATTCAGTGAGGCAGTACGCCGCGATCATTTCACCGCTCGCAAGCCTGGGCAGGTACTTCTCCTTCTGTGCATCAGTGCCAAACAACAGCAAGCCCTTCATGCCGATAGAGCTGTGTGCGCCAATAGTCAGCGACACTGAACTATCGTAACGACTGCTCTGCTGTAGTACGCGCGAATAGCCTGTGTTGGATAAAGCAATTCCGCCGTGCTCTTCGGGAATGATCAGGCCAAACAGGCCCAGCTCTTGCAAACCCCGGATAAACTCCTCAGGTTGCTCACCGGCCTCGTCCCATTGACGGAAGTCGTCCTGTTTGTCCTCGAGGAATCGGTCGACTGAGTCCAGGACCATGCCGAGCATTTCCTTTTGCTCACCTGTTATCTCGGGAAACGGCCAAAAGCATGACTGAATAATCTCTCCACAAAACAGCCCTTTCGCCGGGCTTATGTCGAGATCATGCTCGGCTTCCGCGCTGGTTTCGTTCTGATTAACTTCGCCTGGATTTGCTGTCATTGAGATGCCCTCAGTGGCGACACCAATTCAATGCGTAATTGGATGTCCAGACATCAGGATAAGTTCATTCGCACTGCGCTCAAAGCGTTTTCGGACAAAAGATCATGAAATGCGTCACGAGAAATAGCGGGCTCAGGCTCGGATCCGCAGATCAAAACTGAACGATCGCCTGATGGGTCAAGGCGATCCAGAACGAATCAGAATTCGCCCGCCAACGCAGTTTCTGCACCGGCGGGCGAGATCCCTGTTGTATCGGTCAAGCTAGCCGCTTGCTGAATTTACGTTATTCCCCTTCAGTAACAAATAGCCGCAGACGAGAAGCAACGTTACCTGGAATTCCATGCCACCCATTGGAAAGTCTTCCGTTGGTACAAAATTCCAACGGCCCCAGTGGACGAGCACCACAGCGCCAATCAGCACCGGAATCATTACCAACGCTCCGACCCGTGTCATCAGGTCGCCAATCCGGTCTTCTTTGAAGCCACCAATAAGAACCAATACTCCGCCGACAACCTCGGCAAGTGCCACTAACACGACGACTGGACTCGATAGCGACAGCATCTGCGAGATGCCCGCAAGATTCTCGAATTTCAATACACCATGATAAATAAAAACACTTGCGATTATCAGACGGAGTAACCAGTGTGCATATGGTGCGAGTGAATCAAACATTTTCATTGTTATGTCCCCTTCTTTTTATGTGGGATCTCAGGCTTATCCCCGGAATAACTCTTTGAGGTGAAGACCAGAGTTACTTGATCCCACCGGGGCTGGCGCCCTACCCGGGCACTCAGCCCCGATATTATTTGCCTGTTCTCTACTTGCTCAGACGATCAACAGCTTCATCGGTGGTCCAAACTGCGTTAGCCATGAACCGAAAGTTGATGAGAGCCGCCAGATAGCCATCGCCCTCCGGGATCTGAGCTGCCGCAGTTGCGTCCTTGATCACGGCGACCTCGAATCCCTGCTCCAACAGCTCGTGCATGTGTGCTTGTACACACAGATTGGCAGACATCCCGGCAAGCAGAACCTGATCGATATGCTGCTTTCGCAGCTGTAGTACGAGGTCATTCTGCTCGGGTCCGTACACCTTATGCGGCGACGTGATTATTGTCTCACCGTCAAATAGATACTTCTTGTATTGGGGCATAAAATCAGCGCCGGATTCCTCGAATCCGTCCATCGAATAGGGCGAGACCCGATCGAACATGCCGATCCCGTGCATGACCTTTTCGAGCGCGCCCTCGAATTTCCACCCATGGTCAGTTGGATAATAGTAGTGAGGCGAAATGAAAACCGGAATTTCATGTTCCTTCGCGGTTTTAAACAGCTGCTCGATATGCTCGACAGTCTTGTTTTGGGTAACACTATTGCCCACAAGCGCCCAGGTAACGCCGTCAGGGCTCAGGAAATCAATCTGCGGGTCGGTAATCACTATTGCTGTTCGCGAGAGATCAAGTTCCATGTTGCTCGGCGGCAAGCCCGGCTCTTCCGGCTCCGCATAGAGGTTCCCCTGGGCACCGACTGTGCTGCTCAAAAGAAAGGCCATAAGAACGGCAAGACCGTGAATGGCGGATCTTGGAAAACGCGTACTCTGCATGTTGTTCTCCTTCTTGTATTGAAAGAATTTCGCGTACTGCTTGTAATCGGACACTTCCTTCGTCGTTGACCCGCAATTTTCTACTGTACCATCTATTACAGTTTAGCTGATAATTCAAAGGTCAAGGACGATGCCCTTATCGACGCCGTCAGAATCTGCTGCTGCTCGAGGATAGGCACTGCAAATCAGCGCCTCGCCTGCCTCCGGTGTGACCATGGGGGATTCCAGGTAATCAACATCGCCCGCCACAATTCTGGTTGAGCAGGTTTGACAAATCCCCGAACGGCAGCTGTAGGGCGGCCGCAATCCTTCCGACTCGGCCAGGTCGAGCAAAGTTCCCCTGGTGGGGTCCCACGTGGCCACTATTTCTGATTTAGCAAACCGTACCGGTACCGGGGACCGGTCCGTCAAATCTTCAACCAACCCGACGGCCTTGCCGGGTTGCTCTTTCAGTAGTGTCGCGCCAGTGCCAAAGAACTCATAATGGATTCTTTGGTCGGGAACGCTGAGGTCTTTTAGTCCTTCATAGAGAGATTCCATAAAAGGCGACGGTCCACACATATAAAACTCGTAGTCATCGAATGGCAGCAAAGACTTGATCAAGCCAATATCGACGTATCCGGTGCTATCGTAGTTTTCCCCTTCGATATCGTCTTCCGAAGGTTGACTGTAGCGGACATGTACATTCAGGCAAGCGTAATTTTTTGCGAGTTCGCGCACCTGCCCGCCAAAAGCGTGGGCTTTGCCATTGATGGCACCGTGGATAAACCATACCTGCCGATCGCACCCACAACCGGAACCATCTTTGGCGAGCTGCTCCAGCATGCTGATCATCGGTGTGAGGCCCACGCCGCCACTGAGCAGTACCACGGGCCGGGTGCTGGATTCGTCCAGAGCAAATTTACCGCGCGGCGTTATGGCGCGGATTGTACTTCCCACGGCCACATGATCGTGAAAATAATTAGACGCGACACCCGGCGGTAAGTCAGCTTGTGCGGGCGGCTCTCTCTTGATGGACAGCCGGTAAAAGTTGCCGTTGGGCGCGTTCGAAATCGTGTATGTCCTTCGTATCGGTGCCGCGATCCCCGGCGGCTGAATCTCGATGGGCAAAAACTGCCCCGCTCTGTGGCAAGCTACCCGCGACCCGTCTTCGGGCTCAAGATAGAACGAGCTGATCACCTCGCTTTCACTTTCTACCTTTGTCACGGTGTAATTGCGATAGACATTGTCGTGCTCGAGTTCGTCTATTTTCTCGCTGACTTCGCGCCACGAACCCGTCTGCTCCAGGCTGGGTGAGTAATCGAGAAAATCCCAGCGGATGGGCATCGCGTCTTCAATCAGAATGCCTTCGTCAAGTGTGAATCTGACCAGGCGTTCGGCACCGGTAAAAGCACGGCGTTCTTCGCTGTCCCAGATAATCTCCGCGCTACACGTCAGATATAAGAGATCACCTTTTTCGAAGTCGATAAACAATAAACCAGCAAGGGAGTTGAGCAGAATATTGCCCATCGTGTTGAAATGATAATTTCCTGAAAAGTCCGGGAAGGTCAAGGTTTTGTCGTCGTCGACTCTCACAAAACCTGGCTTGCCACCGCGGTGGGAGACATCAGCGCCATGGGACACAGCGTCAGAGTTGTCTGACAAGTGGGTCGCAATATAGAAATTGTCTGCTTGCGAAATGATCTCGGTAACCCGCTCGTCAAGCCGGTGTATGGATCGAACCGGGCGTGACTCGCCAATATTGTCGACAGCGGGCAAGATCTCGAAATCACGGGATTGGATATATTGCGGACAATTACCAAACGATTGACCCACGTTTATCCTGAGACAACCCTCCCGCATCGAAGACACTTGACCGTTCAGGCGATTGCGCCGGCGAGTCGAGTATTCGATACCGAGCAATCCCACGTGCACGCCTCGGGCCAGGTTTTCATTCAGCGGATCGCCGAAAACAGGTCGTGACCGAATCTCCAGTGTGCGTCGGTCGGGGGAGTTCAGGAAGCCGGGGCGCCCCGCCATGACCGAAGCCCAGGGACGCCCTGATTTGTCGATCGAACCCACGAGTAACAGGGGGAGCTGCGCATAGAACTGCCGATGCTCATTGGGAATGAATTCGCGAACAACTCGCTGGCCGAATTTCTCAATTTGCTCTCTTACACCGAGCCGCGATTGGATCTCCCGTTCGCCGCGGTGGAATGGAGAGTGCGTGGTGGTATCCATCATGCCGCTACCAGTGGCGCCATCTGCTTGCTCAGGCATTTGCAGCAAGAAATTCCACGCGAATGCCACCCGGTATGTTGCACATCATGTGCCGTACCGGTAAAGCGCCCAACGGCTCCGGCTCAAATTCGATACTGACGTCCGTGGTGTCCTTCAGACTTTCGCACAACACGTCTAACGAATCGGTGTCAACTGTCAATGCCAGGTGATGCAATCCGATCACATTTTTGCGGTCGAACGGCACCGCACTCGCCGGATCCGATGCCTGCCACAGCGTAATCATTATATTGCCGTCCGACAGAAACGCCGCCGGATAGTCCGGTACCTCACCGACCTGCTCGAAACCCAAGGTCTCGAGAAAGAATGTTCGCGTATTGCCGAGATCGGGCACCGTCAAACCAATATGATGTACGCCGTTTGTCACTGCCTGGTTCGTCCCGTTGTTCATCTGTCTTCTCCTGTATTGAGTTGCATTCGTGCCGAAGTTTCAGTGTTGAACAGGATCTTACTTTATTGCCAAAAATTAATTAATATAGTAACTAGTTGAATGATTATTGCTGAATAGCAACAATGTCTAACCAACGTGGACTCCGGGAATTTGTGGCAGTGGTGGAGAACCGTGGCTTCAGCGCGGCAGCCGCTGCGTTAGAGGTCTCGACCGCTTTCGTGAGTCGTCAGGTCAAGCGCCTGGAGGATGGTCTTGACACCCGGCTGCTGCACCGGACGACGCGAGCGGTGCGACTCACCGAAATGGGCCGCGTTTACTACGAGCGCAGTCGTGAAATCCTCGACCAGCTCGAGGCGCTGGAGTCGGATATGGCGGACCTTCAGGAGCGCCCGAAAGGACTGGTGCGAGTCACGGCCCCCGGGCTCTATGCGCAGCGCTATTTGGCACCAGCGCTGGCCGAGTTCACGGCAATGTATCCCGATGTATCCATAGATCTCGACACCCGCATGGGACTGGTCGATATCGTCGCCGAGGGCTACGACCTGGCAGTGCGCATGAGTGCTCTCGCCGATAGCTCGTTGATCGCACGCAAGGTCGCGCCGCGCCGTATTTTGGTTTGTGGAAGTCCTGAGTACTTTGCCCGAACCGGCAAGCCCAAAGAGCCTGATGATCTGCGTGCGCACAATTGCCTCACCCTACTGGATATGCCCTGGCGCTTTACCTATCCGGACGCGATTCGAACCGTGAAGGTCCGTGGCAGCTGGACGAGCGATAACGGCCGCGCATTGGTCGCGGCGGCGGTGCAGGGCATCGGCCTCGTACGTTTCGCCGCTTACTACGTGGACGGAGAATTGTTGCACGGTAAGCTGGTACCTGTCCTGGCGGAGTTTGAAGTCAAGGACGCGGCTACCTGGATCATTTACCCCGACCGACATCACCTGCCAACCCGGGTGCGATTTCTTATCGACTTCCTTGCCGAGCATCTGGCCGCCGAGCAATCTTGTGGATGATGCATTCAGGTTTGTGCTGTCTTTATGACTTCGGTCATAATCCGCAACTCCAGTAAATAGTCTCTTTCACTTCAGCGGAGTCGGTACATGGGCTTGGTCAGGAGGGCGTACGGCAAGACACAAATGGCCGGGGTCTGTTTTCTGGCGCGGGAGAGGCCATGAGTGGCCTGGATTTTCAAACAATACTCTATCTGCTGGTAGCCGCCGTCCTCGGCGGCCTTGTCGGCGGGCTAATACGAAGTAAACAGGGCAGCCGGAGTCTCGATCAGTTAGGCGATAAGTGGCAGAGTCGATTCGACGGAGTGGTCCGCCAGAAGGAGAAACTCAGCGCCGAAAATACTTCCTTGAAATCATCGTTAGAGGCTAATCAGGCCGTTGTAGAAAAGCACAAGCATGCAGCGGCCGCGAGTCGAACAGAGCTCGAATCCCTGCGCGAAAAATCAAATGCCGTTGCAAAGAAATTGTTCGCGCTAAGTGCAGAGCGGGATGAACTCAACAGCAAATTATCCGGCGATCAGGGTTCTCTCAACGCGGCAAAGCAGCGAGTAGCGGAACTGCAAACGGAGTTTGCAAAGGCTGGAACTTTCTACAAATCTCAGCTCGAAAGCGCCTTCCATCAACGTAAGGCGCTCGAAAGGAAAATCGATGACGCCAAGTCGGAACACGAATCCCTTAACAATCAGATTATGTCGGCCAGATCGGAACACGAATCCGTCAGCAACCTTTTGGCATCGGCCCAGTCCCGACTGGAGAATATGGAAGCGCTTGAAAAGAAGGTCATCTCTTTAGACGCCGACAACGCCCAGCTCAAACACGAGGCCGCACTGGCAGCGAGAGAAACTCAATTACTAAAGCGAGACGTTGCCGAGATGAATGCACTAAAGGCGCAAAACACAGAATTAGCTCAATGCTTGCAATCTGTGGAAAGCAGCCGCAAGCAATACGAGATCGACGCCCGCCGATATCGCAGTCAGTATGACCAATCCGAGCAGGAATCTGACACGCTGCGTCTCAAGCTGGGTGATATCGAGAAAAATTTTGCGGAAATGCAGCGCGATCATGACAATGCGCGAGTAGCTGTCAAGAAGCATGCAGCAGCAGCATCACCGGCAATCGGGAAGCCTGTACCTCAGGGCGAGAGGGATAATCTGCAGGAGATTATTGGCGTTGGCAAGATCTTCGAAGCGACACTGCACAATCTCGGCATTTATCAATATCGGCAAATCGCTGCGTTCGGGGCAGCAGATTTGGCCCGGGTCAACGCAGAGCTGAAAGAATTCAAAGGCAGGATCGAACATGACGACTGGATTGGTCAGGCAAAGGAATTGCATTTTAAGAAATACGGCGGGATCGACGAAGAATAAAGCATTGTCTGGCAGACGGTGTCGATTACCGTCAGCTCCATCGACCTGAATCGCTCGGCATCTGGATTGGATGGTTATCCCTGTGCCTCCTGTATATTGAACCTGGTCCAGGCAGCGAGGGTCAATACGACGAACGCTCAGTGGCTCTGTGCGACCTGGTTGGCGGTACGGCGACATAAATAGGAGAGTTACATGAAAGCCTCGGACCTGTTCGTCAAATGTCTGGAAGAAGAAGGCATAGAGTACATTTTCGGTGTGCCTGGCGAGGAAAATGCCGATTTCATGATGTCACTCGATAAGTCCAGCAAAATAAAATTCATACTGACTCGACACGAGCAAGGCGCCGCATTCATGGCGGAGATTTACGGTCGTTTGACCGGCAATCCCGCGGGATGCCTGGGCACACTTGGGCCCGGGGCTACGAATCTCATTACCGGTGTGGCCGACTCGAACATGGACCGGGCGCCCATGCTGGTGTTCACGGGGCAGGGTTCGTCGCAACGACTTCATAAGGAGTCACACCAAATCATGGACGTGGTGAAAATGTTCGGGCCGGTGACCAAATGGGCAATAAGCATCCTGCACCCCAATACGATTGCCGAGATAATTCGCAAGGCCGTGCGGCTTGCCCGAACCGAAAAGCCCGGGGCCGTGCACATTGAATTGCCGGAAGACGTGGCCAAAATGGAGACGGATACCGTACCACTCAAACCAAGCCGGTTCCGGCGCTCCGTGCCGGATGACAAGATCGTCGACAAGGCTTTCGATGTCATCAAGAACGCGAAAAGACCCATTATCCTCGCCGGCAACGGCTGCATAAGAAAACGCGCCAGCAAGCAACTCCGCCGCTTGTGTGAGCAGACCGGAATCGGTGTGATCAGCACGTTCATGGCCAAAGGCAGTGTGGATATGGACGCCGACTATTGCCTGTACACGATCGGCCTGGGGACCAAGGACCGCATAGCCCTCGCTATCGACGATGCAGACGTTGTTTTGACATTGGGCTTCGACATGGTCGAGTACCACCCTAATTTGTGGAACCCGCGCGGAGAGAAGAACATTATCCACGCCGACTTTCTACCAGCGGAAATTGACGCAAACTATCTTCCCGAACTCGAGTTGATCGGCGATCTGGCACATACATTGTGGATGTTGAACGAGCGCATCGAAAAGAGCGGCGGTCTCCAGTTTAATTTGGCACGCCAGGCGGAGATTCGCGAAGAGATGGCGGCGGATCTGGCCGAGCACGCCGGTGATGATACCGTTGGCAGCATTCGCCCGCAAAAAGCCTTGTGGGATGCGCGGCAGGTATTGGGTCCCGACGACATTTTGTTATCAGACGTGGGCGCACACAAAATGTGGGTTGCCCGACACTATCATTGTCACGAGCCCAATACGTGTCTTATTCCAAACGGTTTTTGCTCCATGGGCTTCGCGTTGCCCGGCGCGATTGCCGCAAGTCTCCTATTTCCCGAGCGACGAATTCTCGCTATTGCCGGAGATGGCGGATTCCTGATGAACGTCCAGGAAATGGAAACCGCGAAACGGCTGAATTCAGATCTCGTCGTCCTGGTATGGGAGGATGGTGAATACGGTTTGATCGTGTGGAAGCAGGAAAACGAATTCAAACGGCACACGGACCTCGCGTTCGATAATCCCGACTGGCTGGAACTTGCATCGGCATTCCGATGGCACGGTCACCGGGTGGAAAACAGTGTGGATCTGCAATCGACGCTCGAGAATGCCTTCAACGAGGCGGGCCCGAGTTTGGTGGTTATTCCCATTGACTATCGTGAAAATCAATTGCTGACGAAGAAACTCGGTGAAATAACCGCCACGATCTAAACGGAGATACAAAACCATGGCACAGCGCTTTTCCTTGATGATTTCCGGCGCACCTGAAAAGGCCGGCATCGAGACGGTCAAGGCACCCTATGACGGCAGTGTTATTGCCGACGTGGAGACGGGTGACGCTCGACACGTTGAAGTGGCACTGGCAACGGCATCCGGTTTGTATCGTGACCGGGATGGGTGGCTGCCGTTGGCGGAACGCATTGCGATACTTGATCGTGCCGCGACCATCATGACGGAACGGCATGCAGAACTTGCCGTGGAAGCCGCACGGGAGGGTGGTAAACCCCTGCCGGACTCGCAGGTTGAAGTGACACGCGCAATCGACGGCATGCGTATTTGTGTCGAAGTGCTTAGAAACGAACAGGGCGAGGTCATACCGATGGGAACGGCGCCGTCATCTGCGAACCGGCTTGCTGTAACCCGAAAGGAACCTGTCGGTGTTGTGGTTGCGGTCAGTGCGTTCAACCATCCCTTGAACCTCATCATCCATCAGGTTGCGGCCGCGGTTGCCGTGGGCTGCCCTGTCATCGTGAAGCCGGCCAACGATACACCCTTGTCGTGTTTGCGGTTTGCTCAGATTCTGCACGAGAGCGGACTGCCTCCGGAATGGTGTCAGGTGCTGGTGGCCAGCGAAACACCGGTGGCAACAAAGCTCGTCACGGATTCCCGAGTCG
>Ga0255052_10001216_pt1 | contig 19695 bp, 17 predicted proteins | sample JV7_2_21_MG_FD_188632 | JGI IMG/M metagenome (GOLD analysis project Ga0255052, IMG submission 188632) | Seawater microbial communities from Jervis Inlet, British Columbia, Canada - JV7_2_21 | ecosystem: Environmental > Aquatic > Marine > Inlet | place: Canada: British Columbia | collected... | reverse complement strand
CGACAATTTTCTGCCGCGACCGGCCGGCCGATCCGGCTGCGTCAGCGTGGCGAGCGGCACGATGCCCGCATCCAGCAGCGCCCGCAGCGATGCGCGCGCAAACTCCGGTGTGCCGGCGAATAACACCTTCATGGGACGGGCCGGGTCGGCTCAGAAGGCAACGGGCGCAGGCGTCATTTGTTGACGGCGGTCTTTTTCCAGCCGCTTGCGAATGCGCTGGCGCTTGGCTTCGGACAGGTAGTCGACAAACAGCTTGCCCTGCAGGTGATCTATTTCATGTTGCACGCACACCGCCGGCAAACCTTCCATGTCCTGCTCGATAGCAGCGCCGTTACGGTCAAGATAACGGATGCGGATATGCTCTGCCCGCTCGACTTCCTCGTAGTAACCCGGCACCGACAGGCAGCCCTCTTCGGTGACCGTAACGCCGTCCATTTCAAGGATCTCCGGGTTGATCAGCACCAGCGGTTCGTTCTTCTCCGTGGAAACATCCGCCACGAGCAGGCGCTTGTGCACATCCACCTGGGTGGCCGCCAGCCCGATGCCGGGAGCGGCATACATGGTCTCGAACAGGTCATCAACGAGTTGCCGTAACTGGTCATCTACGACCTGCACCGGCACCGCCTTGATCCTGAGTCGCGGGTCCGGAAACTCCAGTATTTTCAGTATTGCCATAATTTCTCGCGCCAAAACTCGTGTGGTTTTATATAAAATGCACCTAAATTTTTGACTTTATTGAATAAGATAGCGGACAATGCCGCCTGAAAACCGGGCCGCCAAACCCTCTGTTTGGGGCGAAATTGTGACGCGTTTGGCAGCCGGAACGGCGTCGACACGACATATTATAGCAACGCTTGCCAGCGGGCAGGCCCGGATCATCATGATGGAGCACCCGTCAACTATGTCTCCCAGCAAAAAGCGCTCGATTTTCTGCAGCAGGCTGACCGTTATCGCCCTGGCGACATCCCTGGCCGGTTGCTCCCTGAATCCCTTCGGCAATGATGACGAGGCGCCGGCAGCCACCGTTGCCACGCCGGTCACAGCGCCAAGCGGCTCGACCTCGCTGGACCCGAACGCTTCATCACCGCCCGCCTATAGCCTGCCCGGGCTGCAGCAGGTCAGTCGTCCCGTACCGCTCGCGCCCAACGCTCCGGACGAGTACACGGTGCAGCTCGGTGACACCCTGTGGGATATCGCGTCAACCTTTCTCAAGGACCCCTGGTATTGGCCCGAAGTCTGGTATATCAACCCGCAGGTCGAGAATCCGCACCTGATTTATCCGGGCGACGTGCTGGCACTGGTCAACGTTGACGGACAACAGCGAATTACCAATATCCGGGCATCGACTTACCGGCTGTCACCGGCTGCGCGGGCGACGCCCCTCAATCAGGCGATCGAGAGCATCCCGTATGAACAGATTGCGGCGTTCCTGTCCAAAGGGCTGGTGCTCGAGAAAGCACAGATCGACTCATTACCCTACATCCTGGCCGTACGTGGCGACCACATGGTTGGCGCCGCGGGCAACGACGTCTATGTGCGCGGTGGACAGGCCGCTCCGTCCGGCTCCCGCTACAGCGTCGTCAAGGTCGGCGATGAGCTGAAAGATCCCGACGATAACAACGTCGTCGGCTACCAGGGCATTTACGTCGGCGAAGGCTCGCTGTCTCGCGGCGGCGATCCGGCGACAGTCGCACTGACGGAAACTAATCGCGAAGCTAACGAAGGCGACCTGCTGCTTCCGGAGACGGTGGATATCCCGCTGAATTTCTTTCCCAAGTCACCTGATCTGGAAATCGACGGACGCATCATTTCCGTGGTTGACGGCGTTGCCCTGATCGGGCAATACCAGGTTGTCGTGATCAACCGTGGCGCCCGCAACGGCCTGGCGCCCGGCGACGTGTTGTCTGTATTTCGGACCGGCGACGTTGTCAGGGATCGCTACGCCAGATCTTCCATGGTCAGCAAAACCAGTCTTTTTGCCGGCGAAAAAGTACAGCTGCCGGACGAGGAAGCCGGTACCATCATGGTCTTCAAGGTGTATGACCGTATCGGCTACGGATTGGTAATGGAAGCAACGCAGGCCATTCGAATTTTCGACGCCGTACGCAACCCGAGCTGACGGACCCTGACGAAAAGCGGCGCCCTCTCGGTGAGGGCGCCGCTTTTTCTTTACGGGAGCACTGGGAACGTTGGCGGACACTCCCTTCGGGGAATGTCGCAGTTGTCTCAAAAAGCAAATGACGGATACCGTTCATGCCTGGCTGACTCTCGCCAACGCCCGCGTCCCGAACGAACAGCTGCAGACTCTGCTCGGTCGCTACGGGTCGGCGGCGGATATCATCTCGCATGCCGATACGTCGCTGGCTGACGCGATCCGCGGCGCCGACGCCAAGGTGGTCGAGCAGTCCCTGGCATGGGCAATCGATGACAGGCAGCACCTGATTCACCCGGAGCATGCCGACTATCCCGAGCTTCTGCGACAGATGCCCGGAGCGCCGATACTTCTGTATGCGCTCGGCAACGTGGCAGCGCTGAATCTGCCGGCACTGGCCATCGTCGGCAGTCGTAACCCGACCCGAGGCGGCATCCGTAATGCATTTGAGTTCTCCCGCCACCTCGGCGGCGCCGGTTTTTGCATCGTCAGCGGGCTGGCACACGGTATCGACACGGCCGCGCACAGGGGCGCGCTCGACGCGCAGGCAATGACCGTCGCCGTACTCGGACACGGGATCGACCGCGTATACCCGGCCGGCAACCGCGAGCTGGCGCACGCCATTGCGGATCACGGCGCGCTGGTGTCCGAGTACCCGCTCGGCAGCCCGCCGCGCAGACAACACTTCCCGCAGCGCAATCGCCTCATCAGCGGGATGAGCCTCGGCACTGTGGTCGTAGAAGCCGCAAAACGCAGCGGCTCGCTAATTACCGCCAGGCTGGCATCCGAGCAGGGCCGCGAGGTGTTTGCCATACCCGGTTCGATTCACAGTCCGCTCTCGCGAGGTTGTCATCAGCTCATCCGCCAGGGAGCCAAGCTGGTCGAAAGCGCCGCTGACATCGTCGACGAGTTGGGGCCCCTTGCCGGGCATCTTATGCAAAATTCAGAGGCTGCAGCATTGCCTGTTCCCGCTGCAACTCATGACGCCGAGTACGAGGTGCTGCTTGACGCGATGGGATTCGACCCGGTAACTGCCGATGACCTCGCTGTGCGCTGTGGATTGACGATCGGCCAGGTTTCCTCCATGCTTCTGATCCTGGAGCTTGAGGGAATGATAGAAGCGCAATCTGGCGGCAGGTACTCAAGGCTCGGAAAACACGTTTAGGGAGCAGCTCCAGGCATGAAAGAAAATGTACTCGACGTTTTGATGTATCTTTTCGAGACCTACATCGACACCGAGGAAGAGCCCGAACCGGATCAAAATGAACTCCGGGATGAGCTTGCCAGGGCGGGTTTCGGCGACAGCGAAATCGATCGCGCCCTCGACTGGCTCGACGGATTGACCGACAACCACGATGTTCTGAGTTACGACCCGCAGACCTCGCACGGCACCCGTATATACAATGACGTCGAACAGCAACGTCTGGACTCCGGTTGCCGCGGATTCATTATTTATCTCGAGCAAATCGGCATCCTGTCACCGCCGCAGCGCGAAATTCTGGTTGACCGGCTGCTGGCGCTCGAAAGTCCGGACATAGATGTCGAGCAAATCAAGTGGGTTGTACTGATGGTTTTGTTCAGCCAGCCAGGCCAGGAACTCGCCTATGCGCGCATGGAAGACCTCGTTTTCGAGGAAGACAGCGGCCTGGTCCATTAACGCGAATATGTTGAGGCATGTGCAACATCAGAAACGTTTTTCTTGACAGCCGGCCGGCAAGCATGTAATTCAACCGCGGCGCAGTCCGCGGTTTTGTTTTTTCGGTGCCGGTGTTGCCTTATTTGACTTATTCGTCTTATCGGGTCCCCGATAAGACGAATAAGTCAAATAAGGCAACACCGGCACCAATTAATCAAAAAGGATCGTCTCGAGAGAATGTCCAAAAACCTGGTCATCGTCGAATCGCCAGCCAAGGCAAAGACCATTGGCAAGTACCTCGGCAAGGACTTCGATGTCCTGGCCTCGTATGGTCACGTCCGCGACCTGGTGCCCAAGGAAGGCGCTGTGGATCCCGAAGACGGATTTGCCATGAAGTACCAGGTTATCGAGCGCAACCAAAAACACGTCAATGCGATCATCCGGGCGCTGAAGAAAGCCGAAGCACTGTATCTCGCAACTGACCCGGATCGCGAGGGCGAAGCTATCTCGTGGCATTTGACCGAGCTCCTCAGGGAAAAGAAAGCACTGAACGACAAGCCGGTACACCGGGTCGTGTTCCACGAAATAACCAGGAACGCGATCCAGGAAGCCATCGAGCACCCGCGCGATATCTCTACGGCGCTGGTCAGCGCGCAGCAGGCGCGGCGGGCGCTCGACTACCTGGTTGGCTTCAATCTGTCGCCACTGCTGTGGAAGAAGGTGCAGCGCGGATTATCCGCCGGGCGCGTGCAGAGTCCGGCGCTGCGCATGATCGTCGAGCGCGAACTGGAGATCGAAGCGTTCAAGGCGCGCGAGTACTGGTCCATAGAAGCGGATGTGAGCAAGGCAGGGCAACCGTTCGTGTCGCGACTGGTTCGCTATCGCGGCGAGAAAGTCGAGCAATTCAGCTTCGAGGATGAGCAGTCCGCCAGCGAGGTCGAGAAGACCATCCTGGAAGCGGCCGCCGGCAAACTGACCACCGTCAGCGTCAGTAAGAAACAGCGACGGCGCAACCCGGCAGCCCCGTTCACCACTTCGACGCTGCAGCAGGAGGCGTCGCGCAAGCTTGGCTTCAATACACAATGGACCATGCGTGTCGCACAACGCCTGTATGAGGGAATTGAACTGCCGGGCGAGGGCAATGTCGGGCTAATCAGCTATATGCGAACGGACTCCGTTACCCTTGCGGCAGTCGCCGTCGATGAAATTCGCGAGGTCATTCGCGAACGCTACGGTGCGAAAAATGTGCCGCAGGAAGCACGCCAGTTCAAAACCAAGGCGAAGAATGCGCAGGAGGCGCACGAGGCCATTCGTCCGACATCCGCCGCGCTCACGCCGGATTCGTTGCAGGGCAAGCTCGACGAAGATCAGTTGAAGCTGTACACGCTGATCTGGCAGCGCACCATGGCTTGTCAAATGGTGCCTGCCGTATTCGATACGGTAGCGCTGGAATTGCGGCCCGGACTGGCCGCTGCGAGTACGGATCCGAACGGCGATGAGCATCGCTTCCGCGCCAACGGCTCGGTCCTGGTCGAACCGGGCTTCATGGCGGTATACCAGGAAGGCAAAGACGACAACAGCGACGACGACGGCGATCGCTTGCTGCCCGAGGTCGGCGAGGGCGATATCATCGACCTGGATAAACTGCGTCCGGAACAACATTTTACGGAACCGCCACCACGTTTTACCGAAGCCAGCCTGGTCAAGACACTCGAAGAATACGGCATCGGCCGGCCTTCGACTTACGCCAGTATCATTGCGACGCTGAAGAATCGTGAGTATGTGGAAATGGACGGCAAGCGCTTCATTCCCACCGATATCGGCAGAATCGTCATCGGTTTTCTGACCGAACATTTCACCCAGTACGTCGATTACGATTTCACGGCGCGCCTTGAAGACGATCTCGACGCGGTCTCGCTCGGCGACAAGCAATGGTTGCCCCTGCTTGAACGTTTCTGGAAGCCGTTCTCCGACCTGGTTGCGGACAAGGAGCAGAACGTAACGCGTGAGCAGGTAGCCATGGCTCGCGAACTCGGCACGGACCCCAAGAGCGGCAAGCCAGTGACGGTGCGCATGGGGCGTTATGGCCCGTTTGTGCAGATTGGCACCAAAGATGATGAAGAAAAACCGAAGTTCGCCGGCCTCAGACCCGGTCAGAAAATGAACGAGATAGCGCTCGACGAGGCACTCGAACTTTTCAAATTGCCGCGCAAACTGGGTGAGACTTCTGACGGCCTGCCCGTGTCTGCCAGCGTTGGCCGCTTTGGCCCGTACGTGCGCTACGGCGACAAATACGTATCAATCCGCAACGAAGACGATCCGTACACGATCGAACTGCCACGTGCGCTCGAGCTGATAGAAGAAAAGACAATTGCTGACGCCAATCGCATTATTCTCGACTTCGAGGACGAAGGCATACAGGTACTCAATGGCCGTTACGGTCCATACATTACCGACAAAACCAAGAACGCGCGCGTGCCCAAGGATCGGGAACCGAAGTCGCTGACGCTGGAGGAGTGCAGGGAGCTGCTCGCTGCCGCGCCGGTGCGTGGCCGCCGCGGCAAGAAAAAGAAGACGACCGCGAAAGACGCACCGGCAAAAAAGTCCGCCAGGAAAAAGGCAAAAAAGAAAACGGCCAAGAAGAAAAGTAAAAAGAAGGCGGCAGCAAAGAAACAGAACGACGATTCCTGATGTAACGGCCGGCCGACCCTGATCATGGCCCTGTCAGTACCCATTCAACGAGCTGGCCGCATACTGCAAAGTGGCGGAATCGTTGCCTATCCCACCGAAGGCGTTTTCGGCCTTGGCTGCCGGCCGGACGATGCCGCTGCCGTACGGCGCATCCTGACCATCAAACAACGAGATCCCGGAAAGGGCCTGGTGCTGATTGCAGCGGACCTGGAGCAGCTCGACGGATGGATCGATGTCCCGCCCGGTACCGACGTGCCGCGGTCCAGCCAGCACCGGCCGCTTACCTGGATCGTGCCGGCGGCAAGCGACGTTCCGTACCTGGTCCGCGGCAATAACAAGGGTCTTGCGGTGCGGTTGACCGGACATCCCGTTGCAGCCGCACTTTGCCGGGCAGCGGACGCGCCGCTCGTATCGACCAGCGCCAACGTTTCCGGGCGGCCACCGGCGCGCAATGTACATGTACTGCGTCGCACCTTTGGTGATTTAGTAGACTACATCGTTCCCGGGGCATGCGGACCTGCAAGCGGCCAGTCGGAAATTCGCGACTTGCTCAGTAAGCAGGTCCTGAGGCCGGCAAACTGATGAGCAACACCGACGACTACGTTAGCCAGGTGAACGACTATTTGCGTTCCCTGCAAGACCGCGTAGTTGCGGCGCTCGAGGATACCGACGGCAAGGCGCGATTCCGGGAGGACCAGTGGCAAAGGCCGGGCGGCGGCGGCGGCAGAAGCCGGGTGTTGTCCGGCGGCGCGGTGTTCGAGCAGGCGGGAGTCGGCTTTTCCCACGTCTTCGGCGATTCCATGCCGCCGTCCGCGACCAGGAACCGACCTGAACTGGCGGGTCGCAGTTTTCAGGCGCTGGGCGTATCGCTGGTCCTGCACCCGATGAATCCCTTTGTGCCAACGACACATGCAAATTTTCGATTTTTTGCCGCAGGCAGCGAGGACGACCGGGCACCGGTCTGGTGGTTCGGTGGCGGCTTCGATCTGACGCCTTTTTATCCGTTTCACGAGGATGTCGTGCACTGGCACCAGAAAGCCAGGGAAGCCTGTGATCCATTCGGGGAGGACCTTTACGGCCGCTACAAAAAGTGGTGTGACGAGTATTTTTATCTCAAGCATCGCGACGAGACACGGGGGGTTGGTGGCCTGTTTTTCGACGATCTGAATGAGTTCGGTTTCGAACGTTCATTTGCCTTCACGCAGTCGGTCGGCGACCAGTTCCTGCCGGCGTACCTGCCGATCGTCGAAGCGCGCAGGCAGGAACCCTGGGGTGAACGGCAGCGGGAATTTCAGCTTTACCGCCGCGGTCGTTACGTCGAATTCAACCTGATCTACGATCGCGGCACGCTGTTTGGCCTGCGTTCGGGCGGGCGAACCGAGTCGATCCTGATGTCGTTACCGCCCCGCGCCCGCTGGGAGTACGACTGGCGCCCGGTACCCGGTTCGGCGGAAGCGACGCTTTACGACAACTACCTGCGGCCAAGGGACTGGCTGGGCGAGGAGCGAACGCTTAACATCTGAAATCGCCGCGCTGCCTCCGCATTCACTGGCCTGGCTGGCAAGCTTGCGGTCGGCTGTGCTAAGTTCCTTGGAAATCGGGGATTTACACTGATTATCTGGACAACTCCGAGGCAGTGGGCGCGATTTCCGGGTCGGGCGAGCATCTCGGCCCTGAATGAGCGATCGCTCCCTTTCTCCGGGGGTATAACGGGATCTTCGTGAAGCGTTTTGCACTGACTTTACTGTTCGTCGTTATGCTGACCAGCGCAGCCTGGTCGGAGGATCGAATGCGCCTCGGTGGCACGCTATCCGGCCTGCAGCTGGCCGGTGGTGACGATGCGGCGCCAAAAGTCTTTATCGTACAACTCAGGGACCCGGCGGCAGCCGAACATTACGCGGGCACTACGCTGCCACAGAGCGGCAATACCCTGGGCAACAAAATGGCCGCGCCGCGGGCCTTCAGCAAGCAGCATGCCGATGTACAGAGTTATACCCAGCGCCTGGGCGAACAACAGGACAAAATCCTCTCGCGCGCCGGACCCGGGGTGCAAAAGATCTACAGCTACCGTTACAGCCTGAACGGCTTTGCTGCCAGCATGACTGTCGCGCAGGCGCAGAAATTGCAGCACCAACCGGAAGTTCTGCGGGTCTGGGAAGATGAGATACGCCCGCTGACCACGAACTTCAGCCCCGAGTTTCTGGGCTTGTTTCTGGAAAACGACGGGCTCAGGGGCACGCCCGGCCTCGATGGCGACGGCATCATCATCGGCGTGATTGACAGCGGCATCACGCCCGGCCATCCCGCATTGACGGACACGCGGCCGGCGGACCGGCCGCGCCTCTGCCGCAGCACCTGGGCGGAATCCAGTTTTCTCGGCGTCTGGTTGTGCCGTCGTTTCAGCATTCAACCGGATGTGCCGGACTTCGAAGCGCTGGAGGACTGGAACGGTATCTGCCAGGCCGGTGACCGCTTCACCGAGAACGATTGCAACAACAAACTGATCGGTGCCCGTTTTTTCGTCGCCGGTGCCCGTGAAACCGGGCCGATCGATGAGGGGGAGATTTTCTCGCCACGTGACGCCGACGGGCACGGTACGCATGTCGCAACCACCGCGGCCGGCAACAAGGTCAGGGCCTCCATATTCGGTACGTTCCTGGGCGACGTACAGGGTATGGCGCCGCGAGCACGCATCGCCGTATATAAAGCCTGCTGGTTGCGACCGGGCGATACCACCTCGAGCTGCAATACGTCGGATCTCACCCATGCTATCGACACCGCGGTTGCCGACGGCGTGGACATCATCAACTATTCGGTCGGCAGTTCGTTGCGGACGGTCACCGCAGCGGATGACCTGGCGCTGCTGGCTGCCACCAAAGCCGGTGTTTTCACCGTGGTCGCCGCCGGCAACGAGGGACCCAACTTCGCCACCATCGGCTCGCCGGCGGGCGCGCCCTGGGTGCTGACTGCTGCCGCATCGAGCCGGGAGGGCGAACACTCGCTGGAAGCGCTGCAAATCGATACGCCGGCGTCGATTGCCGGCAAGTATGCGGTCAAGGAAGCGAGCTTTACGCCGGCGCTGAAGGACAACGATCCGATCGAGGGCGACCTCATTCTTGTCGACGATGACGTTCAAACGACCGATGACGGCGAAGCCGGCAGTACTTTTGACGCCTGCCAGCCGCTCGTCAACGACAGCGAGGTGTCCGGCAACATCGCATTCATTCAGCGTGGCCCCAAGAGTTGCCTCTTCGAAACAAAAATTATCAATGCGCAGAACGCCGGCGCGATCGCCGTCGTGGTGTTCGATATCGCCGGTGGCCCGATCGTCATGACCGGTACGGCCGACGAAGCCGACATCCCCGCGTTGATGCTCGGCCAGGCGGACGGCAACCTGATACTCGCTGAAATCGACGCCGGTGAATCCGTCGAGGCAATACTCGACAAAGGTTTTTTCCTGAGTGTCGCGGATACGGGTAACGTCATGGGCACTTTCTCGTCACGTGGCCCGGCGCCGCTACAGGATGTGCTGAAGCCGGATGTGACCGCGCCGGGCATCAATATTCTTGCCGGCTTCACGCCCGATGCCGCCAACTCCGTGCCGGATGAGAACTTCGCTTTTCTGACCGGAACCTCGATGTCCACACCGCACGTAAGCGGGGTCGCAGCACTGTTGCGCCAGGCGCACCCGGAATGGAGTCCGGCGGCGCTGCGATCCGCCCTGATGACAACGGCGCACCAGGGGGTCAACCAGCAGGATGGATCGACGCCGGCTAACCCGTTCGACTTCGGCAGCGGCCATATCGAGCCGAACGATGCCAACGACCCCGGGCTGGTCTATGACATCAGCGACGATGAATATGACGCTTTCGCCTGCGGCAGCGGCTCGCCGGCGGTCGCGGAGGCGCGATGCGATGCCTTGCAGGACAGCGGGCTGTCGCTCGATCCATGGCAGCTGAACCAGCCGTCGATCGCAGTCGCCCGCCTCACCAGCACCCGCACAGTGAGCCGCCGCGTTACCAACGTCAGCGACGAAACCGGCACCTATTTCGCCGCCGTCGAGTTGCCGCCCGGCATCGATGTGCAGCTCACGCCGGCCAGCCTGACGATCGGACCGGGTCAGTCGCAGACGTTCGACGTGACCTTCAGTTACCAGAGCGGTCCGCTCGACCTGTGGCGTTTTGGCAGTCTGACCTGGAGCAGCGAGGAGCACTCCGTACGCAGCGCGCTGGCAGTGCGCCCGGTGTCGCTCAGGGCGCCTGCTGAAGTGGTTTCGAGCGGCGGCACGGGCAACCTCGGTTTCCCGGTCGAATTCGGCTACAACGGAACCTACTCGCCCGGCGTTCACGGCCTGGACCGGGCCTTCGTGATCGACGGCTTCGTCGATAACGATCCGACCAAGACCTTCACTTTTCGTGAGACAAATGGCGTAACGATGCACCGTTTTACGGTTCCGGAGAGCCAGCTCTACCTGCGCTTCGCGCTCTTCGATCAGCTTACCGACGGCGAAGACGACCTGGACTTGTTCCTCTTTTACTGCCCGGACAACGTCAATTGCACCCAGATCGGCGAGAGTGGCGAAACGACGTCGCGGGAACAGCTGGATGTGCTACTGCCCGGCGCCGGCACCTATCTCGTTTTCGTGCACGGCTTCGAGACCGACGAGGTTGCGGGCGGCCCGGGCGCCAACTACCAGTTGCTGGCGTGGCAGCTCGGCCTGCAGCGCCGTGTACCCGTCAACATGACTGCAACCGCGGAGGGAACTGTGACTACCGGCACGACGCAAATCGTCAGCGTCGACTGGTTCGGTCTGGGAGCAGATTCAATCTACCTCGGTGCAATTTCGCACAATACACCGCAGGGCCTCGTTGCGATAACGCTCGTTACGATTCGGAACTAGCCCGATGAATAGACCCACTCGCATGTCCGGCGTCCTGACTCCTGTCGTCACACCTTTCAACAGCGACCTCCGTCCGAACGCGGCACAACTTGTTCGCCAGTGCCGCTGGCTGCTCTCGCAAAATGTCGGCCTGGCTGTCTTCGGCACCAACAGCGAAGCCAATTCCATGTCGGTCGACGAGAAGATAGTGCTGCTCGACGAGTTGGTCACCGCCGGTATCGACGTTAGCCGGCTGATGCCTGGCACCGGCTGCTGCGCGCTGAGCGATACCGTCAAGCTGACTTCGCACGCGGTACGACTCGGCTGCGCCGGCGCACTGATGTTGCCCCCTTTCTATTACAAGGATATCAGTGACGAAGGCCTGTATCGCAGTTACGCCGAGGTCATAGAGCGCGTCGCGGACCCGCGCCTGCAGATATACCTGTACCACATACCCCCAATCGCACAGGTTGGCATCTCGGTCGACCTCGTCGACCGATTGATCAGAGCTTTTCCGCAAACGATTGCCGGCATCAAAGACAGTTCCGGTGACTGGAACAACACCAGCGCCCTGCTGGAAAGACAGTGGGACAACTTCCAGGTATTCGCGGGCAGCGAAAGCTTTCTGTTACAGAACATGCAGGCAGGCGGCGCAGGCTGCATTTCCGCAACGGCCAATATCAATCCCGCCGCTATCCATCGATTGTATGCCGGATGGCAGAGCGCTGCGGCGGCAACGATGCAACAGGATCTCGATGAGATTCGCGCCCTGCTGCAACGTTTCCCCATGATAGCGGCCCTGAAGGCAGTAATCGCGTTTTACAGTGCCGAACCCGGCTGGGGCGCCTTGCGGCCACCGCTCGAGGAATTACCCGAAGAGCAGAAACTGAGCCTCATGAAGCAGCTGCATATTCGCGGCTTCGCGATGCCGGGGCTCAGGGAAGCGACCGCGGCGTGAAGTGTGACGACCGGTCCGGCGCAGTGTTACCATCCGGCCACACACGTTAACGCAGAATATAAACCGTGATTCCCGAGGCCACTTCCCCGCAACGCCTGATGGTGAAACTCGCCCTGTACTTTGTGGTGCTGATGGGCAGCGTGCTGGCTATAGGTGCCATGAATCCTGCGTTGCTGGCGCTGATGCCTTTCGGTGGAACGGATGCCATCGAGGTTGTACAGATCGAGATCGACGAAGACGCACTGACCATTCGCTCCGATGGCTCGCCGGGGGCTGCGGAACCAGAACTTACTCCGGGGCAGATTGGCTTGATCGGTGTTTACCTGATGTTCGGCCTGGGTGGCACCATCCTGGTCATGCTGCCGATCACCTGGACCTACACCGCAACCAAGAGAGAAATCGGCTACCGCAAGAGTTTCGTGCGTGCCTTGATAGTCCTGCCCATCTGCGCCACGACAATCGTGTTGCTGATACAGGACAGCCTGGCGCTTGCGTTCGGTCTGGCCGCCATGGTCGCTGCCGTAAGATTTCGTGTCGCACTGCAGGAAGCGATCGACGGCATTTATATTTTTTCGGCCATTTGTGTCGGCCTTGCGGCCGGCATCGGTCACCTGGGAGTCGCAATCGTTATGGCCGCGTTCTTCTGCTTTACCAATGCGGTGCTATGGCATATGGATTACGGACGGAACCCGATCGACGATGCAAAGCGAGCCAGAGAAAGTGCCAAACTGGATCGCCCGGTCGTTTAGCTGCCGACACACTTATCCGCTATTTTCTTCTCGCGCTGCTTGGGATCGTTGATAATTTTGTAAAAATCGTCGATGTATTTGACAGCACCTTTGCGGCTTCCGCCCTGCAACGCTTCCGGCAGCAATTCGCGCTCGATCTCGGCGCGGTGTTCGTTGAACAGCGAGATCGTGTTCTCGAGTTGGCTTATGTTACGACAGCGCCCACGGAACAGTCGTTGCCGGACCGTGCGGATGCCCAGACCTTCCGCTGGTATCGAGTAGCGCGTGTTTATCAATCCAGCCTGATCGAAATCGTACGGCAGGACCATCCAGCCATCCTGCGAACCCGGTGTGATGATCACTTTGCCATTGTGACAGCAGCTTTCGTCGCCGGGACCCTTGATCATCGACCAGTCAGTATTGGCGACCAGGAACTGGAACAATGAGAACTTGCTGGCGTGCGCCGGGTCGAGCTGAGCAGAGTTTATTCTGCTCACCTTCAGCTTCTCCATGCCGGAGCGCGCCGCTACTTCATTGTCGGATTCAATGAAAAATCCCGGCTGCATTTCGTCGTCGCGCTTGCCCTCGGTATCGCGATAGGTGACCTGCAGCATACGCACCCGGAACGAATGGTCGGACAACACGTTGAATGCACGATAGATACCGAATTCCTGGTGCAAATAGCGCTCGAAAGAGGAGCCGCTGCGACACCGCGTTACGAGCTTGAGTTTCTTCTGGCCCGCAAATAGTGTGCCAGCCACCTGCTTGCGTTTAACGTTGACCGTCAGCGGTGGAAAACGGCAATACTCCAGCCTCGACTTACCGCGGGTAGTCATGGAGAGCGGCAACGTAACAACCTGTCCGTCAGCCGCCGTGTAATGCATCTCTCCCTGCACTACCGGGCGGTCTTCCGCTTCACGGGTGATGGTGGTCATGGGTACTTCGAAAGTAATGTTGAGTACGTCGTGTGACGCAAACATCGGCAACTCGTCGGCGTTACCGACGGCCGCGACAAGAACAATGAGAGTAGTGCCGGTACAGATCGGGCGAAGCAGTCGCATAACAGGCTCCAGGGAAACGACTTAGCGGATCCAGCCCCGGTCCCTGGCTTTGTTGGCATACCAGACCAGGTACGCGCCAATAACGATAACCATGACCGGCATCGTCATGCCGCCCGGGCCATAGACCTCTATCGAATTGGCCACGAACAACGAGTGATACATCTGCACCAGTATCCCGGCGAGCGAAACGATCAGCACAGGGTACGCCCACGCCCGGCGCAATAACAGCAACAGGCAGCCCAGTGCGCCGCCATTAACGGCGATAGCAAATGCCGCCGTCGCCCAGGCCGGAACGTTTTCGTACAGGGTCCTTTCCACCTCTGGCAGCGCCAGCAAGGCCTCCTCGGTCATGGTCATCTGCACGATATAGGCCATGACGCCCAGCAGATTCCAGGCAAGCGCGAGAGCGGCTGTGATCCAGAACGACCTCGGAACCACGCCCGCGGCTGCCGTTTCTCCTGGTGCTTCTGTCCTGTCCTGCCCGGGAAAATCCTCTGCCATCTGAACGCTCCCCTGATTCTTGTTGTATGAACGGGATTGGCCGGCCATCTTCCACCGGCACACAGATTTTTGCAAGACGAATGCGGACCGACCCCGCGGCTATTGCAGAGCGACCTGTTACTTTTTCCCGGCCAGGGCTTTGCATTCACGGTAGCGAAAGCAGCTGGTGAGGTGGTCATTGACCATGCCGGTTGCCTGCATATGGGCGTACAGGATGGTGCTGCCGACAAATTTGAAACCGCGTTTTTTCATGTCCTTGCTCATGGCGTCCGATTCTGCGGAAGTTGCCGGCATCTCCGCCTGACTTTGAAAGCGGTTCTGCCTGGGCTTTCCATCGACAAATTGCCAGATGTAATTGCAGAAACCGTCGAACTCCTCCTGCACGTCCAGAAATATTTTTGCGTTGACGACCGCTCCAGTGACTTTGAGCCGGTTTCGCACGATGCCTGGATCGGTCAGTATTTTCTCAATCCGTTTGGTCGTGAAGCGTGCGACCCTGGCCGGGTCGAAGTCAGCGAAATTCTGCCGATATCCGTCCCGCTTGTTCAGGATTGTTGACCAACTCAGACCCGCCTGGGCCCCCTCCAGAATCAGGAACTCGAATTGCGTGCGGTCGTCCCATACCGGCACCCCCCATTCCTTGTCGTGGTACTCGATGTAAGGCAGGCTGGATTCTCCGGCCCAGTCGCATCGCTTGATTTTCTTCGGCATTGACACACCTCTGGGTTGATTGGGCGGGGACAGTCCCTGAAGCGCTCCCCATCATTGCAGAATAGCAGTGCTTGCTGACCGCGGCATGTCCGTAAATTACACGATGACGGGAGAATCAGGGATCCTCGCCGCAGGGACGACTTGCCCATATGGCACAAAAAAGGGCCCGCGGTTACCCGCGAGCCCTGGCTTCTTCCGCTGTACTTAAATTTTCAGGCAGAACCGCCGCATTTGCCTTCGCCGCATTTGCCTTCAGCATCTTTGCCTTCGTCAGCAGCTTTGTCGCCACCGCAACTGCCTTCAGCGTCTTTGTCGCCACCGCAGCTGCCTTCAGCGTCTTTGTCGCCTGCAGCGTCTTTGTCGCCACCGCAGCTGCCTTCTGCGTCCTTGTCGCCTGCAGCGTCTTTATCGCCACCGCAGCTGCCCTCAGCGTCCTTGTCGCCTTCAGCGCCTTTGTCGCCGCCGCAGCTGCCTTCGCCGGCACCCTTGTCGCCGCCACAACTGCCTTCAGCTTCCTTGCCTTCCTTGTCGCCGCCACAGCTTCCTTCACCGGCACCGAGCATATAGCCCGCGCTCAGCGTGGTCATGGCAAACGGGCTTGCACCAGTATCAGCACTTGCAACACCGGTTACGGCAAACGAACCAGCCAGTGCCATGCCAACTGCCAATGCAACAGGTTTTGCTACTTGCTTATCAGACATTTCTATCTCCTACCTCTGGTTTTTGAAAGGTGTCAGGCCTTGTTCGTGACACCGCAGTTCAGGAAAAAGGACTAAACCTGACACCCTCTTCCAACGCCCGTTCCCCCGGGCAATACAGGCCCAGCAGCGCGCTAAATGCTCCACGTTACTGAGTCAATTACTCTTTGTTCGATTTCTCCAATCCGTTCATCGCGCTCGCCGATGATCGCGACACTGCCTTTGCCGACCGGCAGAAGAACGCCGTGTACGGCTTTCCCATCCAGCGGCACTGCCATGTCGATCTCTTCATCCGGCAACAGCAGCAGCGTTACCGGCCCTTTCTCTCCCTGGATGACCAGGTGCGGAATGGTATTGCCGTTAATAACGCAGGTTCTGGCATAGGTAACCAGCCCGAGGTCAGCGCTTAATTCCACAACATCGGCTCTGACCACGTCGAGCAGCGTGCTTTCCGACACACCTTCGGTCGTTACCTTAAGCGCCATCGGTTCGTGGTCGAGGTGCGCGACGATTTCGTCTGCCAGCGACGGATAACCGGTGCCGGCGGAAAAGTACTGGGTCGCAACCACCGCAACCAGCGCGAAAGCGGCGGCAACGCCCAGCCACGCCGGCACACTCATTGTGGCGCGGCGCCGGAAGGGCAGATTCACAACCCGGGTGTCACCGTCGACCTTAATCGGGCGCAGATCGGGCAACTCGAGCTTCGGCACATTGATGGTCAACGCACGCGCAATACGCTGATCGAGCGACTGCATCTCCGCTTTGAATTCGGCGCAGGACGTACAGGCCGCCGCATGCCCGGCGCCGCCGTCGAATGCTTCCGACGGCTCCGCTGCAATTGCTGCCCTGTAGTCTTCACACTTCATCATTGGCTTTTCACTCTTTGCCGATCACTCATGCCTCGGCCTCATCTACCACCTTTTTGAGCTTGATCCGCGCCCGGTGCAGCCGCGTTAATACGGCGCCCGGCTTTATGCCCATCAGCTCTGCGATCTCCCTGGTGCTATGTCCCAGCAGGACCTGCAGCACCAAAGGTTCGCGATAATCATCATCCAGCCTGTATATCGCGGCCCTCACATCGTCAAGATCGGAGTCATCCGTCTCGGCGAGCATCGCGGACTGGGACGGCGTCAGCGAGTCAATATCCACTGTCTCCAGCCGCTTGCGCTCGAAATACCGCGCATTCTCCCGCCTGACAATCGTCAGCAGCCACTGTTTCGCCGCCGCGTCATCCCGTAGCGCATCCAGCGACTTCCAGGCCCGCAGCAATGCCTCCTGAACGACATCTTCGGCGATCGCCGGGTCCCGGCTGAGCCAGGCAGCGTAGCGGTACATATCCCTGTGCAGCACCGCTACCACCCGGTCGAAACGCCGTTTGCGTTCCAAAACCGTATTACTGCTTTGCATACGAGATGACCCGCCCCCCCGGAAAATTATTACCCTGCATCGAAGTTTTTGTGATTCAGGCGTGGAAACCCTACCGAAATATCGGGAAAATCCAAGCTGGAAACCGTACATAAGGGTCGCCAGCGAAGCTCAACCGGGGCGTATGCCGCATCCGAGCTGACCTTGACCTGCGGCTCAATGTACACATTGCTCCGGATAATGACGACGCGCCAGCCTGTGGACCAGCTTTGCGCACTTTCTATTGTATTGATTTATAGAATATTATGACCAATTCATCGCAGCCATGGTTTCGTGCCATCAAGCTCTGCCGCACACGCGGCAGCGCGGCATTGCGCGCCCTCCGACAGGCCGGCCGGGCGCCGCGGCGCTGCCTGACGGTTAGTGGCGCTTGACGTGGTCGATCGTTACGGGGTCATGGGTCATCCGGTATCGCATAGCCGCTCACCCGTCATTCATCGCCTGTTCGCACTGCAAACCGGACAGATTCTGCAGTACGAGCTGCTGCAGGTGTCGCCGGAAAAGCTCGACCAGGCGGTACAACAGTTCCGGCGGACCGGCGGTAAGGGACTGAATATCACGGTGCCGCACAAGACCGCAATCGTATCGCTGGTCGATGAGATGAGTGAACGGGCGCAACTTGCGGCTGCGGTCAACACGCTGGACTTTCGCGGTGGCAGAATCTTCGGTGACAACACCGATGGCATCGGCCTGCGACGCGACCTTGTGAACAACCTCGGTCTGCAACTGGGCAACACCAATATCCTCATCCTTGGCGCTGGCGGCGCCACTCGCGGCATTGTTGCGCCATTGCTCGAGGCACAGCCCGCATCGCTGACCATCGCAAACCGCACGCTCGGCAAGGCAGAAGACATTGTCAATCGCTTCGCCGATTACGGACCGATCAGCGCTTGCCGCTTCAGTGACGTTACGGGCGGCAAGATCTTCGCCCTCGTGATCAACGCAACTTCGGCCGGTCTGAAGGGCCAGACGCCACCGTATCCAGAGGCTGCTGTTTGTGAGCACACGTTCTGCTATGACCTGTCGTACGGCCTGCAGCCAACACCGTTTTGCAGCTGGGCGGCTGATCGCGGCGCGGCACGCTCGGTGATGGGTTGGGGCATGCTGGTCGAACAGGCCGCCGAGTCGTTTCACTTGTGGCGAGGGGTGCGACCGGACACGGCCCCGGTGTTGAAACAAATTTCTATTACCGCATAGTAACCAGCTCTTCCGCGCTGGTTGGATGAATCGCAACCGTGTCATCGAAATCCGTTTTAGTCGCTCCCATGCGGATCGCTACCGCAAATCCCTGCAGCATTTCGTCAACGCCATCGCCGATCAAATGGCAGCCAACGATGCGCTCATCGTCGCCCATTGTGATCAGCTTCATCGCTGTCTGCCCTTTTTCCTCACCCAGCGCGTATAGCATCGGCTTGAAGCGAGTCTCGTAAACGCGTACATCGTCACCGTATCGCTCCCGCGCGGCTGACTCCGTCATGCCAACCGTGCCGATCGGTGGATGCGTGAAAATCACGGTGGGAATTTTGTCGTAGTCGAGATGCCGGTCATGCATGCCGCCGTACAAACGGTCGGCGAGACGGCGGCCTGCAGCGATGGCGACCGGCGTCAGCGCCTCCCGGCCGGTTACGTCACCAAGGGCGAAGATGTGTTCGACATTGGTGGCCTGGTACCGGTCGGTTGGCACGAATCCGTAGCCATCCATCCGGACTCCGGCAGCTTCCAGGTCCAGGCCCGGCGTGCTGGGTGCGCGGCCAACCGCCCAGATTACTGCATCGAAGGGTCCGAACTCGCGGCCATCCTCGGCCAGCAAGCAGAGCTCATTGGCCGATTTTCGCAATGCGTGCGGAATTACACCCGTTTTCAGGCCGATGCCGCTCTTGTCCATCGCTTGTTGTAACTCCACCTGCAGCATTTTGTCGAAGCTGCGCAGCACCGCTTCCTTGCGCACAAGAATCGTGGTTTCCGATCCAAGCGCATTAAAGACGCCCGCCAGTTCCACGGCGACATAGCCGCTGCCAACCAGGGCGACGCGCCGCGGTCGCTCGGCGAGTTCGAAAAAGCCGTCCGAAGTGATGCCGTATCCCGCGCCAGGTATCCGCGGCACGATCGGATAGCCACCGGTAGCAATAACGATACGATCCGCGTCGTAATGTTGCCCGTCGACCGCAATCGTTTGCGGGCCGACAAATGTCGCTTTGCCATCGATATAACTGATATCGCGACGCTTGAGATTGTCTTTGTAGATGCCGTTGAGG
>Ga0255052_10001215_pt1 | contig 19717 bp, 21 predicted proteins | sample JV7_2_21_MG_FD_188632 | JGI IMG/M metagenome (GOLD analysis project Ga0255052, IMG submission 188632) | Seawater microbial communities from Jervis Inlet, British Columbia, Canada - JV7_2_21 | ecosystem: Environmental > Aquatic > Marine > Inlet | place: Canada: British Columbia | collected... | reverse complement strand
AAAACTGACTGAGCCAAGCGGCTTGATGTCAGTTATTGGGCTTATGAATCTAGGCATTATCTAATTCCTTGGCTGTGTTAACAGTCGTAATGATCGCATCTTTTTCTCAAAGTCTGGCTGCTTAATATCTTTAAGTATATCAATTGCTGAGGTCGCTGTCGCGCCAGTTAAGCTCTGACCTTGGGCAACATTGGCCGCGCCCCTCTCTATTCTGCCCTGAAATGAATTTGCAGGCTCAAGTTTAAATATATCCTCAAGGTGAGTTACTGTATGTGAAAGACTTGGGATATCATCTTTAAATCTAATATTGAAGTCACCTAAGGTTTTATCCGCTTCCATTAACAGCTGCTCGATAGGAACTCTTGATTGAGCATTTGAAGCTAGCCTTTGAGCTTTGCCGCCCAACGCCTTTTTAGACATGTCGCTGAATATGTCAATATCTTTGCCAGCTAACTTGTCGAACTTTTCGACAAAATCTATTGTCTGTGCAAAGCTCTCGTTTGCTTTCCTATAGTCCGCATTAGTGTTATCAAGCACCTCATCAATACCAGATGATAGACGCTTAAATATGCCTTGCGACCTAGCAGAAACCGCGCTTTCCGTACCCTTCCCAAAGCTGACTAAATCACGAATGAATTGTTTTTGCTTGTGGGCGCTAAGTCCGTCCATCTCCCCGGTTTTTATAGCGTTAACTATTCGCTCTATTTTATCCGCCCCACCACCAACAAATGTTGAATCACTGAAATCAACCTTGATACGCCCGTTTATCTGCTCAAAGTTTACGCCTAAGTCTTGCATCTCTCTGAAAAACTCATTTCTTGCATCAGAGATATTAACCATAGTGCCTTTCAGCTTGTCCGCTTCAAGCCCTATGTTTTTGCCCGCTTTCTTGTTGATGTGTACTAATGCCTGCGCTCTGTTAGCTATCGACTCCCCAAGTATATCCGATGGTCTTGTCATATCGCCCAGCTTAGGGATTGGCTCTCTACGCATCTTTTCAACGATGTCTAACATCTTATCGACTTGAGCTTTAGATGTTGGGTCCATATTCTCAATAACGCTGACAGTCTGCTTTGCTTTTATGTCGCCGCCAAGCATGTTAATGGCTTTCGCTGCGTTCTTGTTTTTGACAAGATTACCAGACTCATCAAGCATTTGAGTAACTAGGTCAATATTTGGGTTGCCGCTGCGAATCTGGTCTGCAACTAACTTTCTAGCCGCCTTATCGCTCACAGCAATCTTCCTAGCATGTTTTAACGCCAAGCCGCCTGGTATAACTTCCATCAAAGCCGTCGGAAGCGAAGCAACAACTGTTCCTGCAAGTGGTCCATATTTATCTGCTGTTTTATCAGCTAAGTTATCAACACCTAGAGGCTCTAAAACATTCTCACTGATGGCACCACCTACCGCGCCGATTGTTTTACCAAGGTTTTGCTGCTGCTGTTTCCCCGCATCTGACAACGGTTGATAAGTCAAAGCGTCTCGAAAACCTTCAACAGCTCTAGCTCCCGCCCCTTCATCTGCCCACGGGTTAAGTGACTGAGCAATGCCAGCTATGCCAGCAATTGGCTCCGCTATTGCGCCAGTCGCCAGTGATGCAATATTCTCCGCTGACCCAAGGATATTGGCTGGGGTTTGTTTTAACCCGCCCATAAACTGCTGACCGAATGATTGTTCTGGTATACTTGGTAGTCCTTGGAGGTATGCGTCTGGGTCAAAGCCTAACTGTGACCCTTTCAAGTATTCATCTGGGTCGAATGCTGCCATTACTTCACCCCCATTTTTTGAAGTATAGCCGCCGCCCTTGGGTCATTTGCATTTGCTCGCGCCCATTCTAAAGCCTGCTTATCTTGTTCGGACATACCAGTTTGCTGTGAAGATTGCGGCGCTTTATCTTCTAACTTAAACGCAAGCGCACCACGTATCTCATCTGCTGTGAAAAAGTCCTCTTGGTCCTCCGCTGCAGCTATCCCGCGCCGCGCTGCCCTATCAATTATTTTCAATGCGTTGTTGAGTAGCCGTTTGTTTGATGCTGATGACCTACCAAATTTCGCCTCTAACGTAGCTAGTTTTTCTCCCTCAACTGCTGTGAATGCCGCACCAAATATAGGCTTTAATTGTGATAAAACAGCCTTGCCCATCAAGCTTGAAACTTCACCTTCGTCAGCACCTTCAATTCCAAAAAGCTGCCTAGCTTTTAGTGCCAAATTATCAAACCCTCCAGTCTCTACCTCATCCAGCAGGGTTAACGCCCTCCTTATGTTGGCTGCGCCAGTCGCCATCTCGATCCCGCTATCAATAAAACCTTGCTTCCTAACAACATTCGCCTTTACCATAGCTTCCCGTTCTTTTTGGGTTACTTTTATATCCGATTTTTCTTGTTCAGATTCACGGATAAACCCCACGCCCCTGCCGTATCTTTCGGCTTTAACTTTGTCTTTTGGGTTGCCTGTATCTTCGGCTTTACTCATCAAATTTTGGAATGTAGCCCAATCCTTTTGGTTTGACGTTCTGCCATCTTTACCGCCGCCCTTAATTCCAGCCATGATCGCTAGAGCATTTTCAACATTAGCCTTGGCGGCTTCGGGGCCTTCAGTTGCAAGTATGTTGCGTAGATTCTCTGAATGCTTGCTAGTTTTGCCGCTCCAATTTGGCGTGTTTTGAATCCTATTATTCAGCAGAGTCATTGCTGACGCTCCACTTGGATCAGTCGCAATGTGATACAAAAATGAATGAGCATCGTCAATAAGAGCGTTAGCACCCCCATCATCAGTGCTGAAAGTTTGCTTCAACTTCATGGCTGCTTCTGGATTCTTTACCATCAATTCTTTGTATGCTTCTGATTGTTCGCCAAGTTGCGCGGCAAGACCTCGAAGCCGCTTTTCGTCGGCCTCAGCTCGTCTATCTTTCATCGCTTGGCCAGCTTGCTGACCTTGCATAAAACTCATTGCTGGATTAAATGACATTATTACTGCCCTCCTTTGTACATACCATAAGCACCGGCCAAGTTGCCAATGAGTTGCTGATTGTTAGCGCCTTGCTGCAGTGCCGCATTGGATTGAGCTGTACCCGCGCCAAGTGCGATATTTGAAAGCTGAGAACCTTGACCAGTTGAGATATTAGCCAACATAGCGCCAAGTTGCTGTTGCTGTGCCGCAGTCATTTGGCCGTAACCTTGTAGTAATCCAGCCATGTTATTTGCACCTGACCCGATTATATCACCTAAGCCAGCACCTTGCTGATTAGCTAAGTTAGCTAGTGCCGATGTGCTTGATGAGATATTACCAGCGATATCACGTCCAGCCTGTGTTCTACCCTGTGCAACATTTCCAGCCGTACCGCTTATCAAGTTAGCTTGTGACAATCCGCCCTGCTGTTGATATCCAGCTCCTTGGGCCGCCATGTTAGCCGCTAAGGCTCCGCCTTGACCGTAAAGGTTAGCCGCTTGACCCGCCATGTTCTGAGCTATCCCAGCACCTTGACCCGCCAATGCTGCTTGCTGGCCGCCTAGTTGTTGCATAGACTGACCAGCTTGACCGGCAAGATTAGCTTGGTTAGCAGCTGTTTGCTGTGCCGCATTGCCAGCTTGACCGTAAAGATTGGCTTGAGCTTGCCCAGCCTGTTGTGCTGATTGCCCTGCCTGACCTAGTATATTAGCTTGGGCTTGAGCACCTTGCTGCGCTGCATTCCCAGCTTGACCGTAAAGATTGGCTTGTTGTCCTGCCAATTGTTGTTGTAGCGACGCGCCTTGACCCATCAATGAAGCTTGAGCTTGAGCCGCACCTAGCCTGTTATTGGCACTTGCAATGCTGGCTTGGGTTGACATCTGAGCATTTTGACCAGCCAATTGACCCTCTTGCTGCCCAGCTTGACTCAAGAATTGTCCAGATTGCCCAGCGGCTTGTAAGCCCTGATTAGATAACGCGCCTAAGTTTTGTATTTGTTGCTGTACTTGTTGGTTAGCCTGAGCTTGTCCAAGTTGTTGTAGTTCAGTTTGGAATTGACCCGAACCCAGCCCGCCACTCGCTGCAGCTTGGTTGGCTAAGGCTTCTTGGCCTCTTTTGTTTAAGAGGTCTTGCATGGGGTTATTAATCAATGCTCGGTCAAACGCTTCCTGACCCTGAGCACCACTTAAAGCACCTTGTAAGTTTTGAGCACGTAAACCCTCACCAGTGAATTGGTTAACGCCTTGTGATGCTTGGTTGAACATGTCGCGCCCTGTCAAAGTGTTCGCTTGAGCTGCAGACGCACCATAATTGCCGCCAAGCATACCCACGCCTGCGCCAATCATGCTTTGAGCTTGCTGGCCACCTTGACCCAATACATTTTGACCTTGACCATACTGACCTTGAGCCTGCTGTGCGCCTTGTCCTATTGTACCGAAACCCTGACTGTATCTATTCTGTGCAGTATTTGCACCCTGGCCGATAGCATCCTGCCCTTGGTTAAACATGCCTTGAGCTTGCTGCCCACCTTGTCCGAGCATACTCATACCCTGACCAAACATGTTTTGAGCACCCTGGCCAGCTTGATTAAGAAATTGTTGTCCCTGACCAAGTTGACCTTGAGCTTGTTGATATCCCCCCGCGAGAGCTTGACGCCCTAAGTCAAACTGACCTTGGCCGATTTGATTGCCAGATTGCAATGACTGTAAAGCCGCATTTGTACCGGCTTGTTGAGCACCCATTGAACCTTGTAACCCAGCCTGCAAAGCTGCCTCACTACCAGCTAAACCATATTGCTGTTGAGGTGCGCTAAGTTGGCTATTGTGGTCTTGTGGTGCCATAGGCTGCTGTTGTTGAGCCTGCCCGTTAGACTGGTTTATAGTCGTCTGTATCTGCTCTGGACTCATGCCCTGCTGTTGTAGACTTTCGATAGCGGCTCTGTCCGTAGACATATCGTACCCGCCGCCTAACTGTTGTATGGCCTGCTGTGCACCATATGACATTTGCTCTGGTTGGCGCATCATGTTTTGGATTGGCGGCGGCGATTTAAATCCACCAAGAGTAGGCCGCATCATGTTGGCGTCGTTGCTCATGCCAGCTTGCATAGGTTGCTGCATCATCGACTGGCGACCCATAAAGCCTCTGCTGTTTCTAATTGGTAACGCCATTATCTATACCTCATTAAATTTTTTCTACCGAAACCGCCGCCAAGCATATTAGCCTGATTGTTTTGAGGGCCATAAATAGTTCCGACTGGTGGAGTATTAACCGCCCAAGGTGAAGGTGGATTTTGAGCTGTGGCGTTTTGTATTTCTTCGTCCGTCATGCCGTAATTAGGATTAAACGGGTCGGGAGCCTCAAATTGTTGATTTTGCATAAAGCTGAAATCCGGCTGTTGTAACTGTGTTGGCTGGAATTGATTATAATCAACCTGGCCACCTAAGATAGCGTTTTGAAACTGAGGCATACCCGCTGCAATCTGCTGCTGTGCTGCAACATTGCCTTGCTGGAAGATATTGGCTTGCTGCGGGGCAGATTGCCCAAATATATCAGCCGCGCCTTTGTAGCCTGTCGATAACGCATCTTGCGAAGCTGGGAACAACTTAAACAAGTCCGCCCTAGCTTCCGAAGATGCGCGTCGAGTTTCGCCCGCCGCCGTGTCTGATGCGTGCTTACTTGCGGATGCGGCTTTCTTTGACGCATTTCTGCTTGATACCGCGCCGACCACTGCTGCGCCTGCAATTGCTGCTCCAACACCCATAACTGAACCCTCTTAATCTATTATTAAAATGAATATGAAAAACGGGTTAAATCGTCTTTCCACATATCCATTACTATGCCTTTTGATTTATCTGTGTAATAACTTTTATAGTCACTATGCTCGGTGCTATTCAGCTTTTGTAAATCACCAATACTGAAAGAAAGCCCGTTGTCGCGAATAAATTTAGTGACGTCATCTTTTAAATTCTCAAATCTACACACGGTAACATTGTCACTACCTTTCATGTAATCACACTGAGTTTTTGCATGAAAAAAGTTAGGGTCATCACTTGCTTTATAAAACCCTTCCACAAACTCATCGAATGAATCCAGAGATATGTCGTACAGTGAACCCAAGTTATACTTTTTAGCAAAGAAGAACATCGACACCATTCTATCAAATGGGTTACGAACTACCGCCAATAAAGGCAATAACGCAACGCAATCACCTAGTAATCCTTTAGCCTCTTGCAACGTGCAATGAGACGGCTCAAATACACTTAAATATTTATCATTGTTTGCGTCTAGGTATTCATTTCTTATGGTATTAGAAGCGCCAAAAAATGAATATATAGACGTGCTGGCATTCTTTGGAATACGTAAAAACGTCATAACCTTCTTCATACTGTTATCGTGAATATAGACATATCGTTCATCTTTCCGTGTTTCTTCCATACGCTAGGAATAACGCCAACCTCTTTAAACCCAAGTGATAACACAAAATATCTCACGTTCTTACAGAATACTGGAACATTTGTGTGAAGTGTTTTACTTGGCATATTCCGGTTACACCATTCTATCACTGCCACGCCAGCTCGCTTACCATGCTTTCTATGTTCTTTTAATATGTGAATATGAATATCATAACATTCGCTGTATATCGGCCTTAACAACAACACGCCAATAAGGATTGTGCCTTCATAAATACCAAGCCAATAATGATTGATAACATCTACTTTTAAATCTTCAATGGTTGCGCCTTCCTCAGTGATTGCGTCGAATATATGTTCATCAGTTAAAATGTCTAGGCATTTTTTGACGTCAAATATTCTTTCCACCATCAAACTAAAATCCAACCATTTGAATCATCACCAGCACCATCAGCGTTATCTCGCTTAATATAGAGTATTGCACCTGTTGTCCCTGCGTCATCCATATAAACTGACCCTTGCAAAGCTGGAACTACACCCTCTGGGCTACCCGTTCCGATAATTAAAGACCTTTGTGTTATTGTACTAAAAAACTCCCTACTCTGCACTGTTAAGCTACCATCTGGCTCAACAATGGGTCGGTCAAGGCTAATACTAGAAACTTTAGTTACCACGCTGTCCGCCTTTCACCCTAGCTTCAAGCTTAATGAACTCAGATTCAACGCCGTCTGACATGGTGAACCTAATTAGTGCCTCTCTTGGGAATCGGCCTAGTCTGTTCCAAACTGTACGCGCGTTATACTTACCAACTGCGCCGATACACCGGCTAGTCTCATCGTCAAATCCTTCACCTGTCTTTGATGTTGACATTCTGATTTTCGGCTCAGGTATCTCAAGTGTACCAACACCACCTTTAAATGTAGGCTCAAGCTCGCTTATTGAGATTGCGTTGCCCTGATTGGTAAGAGGTTGGATCACACACGTTCGTAATATCCCGTTACCGTACTCTGTATAAGTGAATGGGCTGATATCACCGATACGCCCATCCCTTGAGTCGCCGCATAGTAGATACCCATCAACAAACGCGACTGAGTTAACACGCCATCTGATTGTCTGTGTAAACCCTTTATCATCCAACACCTGACTGGTTCTTTCGTTCCACTTGCCGGTAACGGTATTGAACTCAAGCGTTAACGTAGGGAATGAAAAGCCGATAAAATACGCGCCATTTTGAGCAAACGCATAACTAAACGCACTCTCGATATCTGAGGCTGAAAAGCCTTGTAGTATCTTATCAATGGTGGTGGTTGACGCCTTCTGTGCTTGGTTGCCTGATAGTATCCATATAGCTGGACTTTCGTTAGTGCCCGCACCAATCCACATAAAGCTGTTATTGGTGCTTACCATGCTAAATGGTGCTGACACGCCTTTATCTATGAAAAAGCCTGTGCGCTGGTACACTGAACCGTTAAACGTAAATTCTTCAATGGTTTCACTACCGCCAATATAAACACGGTTATTGTTGGTATGAATCGCCGTGATGATGTCGGGGTCTGACTCTGCTGAGTAGACGTCTAACGCGCTCCAATTAGTGCCGTCGTTAGCTGATGACCGGATAAACTTCTTAGTATCAGTAGTCACAACAAAGAATGAGCTATTGAATCTGACGTGCTGAGGCGCACCGTTAGCGGTAAAGCTAGGGTCTGTTATTTGCACAAATGGTGTCCCACTTGACTCATCAATAATGTAACCGTTGCCACCTGGAACAAGCACCATCAACTGCTTACCATTATCCGCCATACTGACACGAGAATCACCAGGTATTGCACCAAGTGCAACTGGCGTAAATGATACAACTCCCTCCTCATCAAACGCGATGGTGATGGATACAAGCGTCTCACCGTTTAAAAAGTAAGCAACCCCAGCTTTGACGTGTGAGCCACGGTTAACCTGTTGTATCTCGCCCGTTGTTGTGCGCTGAGTTATTCCCGCGCAGCCCCGTAATGAGACTGGTGATACATCGCCCTGACTCTGACTGACCTGACGATACCAGTTGATACATTCCTGCTCTGATATCTCTAGCGTTTCAGACTCATAAAAGCCGTCTAGTGGTAAGGTTACTCTAGGCATTATCTGGCCTCTATTGTGAAATAGCTGTCCAGTTCTGCAGTAATATCGGCTGTGCTTGTGTCATTAGCAACTTGCAATTTAATGTAGTCGTTTTGGTTAAGCGTTATGTTGTCTGAAAGCGCAAAATAAGCCACGCTACGGCCACCCTGAAGGTTGTTTACAACTCGCCTAATCTCTCCAGCGTCTTCAAATGCGGCTGTCGCTGCTCTGTATATAACAATTTTTAATTCGACCTCATCGTTAGCCGCTGACGATAAAACGAATTGACTGCTAACCTTGTACTCCGCTGGGGATACACCCAGGTTTCTAAGCTGCCCATTCGCTGGTGAGTCAAAGTGTTGCAAATCGGATGCAGTAAACGTACCCGCTAAATCAACAAATACGCTTTGAGTCGTTATTGTTGTCAATACTTCTGTTGATACCTTAGCTTGACCACCTACAAACGTATTGTAAACGCCGATATTACCTGACCATGCTGAAACTAAGGCGCTTGGAGCTATATTTGGGGTTAAGTTAGTATCTGCTGCGTTAAAAACGCCAGCCCTTGTGACTATGGCATCAGTTAACTGTAGCGTTGAAGGGTTAACAAAGTTAGCTTCTGCAAAATCAATTAGTGAAGCACTGGCTGGTAAGTCAACATTCATATTCATTCTAAACCTAGAACTCATTAAGAAGCCTGCTCCTGCAGCAAACAAGCTGTATGCTCCGTCAGCAAGATTTCTGACTATTGACGTATCAATGAAGTAGCCGCCCACCCAAGTTCCCGCAAGGGTTAGCTGTGGCTTACCACCGAAACGACCAGTTCCCACTTCCAAACCTTGTCTGTAGTTGGTTATTGTTCCGAGCGATTCACAATCGTTATAGTTAATGCGGGAGAACTCAAACGCATTAAAGCCTGTTGCACTTGCTATATTGTAAACTTGCGATGTTGCGCCCGTCACTTCAATCGCGTAATCCCTGCCGATGATATTGCCTGACCCACCAACTGGCGAGATAAACATAGTGTAACCCACAACGCTCGACGTTAACTTTGAAGTGTCGAAGTTATACCCTGTTAGGTTTAGGCCACCGGCTGGTACTGTTATTTGCTGCGCTGCCATGTTGATAATGCCGTCAATAAAATACTCTTTTGTACTGTCAAGTGTACCCGACAAGTCACTGGCCTGAGTCACAACAACACGATTAGATAAACCAGTTGCAGGGTCAATGGTGTTTGAAACTGTAATGGCATTATCAGCTTTAATGAGCGATATACCTTGACCAGCTACAAACGAACTAAGAACAGGAACATTAGCGGCTACATCATCAATGATAGCCGTACCTGTAACGTCTTGGGTTACATTCAGCTTGATGTTGATTCCATTCTCTGCTGAGATGGTGGCGGATATGCCCGACCCGCTTTCGATGTTTCTGAAATTGTTAACGCCAGCTTGTGGCTGCTCCAATACTGGCGCACCGAACGTGTTACCAATCTGGTTTAGGTTGGTCAATCCGCTCATGGCATTAAACAAGCCATCATATGAGAAATTCACGTTAGTGTTTGCGCGTAAGCCTGTTACTAAGTCACCAGAGGTGAATGTCACCTGAGTTGATAATTGACTCTCTTTTTTACTCGCCATTACTGTTACTCTCCAAAAGGATGGAACCGCCGCGCTCTGTCAATAGCTCATCATCTGGGCATGGGTAGAACTTGTCAGTATTAAATGTGTTTTCCTGCTCATTGCCACTGCCAATCGGTAATGTACAAGGGTGGAACGCTGGAAGTACGGCAACTGCTATGCGTCTAATCTCTTGCAAGCCAGCGCGAGCTGACTGCATTAGTTCAGCTGTCAATGGCATATCATAAGTTGCAAGTAACCGCTTTGCTAGGTTGAATATTACGCCTTCAAGCGCACCATCTGGGATAGTTACAAGGTCATCTGGATTAACCACGACAGTATAGCCCAACCCGTTGTATGGCGTTGTTGCCATCATACGGTTTAGGTATCGCTTAGATGTTTGGAAGTCTACGGCTTCAATCGGTTGCTCGGACTGCTGAACAAGAATCTCTTGCAATGCGTCATTGATAACGCTTTTCGCCGTTTCCATTAGTTAGCCTTTTTGATTGGTTTCTTTGTTGCTGGTTTGTTTTTTGTCCAGCCGATAGATAGGGCGTGTTTCAGTGAGTTGTCATTAACCGTTACTTCTGTGCCGTCTTTCTTGTAAAGCTTGTTCATGGTGTCACCTCAATTAATAACCTTAATAGCAGCCCCTCAGTGAAGGGCTACGATAAGACTACTAGTTAAGAGTTACCGAAACCTTTACCAGCGAAGAACGGGTTCATAACGCCGTAAGCGGGGCGGAAATCAATACGCACTTTCTGACTGTTCTCAAGGAAGCTAGAACCTTTACTTACACGTAACTGCAGACCATCTTCGGTTGTAGCCACTGTGTCAGTAGAGTGTAATTTCTTGATTGGTACAGACGCACATGTAAATGCTTGTTTGTGCCAGAACAGGTTAGGTTGAATAATCGTACTAGCCGCGCCGCCAAGAGTGATGACATCGCCAGCCGTGATTGCAGAGTCAACAGTATTGTACTGGCCGCTAGCTTCAAAGATTGCTGGACCTGTAACAGTCAAGTTGCCTGCGCCTGAGCCGTTTAGTGTAACCGGTTCAGTTACAGTAGCAGACCAAACGATTGGTGCGCCTGTCTCATCAAGTACAACTTCACGAGTTGACATATTCAAGCGGTAGCGACCAGTAATGGTAACTGTTTCGCCCGCTGCAACAACTAAGTTAGCTTGGAATGCTGTAACACCAATAACTTGAGTCATGGTATCTTTAGCAGACAAGTAGGTTGCTACTGGAGTGCCTACAACAGTTCCAGCTCGGTCTGCGCCCGTACCAGTTGAGTAGTTACCCAAAGTGGTGGCGGTCATTACTTTCATGCCAGCAAAAGACTCTTGTATAGTGGCCTTTTCGTTAGCTGTCATTGCGCCAGTTTCGCCGCCTAAGCTGCGTTGGTCGCCAGCAAGTTTACGCTGTGCGAATGGGTTGACCGCATATTTCCAGCCGCCATCCATTGGGATTCCTGAGGCCTGCATGATTGCGCCAGCTTCTGCAACATCGCCCCAAGCGTCACCGCCTGCACCGATTGCAACACCAACTTCACCAGCAAGTAAGCCTGAGTTCTTCATCATGAACTTAGCGTAATCAGTCTCGAAATCAGTAACGATACGAGTAGCCATAGGAGCGAGTAACTTGTCCAATTGGTTCATTTTGATCGCTTCGTCTGCTTCGTCATAATCGACGAAAGTAGTAAAGTAATCCTGAACTGTTGCAGTTGCCTTACCAGTGATTATATCATTGGCCGTTTCGCCCGATACATCACCTTTAGCGGTACGAACTGATGTGTAGTCAGTAGGTCGTTTAATATCAATGCTATCGCCAGTTGATGGATTGAACTTACCAGCGAAAAGCTGAGTGTCTACGTTCTTTGTGATAACGCGCTCAGATTGGAATTTATCTAAGAAAGATTCCATGATTTTACGTGAAAAGTTACTGTCAAAATTATTAGCCATGAGTGGCTCCTTTATTCAAATTTAGCCCCAGCAATATTCTTGTATTTAGACTTGCTAGGGTCTGCGCCATTACCTCGCAAATTGGTTGCGGGATTTGGGGCGCTGCTTGTTCTGGGTTTTAATGCGCCGGCTTTTTTCTTGACATCGCCTAAGAACGTACCCACTTCATATGGTGACATGCTCGCTAACTTGTAACCGTCTTGCGGGTTTGCCGCTAGATGCTTGGTTATCAATGGCCCATCTGAATCAGCCAATATATGCATGACTAAGTCATCAGATAAACCGTAATTAGCCACTGTGTTACCGGCTGCTTGCAGTTCGTTCTGGTCAATGCCCAAATCCAATGCTTTCTTGCTATAACTAGCCATCGAGTCATGGATTTGTTGTTGTTTAGCTTGCGCTTCTTGTTGTTGACGGCTCTGCTGTTGCTGCAAATGGTACTGATTCTGCGCGTTATAGTTAGCCTGGGCGATTAGCGCCTGTTCTCTGGCTCTAACCTTGGAATCGAAATCGTCATCGAATGGGTCGGGGATATCTGGGATATTACCAACCAATGCCGCTTGACGGTCACGCTCATCCTGCTCGAATTTAGCCAGTCTTTCGCGCTCTTGTGCTAAGTCACGCTCCAACTGCTTCTTCTCGCCATACTGCTTATTAAACGCATCATTAGCTTTTTGCTTTGCAACCTCATTTGGGTCAACTTGTTCATTCGATTCATCTTGAACGTGATCATCGGGACCTGAGTCCGATACAGAATCATTTATTTCAATGGGCTCGTTTATTTCTTCTACGTACTCATCGTTTTGCAGGGTGTCACTCATGGGTAAAGACCTTATAGGCATAGACAAACTGTCTGAGCATCCATTAAAGGCTGGACGTTGGCCTTGTTGCACATTCTAACATTGTGGGTTATGCTCTTATATATGGGCGATTTGCCTATAGGTAAGGGCTAGCTTTTGGGGTAAAGATGAAATGAAGCCGCACATGAAAGTAATCCAGCGTAACGGGGTTGATATATTCGTAACCAGCAGCATTAGAATGGCAACTGCAGCGATTAAAACAAAAAAGCCAGTGGTTAGATGTAGGGACGGGGAGGAGCTTTTTAGGTTTAATTTAAGCATTCCCCCTACCCATTCTTATCGAGATTATATGAGGGGGTTTAAATGGAATGTAAATTCACAGAAATAATTCACGGCAAGGGCTGGACTGTATGGGATGCCTGCAAGCATTGGGGTATCAGGTACGACGTATGGCGTAGAAAGTGCCGTAATATTAAATTAGAGGCTCAGTTGTTGAGCATGTGTAAAGGTTTGGAGGATAAAAATGATTGATGAGATAACCGCGACAAAAAGCGAATTAGCAAATGATTTGATGTCGGTGTTAAAGATGAACAAAGAGCTAATGGAATTATCAAGAGAAACACAAAAAAGGATTGACCTCGCAGGGGATATGCAGTTATTAGCATTTCATAAAGGCAGGGCTAAAGAGTTGCGCACCCAATTGAATGAAGTCAGGCAAGACATTAAGAATCTGGAGGCTAGATTGTGAGGAGGTTTAAATTGCCAGAGTGGACGAAGGAATTACCAGGCCATTCAAACCTAATGTCTAAGGATATTATGGCTATATTTGGATACAAAGGGCCGAGTGCTGCAGGCTGTCACATTAATAATGGTCGCCTACCAGAGCCTGATGGTAGCATTGGTAGAGGTAGCGGGGGGCGAAGGGCAAAGAATACTTGGTCTCTGGGATATCTTAGGCGTCTAGAATTAGAGCAGGATAAAGAATGAAAAAACTTAGAGACTTTAAGTGTGATGATTGCGGCAAGACTTTCGAAGCTTTCGTTAGAGACAGTATAAAGCAAGGTAAATGTGATTGTGGTGGTACGGCAAATAGAAAAATCAATGCGGCCAGATACTTTTATAATACAATAGGCAAAAGCCCAAGCGCGAGTAATAAAAAATGATAACTAAATACACTAGAAAACAAATAAACCAGCAGGCTAGACTGCATGACCTTGAATTTGTAACCGCTAATGATTGCGAGGCAATTTTGCAAGAGGTGATACTAGCAGCAATTAACGCTGGTGCGGATGAGAGCAAACTAATAGGGGGAGCAACGAATGATAACCTATCTGCTCATTAGTTACGCCTACATGATATTTAGATGCATATTCGGATATGCTAGAGAGGGTGAAGGCAAGGAATGGTTTAAGCTGTTTCTAGTTGCGCCATTGTCATTGCCTGTTATTGTGATTATCGACTTAGTTAATTGGTAAGCCCCGTTATGGGGCTAGTTTAGATTGTCATCTTCTTTGTCGTTTTGATTGTAGAGTATAGCTGCACCACCCCCACTAAAGAATATTGCCCCGCCAGATTTTTTATTCAAGGTTTCAATGGCCTTCTTGCGCTGGTCGGGCTTGTATTTAACCACGTTCAACCCTTGGCTCTCTAGTCCGTCAATTACGCTCTTAGCCGTGCCTTCCGGTACAGCAGCGCCGTAAAACTCGCTTATATCAACTGCTCTTTGTGGCTTCACCTCAAAGTAATTTGTTGGGGCGTTTGCTAACTCAGTAAAGAATCCGCTAACCTCTGCTTTTTGCTCACTAGACAAACCTTTAAAGTCTGCTGTATCACCTTTAGCATATGACTCAATCCCATCTGCAAAGTCACTATAACTTGGGTCGCTACCATACGCCCAGTTTTCCTTCAATGAGTCATATAGGTTGTCAAGTCGTGAATTAAAGCCTTCTTTAACCATGGTCATTTCATCTTCACCGACAATTTGCCCACGCCTGTCTTGTATTTGCTTCATGCTTTTTAATTGGGGTGCGACCTGTGCACGTATACTACCTACGCCGTAACTGAAACCTTCACCACCTCGTATAGTGCCTTTCATCAGCTTTACCGCATTGGCTAGGTTTGCATCAAACTTTTTTGATGTCCCCGTGTTAGGATTCCACTTTTCAAAAACTTGGCCTGTTGAAAGCTTGCTTTTTTGGTTCTTAATGTACGCATTGAAGCTCTCGCTATTCTCAGCAACCCTTTTATCTATGTCGCTACGAGCTTTAGACCTGTCAAATTTAGGGCCTTCGGCATATTCCTCTAAAGCTTGACGCTCTTTTCTCATGCTCTTATACGTTGTTTCTAGCGCGTCATCGTTTGGTGTTCCATCTGTATTTCTCCAAAAACTAACATCAACACCTTTCTCATCGAACTGATTAAGCCATTTGCTTGTTGCTTTAATATGTTTCGCATCATCGCGGAACTCTCTGGGGGAAAGTCTCTTACCCCTCAAGGCGAAGCCGTAACCATCCATAGTTAATTTTGGCTTTTCTGGTAAGCTAGTATAGTTTGAAGGGCTAATATCCTCACCTATACCGCTCAGGAATGCAGCCTTATTACCAGTGGAACTTTCAAGTCTTGATATATCCTCTGCTAATCTGTCCGAATCGAATTGACTACTAAACCCAGAATCTATCTGAGGGTCAACTATTCCAGATATTCTTTCTGCCTCAGCTCTTGCCGCCTTACTGTCTATTTTATCCTTCGCTCTTGGTGTTCTAGGTGAATAGACATCAGATGCAAAAGTAGGGTCTTTAGTAAACGCCGATTTATCTCCGACTAGTGATATTTCCCCAAAAGAGTCAAAGCCGGTATCACCGCCTGCTATTGCGATTGAAGGTGAAGGTATGCCTCCGAACTCGTCAGCCTTAGCTAGCCCTCCCTCAGTTATGTTGTGAACCTTAAATAAAGGGGAATTTATAGCTTTCTTAGCTCCCTTCTTAGCAGCATCACCAGCAAGAGGGATTGCACCCAAAGCACCCAAGGCCATGCCTACGCCATCGCCTTGCTTTAATGCTCTGCCGAACTCATCACCAGCAGTAGCATCACCGATAACAGGCAAGAACTCGCCAATACTTGTGACATTCTTACCTATCCGCTGTGCGCCATACCTGTCAGAGATAACGCCAGAGTCATATAATGCGTTAGATATACCTTGACCTGCCTTTTCAGCTAGCGATTGCTCAGTTGCTCTTGCTTGGCCTTGTAGTGGGTCTAAATCCCTTGACTGAGTGCCCTCAATCATTTGCTTAGTAAATCTTCTACGCAAAAACTCACGAATATCATCAATGCCCATGTCATCAGGGAATTGCATGGGGTTACTAACCCCTAGAACATTAACTGGCTGCATTTACAAAGTCCCCAGTCTTAGGGTCAAACGTTAACATGTTGGCTTGTACTTCACTGTTGAGCTGCTGGCCAACTTGCGCCTCTAACTCTGTCAATTTAAGCGCCATGTCATTCATCATCTTCTGGGTGTCCTGGTCAATTTTCTGCTGACCTTGATCAATCTGTGCTGCAGCTAGGTTAAACTTATCATCTTGACCCTTCATAAACTTCTGAGCGTCAAGCTGTAGTTTCTCACGCTCAAGGTTAATGCGCTCTTGATCAACCTGTACGCCTGCCATTTTAATCTGCGCGTCAACCTGTACCTGTTGCTGCTTGTTCTGTGCTTCCATCTGTGCCGCTTGTGCTTTACCTTCTTCTGCCTTAGCTGCGACCATCATCGGGTCTTCAACTGGCTCTTGGTTGGCTTGCTCTGCTTGCATCTGCTCGATTTGTTGGCGTTCTTCATCAGTCCATTGCGATTCGGGTATCATACCCGCTTCAATCATTTGGGTTCTAGCTCGTTCAGCCATCTGGTCCATACCTGGAACCGATAGATTCTTGAGCATGATATCTTTACCTTGCTCTAAGAATGTTGGGTCAATTGCCGCCATATCCAAGAACGCCTGCGTTGTTTCTTTCTGCTGGCTGTTGAACGCTGGACCAAAATCACATACCACATCGTAATCGCCTTGAGATAAATCGTTGAGGGTTACATTCTGACCTGTTTGCTCGTCAAGATACGGTTGATTGATAACAACCATTGAGCTTGTCCCGTCTTCTTCCATAATACGCACTTGCCTTGTTGCGTCATACACTCTGGGGATTGCTTTAATCAGCACCTTACCCACTTGGCATATCATGACTTCAAGAGATTTAAACCACTTAATTGAACCGATGTTCCCTTGGTCTATCTGTTGTTGCCCTGCAATACCCGATTGCATTGGCTGTGCATTACCCTGCTGTGCGTTGAAGCTATTAGCACTGGCACTAATCATTTGCTGAGTGTTGGCAATTGTGGTTTGCAATCCAGAACTAACCTGTACACCACCCTGCTGATTTGGCATTGGCTGCCCTTCAACATGGTTATATAGTTGCATTGGGTCGTTGTTTGTGTTCAGGCTTTGAATGGTATCTTCATATCCTTCAATCTGTTCAGCCGTACCCCAGTATTTGACCTTGGGAGACAACGCACCGTCTTCAATATCACGGCTCATTGCGTAGTTCAAAACACGTTGCTGGTCGTATAGCTTTTCAAGCTTACCAAAATAGATATGTTTGTTTTCAAAGATGTCAAAGTTACCGTATATCGGTACAAGCGGAATGTCATTGAACACTGTTTCTTCTTCTTCGCCAAGCCAATCGGACCCATCAAGTAGCCTTGAATGTACACGCCAACCCTCTCTGATTCTAGTGTCCTCGACAGTGATACCAGCTGCAGCCATCTCGTCTTGGATAAGAGCAAAGTTCTCGTCCCTGCGATAGACTGAGCCGTCCGACATCTTAACCAACTCAACATCATCTTTCTTTTTGAAGTACAACTGACCAACCGTAATGAAGTCAGCAACATCAAAGAACGCTGTGTTCTTTCTATCATCGCCAATACTTACACCGGCACCATCTGGGAATTGTTCTTTGTAGTCTGCGGCTGTTATCGAGATTAGCTTAATGGCCCACTTAGCATCGGACGCATCTTGCAGCGTCGAACCAATGTCAAACCATACCGAATCAACAGCGTTAGGCACTTGCTTAATAATCAGGTCTTGGTCGAACGAGTCAGCGTCAATGTACTCCTGTACTATCTCAACCGCATCGAAGCCGCCAATTACATTGGAGCGAGACACCGCATTAAATACAGTTTCGGCATTAGATATGTTGCGTATGTTTCTGACCAAACCGTCGAACGTCTTAGCAGTTGACACAGATGAGTCACCGCCACTTGGGGATATGTTTAGGCTGAAATCGCTTTCCTCTATCTCGCCACTAATCTGGTCAACGATTGGCGTACACATGTCGAACGTGCCGCGATATCGACCTTCTAGTTTCTCCCAAGCATACGGGTCCCACTGACCATCGCGCTTGTTGAGGAATAACTTGGCATCTCTAACAGCCTGCCTCGCGTCAGTGGTTGCGTCTTGCGCTTCCGATATCATCAGCAATACTTTGCTGTGGTCGTTAAAATCTTTATTTACTGACATACGCTGTTAAACCTCAATTTTGTTTTCTTGTTTGTGTTAACCGGCTCTGTGAATGTAAGGGCGCCAGCGTCACCATAATCTGGGCTAAACCCATACTTTGATTTAATCTTTTCTTTTGACCACAAGACGCGCCTATCGTTAGAATCTCGCTCAAAAGGGGAGGCGCATAAATCGGCCTGCATCTCGTCATCATCTGGTATTTCAACTGGTAGTGACTCGTCAACCATCCAGTCGGCCATCTCGCCCCACATTTCATTTCGCTTATTTTTGTACTTCTTAGGCTTCAGTGGGGATGACCCAAAATAGACAGCCTTAACGCGCTTCTTATAGCCCAGTTCGTGCAGCCTATCAACAATGTCAGCACCACCACCAGCATCTATGAACATCATATCAGGCACCTTGCCCGCCTCTATGTCCACCGTATCAAGCACCTCTTTACAAATAGCTACATTCTTGCCTAGCTTGTCGCACTGTTCGCCCTTATATGCTTCCATACCGTACATCTTGCGAGATTGCCGCCTAACTATTGCGAATCTATCGCCGCCCCTTGAAGGGTCAACGCCAACAATTAGAGGGCCACTACCTGAAACCTTTCTCTTACGTGCAGACATGCAAGCATTGGCCTGTATCAACCCGTCACCACCTGAGACTTGGAACGCCTCGGCTGCATTCATCGGGTATTCCTGCTTAAATGCCTTTGAGCCGTCAACGCCATCGGTTGTTAGCTCTGATATCTTCATTCTACGCCAGAATAGTTGCTCTCTACTTAGTGAGTAATCTTCCAGTAGTCGCATTTCTTCATCTGTGAACTTAGCATCCTCTGGAACTACTTTCTTGTACTCGGTTTGCCAGAACCACGGGACAAATATAGCCTGAAATTCGCTTAACCCTTTCTCTGCTAGCTTCCATTGCTCATGAAAGAAGTTACCGACACCGTTAGCCGTTGACTCCCATATGACTTCTGTTCCATCTGCGTCTGGTACCGCTTGCATGATGCCTTTGGTGTGTTCACTGGCATTAACCCAGAAACTAACCTCTGAGCCATGAAAGTATTGTATAGTCTGACCTCGACCAACTGCCTTGTTGCCAGCCGTACCAATCTTATATCCCGAATCAAGCGCGTCAAAATGTATCTCTTTAGCGTTAGCCGCTGATGTTGTGGGCTTAACGAATGAAGGCAAGTTTTCATAGTATCGCTCAGTCATTTCAAACAGTGCGTTAGTCGATTCACCATCATGCGTTAATATGAACGCCTTAGTGCCTTTGTTATGAGTAGTACGCCATATAAAAGGCACTAAGGCGTTCA